>SXGS01042996.1_pt1 | contig 15462 bp, 8 predicted proteins | sample 3174681 | NCBI WGS metagenome assembly SXGS01 (sample SAMN11356861, study PRJNA531348) | freshwater metagenome | isolation source: freshwater sample F1-80 | place: China: Fuxian Lake, Yuxi | collected 2017-12-25 | reverse complement strand
TGGGGAACAAGCTGAACATCCTAGTTGTTGATGACAACCTGCGGGACGTGGCGCGAATCGCTGACGAACTGGAGGTTCGAGGGCCTTCGTCTGCTCTTCGCCGGGTCGAGTCCGTGGAGCAATTCCTAGCCGGCGTGCCGTTGGGCATCCTGCCCGACGTTATTCTTTCCGAGTGCTGCCCCTATGGGATCAATGGCTTCGGCGTTATTGCCCGGTGCCGCGAGCTTTATCCCAATGTTCCGTTTATCTTCGTCACGCATCGAACCGATCCCGGACTCATCGTCGAGATGTTTGAGAACGGAGCAGCCGGGCACGTTCCAAAAGGGGATTTGCACTCCTTGGGCGATGAGATTCGCCACGCGTTGTCCGGCGATGGGGCGGAGGCGGTGACGACCGTGGAGGTTGTTCCGTTGTCTGGTGCGGCAAACACTCCTGCTCCTGACGCCATAGCAGTCACTGCTTCCGCAACTTCCACCGCGTCCTCGCCTGTCCATCCACTGTGTCCCTCCTGCAAGCGTGTGGGTGACGAGCGTGGACTCTGGGCGCCCATCGAGCTTCACCTGCGCACCTTCATGCGGGCGACTGTCGAACTCGGCGAATGCCCGCAATGCCGCAGCCTCGGTCGGACGGGGTAGGGCAGGGAGGATCGCGTCGATTGCGCTCCGCTCAGGGCACGAACAGTCTCCGCTCGTAGTCCGCCACGAAGAACCTCTTGCGCCGCTGGATCACCTCGTGTCCCTCGGCGACCAGACGTTCGCGCAACGCCTCGATGCCGCCCGGATACTTCGGGTTCAACTCCCCGCCTGTCTTCAGCGTGCGCCAGTATGGCGTGACTCGTTTGCGCCCCTCGGCGATCGCTTCCTCCGCCGCGTGAGCGGCAATCCACGCGAAGATACCGGTTGTGATCGGGCATCCGAAGTCCGCCCGGTGCTTCCGCGCGAGCGCGGCGCGAAGCTCGTTGATCGTGGTCAGCTTTCCGCGCGGCACCTTGCGCATCAGTTCGTCCACCTCGCGCGGTGCCGGGATTACCATCTTTCCGGTACCCCATTTCTTCGACATTGAACCCGAGACTTCGCTGACCTGGGGAAGGCCGTTGTCGTTCGCGAGTTTCTCGCGCCAAGATTTGCGTGGCTTCTTCATAAGGTGCGCGAAGTGTAGCTAAGCGGTCCGCCGATGGGAACCGTGGTAACCATGCGCCGCGTGATTCTCTGAGTTCGCGCTTCCACGGGGCGGAGAATTGTGTTAGTTCTCTGGGCGTAACTTCCAACCCATTGCACCCATGAACTTGAAATCGCTTTTCCCTGTTGGTGTCTTGGCCGGCCTCTGCGTGGCCGCGACGTCTGCTGCTGCGCAATCCTATTCCATCGATTGGTTCACCATCGACGGCGGCGGCGGCAGCAGCAGCGGCGGACAGTATTCCATCAGCGGGACGATCGGTCAGCCGGATGCCGGCGCGATGGCAGGCGGTATCTACGCATTGACCGGCGGCTTCTGGGGCCTGGTGCAGGCGATTCAAACTCCGGGTTCTCCGCTTTTGAGTGTGGAGCTGTTGCCGAATGGCAATGTGCGTGTTCACTGGCCGGCCAATGCGACGGGGTTTGTCCTCGACCAGACGACGAGTCTCGCAGTGTCGCCTGCTCCGACGGTTTGGGCACCGGTGGGGACGACGTATCAAACCAACGCGGGACAAATCTCCATCACGACTACCCCGAGTCCTGCTCAACGTTACTTCCGCCTGCGAAAGCCGTGATTCAGCCGGGCCGATGGCCTGTCACAGTTCGTCTTCTCGTTCGGTGTAGAACAGGCGCCGGGCTCCCGCGAAGTCGGATTGTGTGACGAGCACATTCGTCGGACGGCTGAGGTCGCCTTCGTCGGGCAGGGATGGATCTTCAAACTCTTGTCGCGCGGTGATGCCGTGTTTCTCAAGCATTACGACGAGCATCTCCGCGTTCACGAGCGGGCCCGTGTAGAAGAGTGTAGTGGGCTCTTGAGAGTCGTCGGTCACCGGTGCGCCGGAGGTTGGGGCACCTGCCACTCGGGTGTCCATGAGGCGTTGGCGCGCGCGCTTCGTTTCCGGTAAACGAGCCATCCAAGGAACATGGCCACCAGCATCGTGCCACCAAGGAGCAGCCACCAGCACCAGGGACAGCGGTCGGGATCGGCGAGCACGGCGAGGATCTCAGGCAGTTGCCCGGCAGTGTCCATCGAGGTCGGGATCTCCTCGTCTGGAACGGGGTTTCCGGGAGGAAGTTTTGCAACGGCCGGGGGGCGGTTGGAGGCGAAGGGTTCCGGGGCTGGCGTGGGGCTGGCGAGAAGCGGTTCCTCAGCAGCACCTGCGGGCCGATTGCGTGCGCGCGGGCCGGAGGGTTGTTGAGGGGACGATCCTTGTGAGGTGTTGCCCGCCGAACGATGGTCGTCGAAGAAGTTCTTCAACATGCTGAATCCGCGTTCGGATTCGCTGGCGTTCTTGGAGGCGCTCGATCCGCCGCTGCTGGATGTACCACCTGAGCCGGTGCTGGAACCGCTCGTGCTGGGTGTGGGAATCGGCTCCGCTGTGGGCACCCAGGCTACGACAGGTCCCTTCGGGCTGAACATCGCTGCGGCGAGTCCTGCGTTGCCGGTCCGTTCGGCGTGTCCGCCGGAGAAGAGGAGATTGCCTTTGAATTCATGTCCAGCCGCCGTCCACACCGGCTTGCTGATGCCGGTGAACTTGAGGATGGAGCCATGCGCGTTCGCGTCGCGGATGTGCCGGTCGCCTGCGAGCAGGGAGTCCGGATCGCTGAAGGTTGCCGTGGTCGCGAGGATGTAGCTGATGTTCTCGTTGCGCATCTCGCGCATGGAGTCGGCCGGGAGCCGGTAATCCGCGGGGCACGCGAAGACCTTCGGTTCATTCACCTGGTTCGAGATGGCCTGAAAGTGCGCGTAGGCGTAGTAGATGTCGTCCTGCGTCTGTCGGGCGAGTTGGAGGAGTTCCGCCGTGCCGCCTTCTTTCGCGGGAACCTGGAATGGAAAACGGTCGCCGTGGTCGTGGGCATAAGTGATGAAGCCGAGCCCGATTTGTTTCAACTGGCTGAGGCAGGCGATTTGTTTGCTGCGACCCTTGGCCTTGGACACGGCTGGCAGCAGCATGATGGCGATGATCGCGATGATCGCGACCACGAAGAGCATCTCGATCAATGTGTAGCCGGTCCGTCGGGATGGCGTCTGGGGGCGGGGCGTTTTCATTCCTCCTGATGGTTGGACGGGGTTCCTGGCACATAGCGACGCTCCTTGGGTGTCAACCACCCAATCTCCCGGAGCGCGCGCCAATTCGTTGTGGGAACAGCCTGCATCCGCTTACAACAAGAGCATCACCCCCGGTGGTTGTAAAGCCTCGCAATCCGCTGCAGCGGGGATGACGGAATGGCGGGCCGAGGGCGCATCATTTCATCGTGGTTCTGGGATGTGGGCGATGGGGGGACCGAGTGCGGCCGTCCCCGACCCCAGAAACGCTGCGCAGGCAGGCGACTTCAGGGTGTTCGCGGCCTGCGGACTTTTTCACCTTTCTGCGCCCGGGGACGGGCGTGCTCCGCTTCCGGCCAGATGAAAAGATGAGCCCCTTGCAGCCTTGCTGGGTGGACGGAGAGACAACCGAGTGGAGAAAGCTCCTCTCGTTGACCGATTGTTTGAAAAACTTCCGCCTGGCCGGCGATGAGGTGAAGCAGAAGCCGTAGTGGCTCTCACGATTGTATTGAACAAAATGAAAAACTCGAACTACACCGTCAGCCGATCGCTGTCCATAGTCATCGTCGGCACTGGAGCAATCCTGTCATCACTCTCGTCACCTCTCCCGGCCAGCGCAGCACAAGGGCGTATTCTCGTTGGAACGGATCAGGGCATCTTCGCCCACATGAAGGCGTTCGCGAGCCCGGCACAGACAGAGGTGGCGTCGCTGTTCCCCTATCCCGCTCGATTCGAGGGTGGCGTGCGCGTGGCGGTGGGAGATTTGAATGGCGACGGAGCACCGGACTTCGTCACCGGCAGCGGCCCCGGTGCCGCACATGTCCGGGCGTTCTCAGGGCGGGATCAAAGCGAACTGCATTCCTTCCTTCCCTACGGCCCAAACTTCCTCGGCGGAGTCTATGTGGCCTCGGGCGACGTCAACGGCGACGGCATCGACGACATCGTCACCGGTGCCGACAGCGGGGCTAGCCCTCACGTCAAAGTTTTCGACGGAAAAACTGGTGCCGATCTCGCCTCCTTCTTTGCCTACCCGCCGACGTTCAGCGGCGGGGTGCGTGTGGCGACGGGCGATGTCGATGGTGACGGACTGGCGGACATCATCACTGGGAGCGGCGCTGGTGCTGGGCATGTGAAGGTCTTCTCTGGAAAGAGCCACGAGGAAATCCGGTCCTACCTGGCCTACGGCGGTGCGTTCTCCGGTGGCATCTTCGTGGCATCCGGGGACATCAATGGCGACGGGCTCGCGGACATTGTGACCGGTGCCGACGCCGGGGCTGGTCCGCACGTCAAGGTCTTCGACAGCCGGAGCCAGGGTGAATCGATTCGGTCGTTCTTCCCGTACCCGGCGGGATTCGCAGGCGGCGTACGCGTGGCCACCGGCGATCTCGATGGCGATGGTCGGCATGAACTGATCGTTTCCCCGGGGAAGGGCGGCGCTCCGCTCGTTAGGGTTTTCGACAGCTCGACTCTCAATGAGACCGCATCCTTTCTCGCCTACGTGGTGACCCAGACTGACGGTGTGTTTATCGCCGCCGGGTCCTTGCGCCGGCCGACATTGGAGAATCGCCTCGATCCCAGGACGCGCGAGATCATCCTCCGCTGGCCGTCGGGTTGTGGCTGCGCACTGGAGACGAGCCGCGATCTAATGGACGCGCGCGGTTGGAAACCACTGGAGACCCGCGCAGTTGAACTCGATAATCGCCTCGAAGCGAGGCTTTCAAGCAGTCTCGAAGCCCAGTTCTTTCGGCTAGTCTGCCCTGAGTAACAGGCGCGACCGGGAGGCCAGGTCGCGGGTGAAATGTTGTAGTGATTTTGGGCCATTGGACCTCGCTCCCAGGGCTGCATCTTCGACGTCAAAGCTCCGTGCAACGCGATCTAGCTCTTCGCTTTCAGACGTTCAATTCCACGAGAGCGTGAAGGTTCCATTCTCCTTCAGCGATTTCGCGAGCAATCGCTTCTGCCCCCCAAAATCCTCAAGGATGAACGGGCAAAAGTTCGCCAACTCGTCTGCTAGAGCTGCCGGATGAAGAATCTGACCGGTAAACCGCCCGCCAATTGTTTGACTGTCGCACCTCTCAATCGCGAATGGGTGACGTTGGTCCAGTCGCTTCAGGAACGAAATCAACTGGCGGTTGGTTACTTCGTAGTTCGCCGAGGCAGTTTTGAATGCGCGAAGGGTCTCAAACTTGTCGTCCCAAGGTGCCGCGCCAATCATGTATCCGTGAGCGGGATCGCAGATAAGGACGATGGAGCCTCCGACTTCGTCAATTTTCGGAGTCAGTTCGCGAACGACAGTAAGCAACGACGTGATACTGTGAGCGGGCTTTTTCCCCATCTTGCGGAGTAATTCGACCGCCTCGTTCACGGTAATCTGATACACATCCATCTTTTTGACTCTCGGATACGGCACCGAATCCTTTGACAACCGGCGCGCGAGCCATCCGAGGGTTTCCGGCCAGTTTCTGAGCGTCTCCCGCAGTGATGGGTGCGCATCTGCTTTTGAGCCGATTTGGCCCTTTGCTTCGTGAAGCTCATCGCTGCGCTTTGACGCTTTCGACAGCAACCTCGCAATCGCAACACGATCTTTCCTGCCAGCTACCAGGTCGAAGGCTGTTTTCTGTCCCGCGTTCCGGACCGAGATATCTGCTCCGGCCGACAAAAGAATCCGAACAATCCTTTCGCGTCCTTTCACTGCGGCGGCCATCAACGCGGTACGCTCGACTGGATTCCCCAATAAGATCCCTCCGATGGGGGCCTCGAAGCTGTTTACGTCTGCTCCGAATATCAGAAGCTGTTCGACGAGTTCCGAGGCTCCGCAGTCGGCGGCTAAAACAAGCGGTGGCGTCCGGAAAATACCTTCTTTGCAATTTGGGTTGGCGCCATCGCGAACCAACATGTCAGCAATTCTGTAATGCTTGCATTGGATGGCTCGACACAACGCAAAGCCTTTATCTCCGCTCGAAACATGACCGCTTTTGAGGATGATCTGGATCACCTTCATTCTCCCGTTGGCTGCTGCAAGAATCAGCGATCCTCTGTCGAACAGTGCGCCGGATGCCATCAGTTCGAGCATCGCGCGAATGTTACCCCGGGCAGATGCATTACCCAGGTCAAGCGTTAGTTCAATTCTGCGGGTTCGTTCGTCTTTTGCATTTGTGGTTGGCATACCAAATACGGTTTCGTTGAGCGGAACCCTATTGGAGCGAGATCGCCCTGTGAAGCGGGCAGACGCGCATTGTCACCGCCCTCGATACTTGTCCTACTTCATGTTCCGGATGGAGTTCATCGCGACATCGTGATGGGTCTTGAGGCGCGCGCTGCCCCAGTGCGATTGGCCGGGGCCGTAGAGCCGGTAGCCGCCCACGTCGCGGTGCCCGCGCAGTTCGGCACCTTCAAACGTGATGTTGCCATACACCGGCCGGCCGGGACGCCAGCGACGGCCGGTCGCCAGTCCGGAACCGGAATCGCGGGGACTCACGACGTCTTCGTCACAACCGCCATGTCCACCGAGCAGGATGCCGAAGCTGGTGCGGTTGTGGAAAGGCGTGTGGCGTCCGCCTTCCTCTTTCTTCAGCACGCGACCTTCGAACAGCTCCTTCTTTTCCGGGTCCCATCCGCGCACGATCACCTTGGATTTATCCACTCCGACTTCCTTCGGGTTGTATTGGGCCTGAACACGGCCACCACCACCGCCCCGTGCGGCCCAGCCGAGTTTGATGTCCACGCCGTGAACTGGGTCACCTTGGGCTCGCGCGCTGTAGCCGAGCTTGATGTCCACACCGTGAATCGGGTCGCCTTGCGCGCGTGCGCTGTAGCCAAGTTTGATGTCCACGCCATGAATCGGATCGCCTCTGCCTGTGTGGAAGCCTCGCTTCGTCCGGATGTTCGATCGTGAAGTGCTGACACCGGCGCGCATGCTGCCGCCGGATCCGCCACCACCGCCGCCGGACCACGGATTATCGCAGGCGAAGGCGGAGCCGTCCGAATACTCCCCGTCCCAGCGCCCGGAGAGCGCGCGGCCGAGATGCGGGCTGTAGGGCCGCCGCGTCGGCGACTCGCGATACAACTGGGTAAGGCCGTCGAAAACCATGCCGCGGAACAGGAAGGGGTTTCCTGCTGGCGACTCGGTCACAGCCGCGCCATTCGCGGTGAGCGGTGCGCCCTTCGAGTCGAGGAAGCGCGGCACGCCGAAGTCATCATACTCGTAGCGTTCAACGATGGCCCCGGTGCCGTCGGTGAGGGCAAGCACATTGCCCAGATCGTCCTCGTGATGGTAGAGCGCGGTGCCGCCGGCGGGAATCATCACGCGGCCCTTTTGCTCGAAGACGTGGGGCACGGCGTAGCTGCGGCGCAGTTGGCCGTTCTCGCGTTCCTCGATGATCGCATCGTCGTCTCCGTCCGGATCGAGGATGAACTGTGTCGTCATCGACGAGAGGGGCGCCGGAGGATGCGTCGTGCGGCTGATGCAACGGCCGAAGGCGTCGTAGGTGTAGCTGACGATGGGGACCAGCGCCGGGCCGACCGTGCGTTCCACGGAGACGAGCCGGTCCTGATAGTCGTAACGCAAGACCGTCGGGCCGGTCGGACTGTCGCGGGAGATGAGGTTGCCGTTCGCGTCGTATTGGAGCGCGCCGAAGGGCGTGAGCGAATACTGGTTCATCTGGAAGTCCGCCGGGGCCGGCACGGCAGCATCCATCTGGTAGGTCGCGGGCACGCCGTTCTCCTCGACGATCTGGCGGTTGCCGTTGTTATCGAGCACGTAGATGCGCGAGTAGTCGTTTACCGAACCGCTGACGCGGCTGCGTTGCAGGCGGTGAAGTTTGTTGTAGGCAAAGCTGTTCGTCTGGAGCGGCCCGCCGGTGGAGAACGGCGACAGTTGGGCGCGGAACGTTTTGTTCTGCGCGCGATCGTAGCTGAAGGAGCGCGAGTCCACCACGAGGCCGGCGTTGGTGCGGGAGTGGTTGATGCTGAGAACCTGGCCTGAGCCGAAGTCGTCCGCCGCTTGGCCGGAGCCGGGGAATCCGTTCCAGCGGACGCGGGTGTTGATGCCGTTGGCGCGAGTCATTCGTGCAAGCCGACCGGGCCCGTCGTAGGCGTTTGAGGTGAGCAGCGAGGTGCGCCCGGCGAAGGAGAGGCTCATGGCAGTTGGCTGGTTGATGGCATCGTAGCTGACCAGCACCGTGCGTTGCGAGGGCGACGTGAGGGAGAGCCGGTTGCCTTCGCCGTCGAAGGTCGCGGTCATCATCAAGCAATCCGCCTTGTGCTTCTCGCGATTGCCCATCGAGTCGTGGGTGAACTCCAGACGCGAGACGTTGTTGCTCGCCTCGATGCAACGTGAGGCTCCGTCGTAGCGGAAGGTCTCGAAGGTCGTCGTGGCCGCGACACCCGTGCCGGGCGCGATGTCGCTTCGCACGCAGCGGTCGAGCAGATCGTAGCTGTTCGAGACGACGGTGCCGTTGGCGTCCTGCCGGAGGATGAGATTGCTGCGCGGGCTCCAGACGAGATGAACCTCCGTGTTGTCCGCGAAGCGTTCCGTGATGCAACGGTCCAGCGAATCGTAGAAGCGGGTGGTGCGGTTGCCGTTCGCGTCGGTGGAGGAACGGAGGCGCGAATTGTCGTCCCAGTCGTTGGTGCCGAGAACTTCGTTCGGCTCGAAGAGGCCGTCGCCGTCCACGTCTCCCTGAGCCACGGTCACGCGGCCCAGACCGTCGTGTTCCCAACTGAACGCGGTGCCGTTCGGGTCCACGCGGCGGGTGAGGTTCCCTTTCGAGTCGTAGGAGAAGAGCTCGGTGTTGCCCACGTTGTTGATGGAACGCACGCACCGATCGAGCGGATCGTATTCGTGCGTCATCGTGAAGCGCTGCTCGGTTTGCGGCGTGATGTCCGAGCGGTCGAGCTGCGTGACGCTGGTGACGTTGTCGTTCGCGTCGTAGCCGTAGGTGGTCGAACTGCCTGCGGCGTCGAGGATGCTTGCGAGACGTCCGGCGGAATCGTAGCCGTAGCGCGTGACGCGGCCGTTGTCGTCCGTGCGGCTCCGCAACTGGTCATTCGGCGCGTAGGCGAAGGTGGTCGTGGATTCGCCGTCGCTGATCGCCAGTTCGGTGAAGATGTCGAAGAACGCGACACGCGAGCGGACGCGGCGATCGAGGGAATCATATTCGTGGCGCGTCTCGGACAAGCGCCGGTTCAGCGTGCCGCCGGAGAGGTCGTTGGTTTCGCCGTCGAGGCGGGTCCAGATGATGTTGCCGTTCGCATCGAAGGCGGAGCGGGAGACATTGCCCATCGCATCGGTGGTGGCGACGCAACGGTTGAAGCCGTCGTAGGTCAGGAGAGTGACGGCCGCGCCCGCCGCCGCGCCGGCACCGGTGGCGACGCCGTTGCGGATGCGCACACAGTTGCCATTGGCGTCGTGGTCGAACTCGTCCGAGGTGGCGATGACTGTGCCGGGCGCGCGGGTGGTGCGCAGCGTCAGGTCGCGTTCGTCGTATTCGTGAAGGACGATGTTCGAGGGATCGTTTCCGTTCACCGCTTCCGGGGAACTCTCCGTCACCACGTTGTCATTCGCGTCGTAGGCGAAGGTTCGGCGCCCGATGCCCTGGCCTTGCTGGACGGTGTGGGTGAGCTCGTGGCCGATGAGCGTGCAGCGGTCCAGCGCGTCGAACTCATACGTCGAGGTCCACCAGGGATTCGTTGCGTTGAGCGCGCCCGTGTGATCGCGGTTCTCGTGGTCCACCTGGACGAGATTGTCGTTCGCGTCGTAGGTGAAGGTCGTCGTGATGCGGACGAGCGTGCCGAAGGACGAGTTCGGCGTCGTGCGGGTCGTGAGTTGGTCGAGGCTGTTGTAGGTGAACAGCCAGTCGTTCGTGCGCGGGTCGATACAGCGGACGACGTTGCCGGCGGCGTCATATTCGTAGCTAGTGGCTATGAGGAAATGCTGTGTGGTCCCGCAGACCTGGCTGCCTCCCTTGTCCTTGATCGCCTTCTTCAGGAAGCCATAGCCCAACTCGCCGGGAACGTCGTAATACTCGTAGCCATCCACCTGCCGGCAGCCAGCGGCGTCGGTTGGATGGGTAATGGAGTTTAGCTGTCCGCGAGCATTGTATTCGTAATCCGCGTGGATGACGGAGCCGCTCTTGCGCTCCAGTATCTCGGTGTGAAGCAGGTTGCCGCGCTCGTCGTAGGTCGCGGTGGAGACGTTGCCGCGCGGGTCGGTGCTCGACACGACGAAGCCGAATCCCTTCGAGCGACCCGAGTCCCGGTCGGTGATGATCCGTGCTCCGCTCCGGTCGCCGGGCAAGTCCACCACGGGCGCTGTCCTGGAACCGTCGAGTGATGTGCTCTGGCGCGGGCCATGCCCAAAGCTCCATCCGCTGCTCTTGGCGGTAGCGGGCGAACCAAACCGCTCATCAAACTCAAGGCGCGTCGTCAGCGGCGTGATGTCCCAGGTGCCGTCGCCGTCGAGATCGGCACCACCGCAGCACGGGATGCGGCGGATCACCCGCGGGTCGCCGTCGTGCAGGCGCGCTTTCGCTTTGTTGCTCCGGCTGGAGTTCTGGTTGAAGGCGCGCTGATGCACGACTTCGGTGGCATCGCCGCGCGGATGCACCGTGCGTGTGCAGAGCGAGTCCGCGTTCCATTCGTGGGTCGTCTCGAAGAAGTCTGGATCGTTCGGGCGCAGCTTGCCGGTGGGCCGGTTTTGCGTGTCCGTGGTGACGAGATCGGGATTGGCGCGGCCGGTGAATTCGCGCTCGGTCACCAGGCGGTTCAGTGAGTCGTAGAAATACTCCGCCACATTGCCCAGGCCGTCGTTCTCGATGCAGCGCATCACGGCGAAGCGGTTCTGGGGCGATGGCGTCTGCGCCACACGCACGAGCTTAGTCCGGTACGGGCCGCGCTGGATCAAGCCCACCGCGTCAAAACCGATCGAGGCCGGATCCTGGTTCGTCCGGTAAGTCACCTGCCAGGCAGTCTGACCCTTGCCGTCGATGCAGGACGTGAGGTTGCGATTGAGCCGTTCATCAGCAAAACCCTGGGAGTAGGTGTAGCTATGAACTTTGCCGTTGGGGAAATCGTTGCCATTCGGTGTGCCGATCACGGGCGGGCTTGTGATCGTCGTGAGCACCCCGGGTGGCGTAAGGCCGTTGACGACGCGCCCGTATCCATACCGAACGGAGCGTCCGGTGAAATCGGTGACCGCCGAGACGAAGCCATCCGGCGAGTAAGCCAGCGTGTTGGTGCGATCCAAGGTGTCCACAATCTGCGCGCAACGACCCTGGCCATCGTAATGCAAAAGCATCGCGTTGCCGTTGCGGTCCTCGATGCGGGCGATTTTCCCTGCCTGCGCGCTGCCGTCGAGCGGATGAAATATCCATTTCCCAGAGTCTGCGAAGGTGAGGGTGAAGGTGGTGTTCGACACCGAGCCTTCGCAGAAAATCTCGTCGCGCGAATAGATGCCGTTGGTCCCGCGGAAGAAGGTATCGATTCGTCCTGAGCCATCCCACAGGTCGAAATGGCCCGAGGTACTATTCCAATTCCCCACGCGGATTTCGTAACTGTGCGACCAGCCGATGCCCATCGTGGAATTCGACGGTGCTGTTCGCGAGCGGTAGGTGCGTTGGAAAACAAAATCCAGGCCGCGTCCGGGAATTGCGAGGTCCACCTCCTCAACCCGAAGCTCGGCAGTCGATCTCGCGATGCCCGCCGAACGTGCGCCTGGAAGCTTCCGCGCTCCCGTGTTCATTCCCCCTTCCTGGATTTCGAGCGCATCAATGTTCAAGTCGAGCCCCGTCACCGATTTGAAAAACGGCACGCCGGCTGGCGTGACGGGAGGTTCGAGCAGGCGTTGGCCGAAATGGATGTCATTCCCCACGGAGAACGCCTGCGCGCTCTTCGAAGCGTCCAATTCGCTCAAGCTCCACTTCGCCGTATAGCGGCCCGGAGGCAGCGCAGGCACGTTCACGCGCCAGACGCCGGGGGAAACTTCAGTGGCTGGCAGATCGATGAACCCGCCGTCCGTCTCGATGCGCAGGACGCCGTTCGGATCAAGACACTGGCCGGTGAAATACATCACGCCGCCGGTGGGCGGGAGCACCGAGGGTTCGAGGGTGAAGATGTCGGGGACAGGCGGCGCAATTTGGAAGAAGCGGTTGCGGCGAATCCCCTCCGCGCCGGCCTCCAGCTTGTCGGGTGCGAGCAGGAACAACCCGTTCGTGCCGGGCGGCTGAACCATGTCGATGGTCTGCCACGGAGTTGCTTCGTCGAGCGTGTCGCGCGTTTGCACGAGGTAACGCGCCATGGGAATGCTCGTCCAACGCAGTTCTGTCGCGCGCTGCTCGCCGGAGCCGGACACGGAGATGCGGAGGTTGAGCGGCGCGTTGGTGTTCGCGCTGAGGAAAGTTGGGAAGGCCACCAGTAGAACGGCGACGCTGCCCAGCGTACGAATGAGGTTGTAGGCGCCGGCGAACAGCACGGTGCCGCTGGTGGTGGTCTTCATAGTTCGATGCTTCTTAATCGGATGCTTTCTTGAACGGCTCGATAGTCATTCCGTGACGAAGTGAACAGGGGCGGAGCGACGCAATCCATGCGGCGCTTCGGGGCGGCAACATGCACCTTTCGGCGACAGGCGGCAATTCGTGACTTGTGGCGCAACCCCGGAACCTTCAGGATCGGCCCAGCAATCCGCGCGGTCACTCCGCGCAACCAGTCAAATCATGAACTGTCCGATCTGTAACAACAAGATGCCCTTTGGCCTTCAGATCCACATGGCCGCCGCGCATGGATCAGAAGCCGTCCGAAACCAACTCCGCTCCGCTGCGGACGGACCCGGCATTGCGCAGAAGCCCGGCAAGGGCCGCGGCGGTCGTGGTGGGCGTGGCGGCCGGAGCGGACGGGGTGGACGCCGCCAACGTGGTGCTGGAAACGGCAAGCAGGGGCAATCTTCGCGCGGCGGGAACCGGCGCTGAAGCGTCGGACCCTGTCCGCAGCGGCACGAGCCGAACGGATTTCTCACCTGCGGTCTCCTGACACTGTGTCACTGGCAGCTCTCGCATTGCCGGTTCAGCTTGTTGATTGCAGGCGATGCGGACTTTTCCCCTGAGGAGCATTCGGCCCCTTCTTTAGCGGCGACTCTATGGACGGCGATTTCCAGCCGATAATCCGGTGATTAACAAGCAACTGTGAACGGACTTAGGCATTGCAAAACGGGCTCGGCCCGGTAGCCTCCAACCGTTCCCGAAGCCCGAACAACGGTGACTGTCAGGAATCGTCGTATCCAGCAATCAGACCGCCGCAACCGATGTATGTCAGCTCTCTGTCGTACTAGCAGAGCGAACCTATCCGTAACGGAAACGCCGCGCGCGACCTTTGTCGCCGGCTGCGTTCGTTCGTTCATCTCTTTGCTGCTCGTTGCGCTGCCTTTGTCGCTCCGGGCGGCTTCTCCGCAGATCGATGTCCAGCCTGTCAGCCGTTCCGTCATCGAAGGCACCAGCCACACTTTTGAAGTCACGGCCAGCGGAACCGCTCCCTTGGCCTATCAGTGGCGCAAGGATGGTAGCGATATATCCGGCGGGAACGCCGCCACGCTGGCATTGACGGCGATTCAGACGAGCGCGGCGGGATTCTACTCGGTCGTGGTGTCGAATGGAGACGGCGCGGTCACAAGTTCGCTTTCGCGGTTGACGGTCCGACTCACGAACGATCCCGTCTATCCCGCGCCGCCGCTTGGCTGGACTTACAACTACCAAGGTGTGGGCATCGCCAGCAGCCTGACGGCGGCGCTGGATGGAACTTGGAATCACGAGTCGGACTCGTGGTCAGGGGACGGTCGCGGTGTCGGCAACGGTCTCGTTGGCGGCGTAAGTGCGACGAATGGCATCATGACCATCGAGGATGGTGTGACGACGACGACTGGAGGCACTTTCAACAACCGGCGGTTCAATTTCCTTCGGAACCTTGTGCAGGATTCGTCCGTCACCAATGCGGCCACGCTGCTCGACAATGGCGTGACACTGACATTCCGGGCGCGACTCACTCCCGCAAGCGACCCGTGGATGGAACTGACCAATGCCCCTCATGGCCTGGTAAACAACGCCGACGCGAAGGGCATGTTCAGTCTCCGTCAGACGGGTGGTGGCGGAATGATCGTCAGCTTCAGCCTGAACCAGGCGGTCGAGGACACCAGCACCAGCGCGAACTACAATTTTGGGCAGGCGGGTTTGCACATGAATCATCTCAACGGGAATTTCCGGACGAACAACGTGGACCCCGGAGAGACGGGCACGTTGAATCTCCTTCCGCTGGACCCCACGGCGTTTCACGAGTTCTGGATCACCATTGAGGACAACGGGACGAATCCTGGCACGCACCGGGTCAGCATCTACCTGGACGGCGCATTGACGCCGGCCACGTTTAACGTCACGGCGGGAACGGGAACCGATCTCCCATCGACGAACTATCTCGCGCTGGGCATGAACAGCACGACGCAGCGCGGCGCGGTGGATGTGGATTTCTTCGGCTACAAGCCGGGCGTGATTTTGCCTGCTTCGTTCAATCAACCCGTCGGCATCATTACTCAACCGGCGAACCAATACGTCGCGAGCGGCCAGGCGGCACACTTCACGGTCGGCGTCACCGGCACGCCGCCGTTCAGTATCCAGTGGTATCGCGACGGCGCGGCCATCTCGGGTGCCACGAATTCCACCTACACCGTTGCCTCGGCGGCACCGGCGGATGAAGGCGCGTCGTTTACCGTGACGGTCGCGAATGACATCAACGTCGCGACGAGCGCGCCCCCCGCTGAATTGCATCTGCTCGGTGCTCCCATTATCACCGCGCAGCCGCAAAGCCTCACGGTGACGAACGGCGATACCGCGAGCTTGAGCGTCACCGCCAGCAGTTCGGTTGCGCCGACTTATCAGTGGCGGCGCAATGGCATCGTGGGTGGTGGGGCGACGAGCGCGACGCTTGCTTTTAGTCCGGCAGGTCCGGCGAATGACGGGGCTTACGATGTGGTGATTTCCAATGACAGCGGTTCGGTTACCAGCACGGTCGCCACGTTGACGGTCGTATCGTTTGATTTCGGTGATGCGCCGAACTCCGGATACCTGACGTTGCGTGCGAGTGACGGAGCGCGGCATCGCGTTTTCGCGGGTGTTCATCTCGGGACGGCAGTGGATGTCGAGGCGGACGGCCTGCCCGGAGTCAACGCCACCGGGGATGATAGCAGTGGCACGGATGACGAGG
>SXGS01518596.1_pt1 | contig 15463 bp, 16 predicted proteins | sample 3174681 | NCBI WGS metagenome assembly SXGS01 (sample SAMN11356861, study PRJNA531348) | freshwater metagenome | isolation source: freshwater sample F1-80 | place: China: Fuxian Lake, Yuxi | collected 2017-12-25 | reverse complement strand
GTGATCATGAGGCGGTGTCCACGATCAGCCTGAGCCGTAACCGGCGATCGGCGGCAACACCGGCCGCAGGCCACGACAGCTGTAGCGTACGAACCGAGCGGCCATCGAGCCAGTTTTCGACCCGCAGTTCCCAGCCAGCCTCTTGACCCACCCAGCTTTGTCCGGGGCCTGCCTCGCCAGCGGGCCCGAATTGGCCCTGCAGCCAGGCGGACAGCCGCAACACCGGCACGCGCCAGCCGAACAGCTGTTCGGTGAGGGATTCGACCGACGTCGCCTGGTAGTGACGTCCCTGATGATCGGTGAGCCGCGCGCCCTGATGGTCGACCTGCGCCTGCGCGATCGTCTGGCCGATGGGAGTGGACAGTTCGAGAAGTGTTTTACCGTCGCGATGGGCGAGCCGGAAACGGCCGCTCGCGTTCTGCGTCTCACCCGGCGCGCCAGGTTGCGTGTAGAGCGCCGAGAACCTGCCGGCCCATTCACTGAGTGCCGGGCCACGCTCGGGCTCAGGCGGTGTGGCATCCGGGGCCAGTGCGGCGCAGCCACCAAGCACCAGGGTGGCGGCGAGCGCAGCAACTACCCCGCGACGAGGGTGAGCCGCAAAGGTGAGCCTAGCCTCTATTGCCGCCTCGAAGGCCCGCCGGGCCGTGCTCATAGGCTGATGTTGAGCCGGACGAGTGTCTCGCGGAGAACTTCATTGGCAGGTTCGCGGTCACGCGCGTCGCGCCACAACCGCCTTGCCTCATCCTGCATGCCCGCCTGCCACAGAACTTCGCCCAGATGCACGCCGATTTCGACGTCAGCACGGAGCGCGAAAGCCTTGCGCAGATAGCGAATCGCGCCTTCGAGGTCGCCGCGCCGGAATAGCACCCAGCCCATACTGTCGAGGATGTGTGCATCATCGGGCGCAAGCTCAAGCGCTTTTTCGATCAGGCGCTGCGCTTCGGTGAGCCGCAGGTTGCGATCGGCGAGGGTGTAGCCGAGGGCGTTGTAGGCATGGGCATGATCGGGCTTGGCCTCGATCAGTTTACGAAGGCTTGCCTCGAGCAGGTCGAGCCGGTTGACCTTTTCAGCGGCCATCGCGTGGTCGTAGAGCAGGTCGGTGTCGTCGGGTTGGCGTCCGAGCGCATCGTCAAGCACTTTGAAGGCATCGGCGTATCGACCGGCCTCGCGGAGCACCTGCGCTTCGACCGCGACAAGGCGGGCGCGGCCACGGGGGTCGTCGGGGATGTCTTCTCGAAGCACGTACAGTGCTTCGTCGACCCGCTTGAGGCGCCCGAGGAGAAGCGCCCGGCGGATGCGTGCGGTGTCAACCTGCTCGCCGGAATCGATTTTCGCATACCAGCCGATGGCGTCTTCGAAGCGCTTTTCCTCTTCGGCGATTTGACCGAGGAACAGCATGGCAATGGCGTTGTCGCGGGCGATCTCCGCAGGCAGGTCGAGATAGCGCTGAAGGTAGCTCTGGGCAAGGCTGCTCTGGCCGGCCTGCGCGGCCACCTGGGCGAGTGAAAACAGAATCACCGGATTGGTGGGGTCGAGCGCGAGCGCGGCTTCGAACTGGGCGCGCGCATCATCGGCGCGACCCGCCTGGGAGAGCAGACGACCGAGCGTGAACCGCGCCTCGAGCGAGCGCGGTTCACGCTCGATAAACCGTTCGAGAAGCGTGAGCGCGTTGGTCAGTCCGCCCGGCGCGCGCGCCCCGTAGCGCGCGGCCATCACTGCTGTGTTTTCATCACCAGGTGCGAGCCGATGCGCCTCAGCGGCTTCGGTTGCAGCGCGTTCATGGGCCTCGGCCGCAGAGGCGACCGCTGCGAGCACAAGCCGCGCCGCTGCAACCGACTGATCAGGCGCTGCCAGGCGCTCGAGAAGCGCAAGCGCCTGCTTCTTGTCGGGTGCCCGAAGCAGCGCCGCCTGCAGACTTTCGTAGGTGTGCGCCAAGGTGCCATCTCGGCGGGCGCGCTCGAGCCGGGTGCGCAGGGTGGGTTCGGCCGCGGAGAGCGCACCGGTGCTGAGTTGCAACGCATCGACCGTTTGCGCGGCGAGCCTCGATCCCGGCTCGATCTCGAGCCACAGTTGCGCTGCGGTGAGCGCCCGGTCAGGCGCACGCGCGGCGAGCGAGAGTTCAGTTGCGCGCTGCGCGAGTCGGGGGTCGCGGGTTCGCCGCGCAAGTGACAGGTATGTGGCAGCGGAACTGCCGACATCTCCGCGCTGAGCGGCGATCTCGGCTGCCAGCACCTGGAACAGGATCTGCGGCGAGAGGTCGATCTCGGGAAGCGCGCGCGCGGCGGCGCTGGCCGGTGCCTGATCGGCGGGCGCCTGCGCGACCGCAAGCCCTGCCGCTCCGGCGAGAAGCGCTGCGGGCAGGAAGCCGATCATCAGCGAGCCGAGTCGTCGGCCGGGTGAATTCATGTGTGTGAGGGGACAGGCGATTGAGGTATGAGGGGCCGTAACGCCTGTTTCAGGCGCAGCCAGCATGCCCGGATGGTAGGTTCAATTACACTGGCTCGCAAGCAAGGACCCCAACCGACCCTGTCAATGCCTGAATTGCCTGAAGTGGAAGTTGTCCGCCGCGGTCTCGGACCGCAGGTCTGCGGAGCTACAGTGCGCGCCGCGCAGGTCCGCGAGGCGCGGCTGCGCTGGCCGGTGCCGGTTGATCTCGAAGCAAGGCTCGCGGGTTGCACCGTGCTGGCGGTTGAGCGGCGAGGCAAGTACCTGCTTTTCGATGTTGGTAGCGGTACCCTGATCGTTCACCTGGGCATGTCCGGTACGCTGCGCTGGTTTTCGCAGGCCCCGCCCCTTATCGCGCACGATCACGTCGATATCGTCACCGACCGCGGAACGCTGCGCTACAACGACCCCCGACGCTTTGGCGCCATGCTCTGGCATGACGCATCGGGCGGCCCGATCTCGGCCCACAGCCTTCTCGCAAGCCTGGGGATCGAGCCGTTTGATGCGCGCTTCGATGGGGCCTGGCTTTATCGCGCATCGCGCGGCCGGCGGGTGGCGGTCAAGCAATGGCTCCTTGCCGGGCACTGTGTGGTGGGCGTGGGTAACATCTATGCCTCGGAAAGCCTGTTTCGCGCCGGTATCCGACCGACGGTCGCTGCGGCCCGGCTGTCACTGGCCCGCTGCGATCGGCTCGCCCAGGCGATCCGCGTAACGCTTGCCGAGGCGATTGAACGGGGCGGCAGCAGTCTGCGCGATTTCGTGGGGTCCGATGGCAGCGGTGGCTACTTCCAGCTCGACTGCGCTGTTTACGGGCGCGCGGGCGAACCGTGCAGGGTGTGCGCTGCGCCGGTCAGGCTCATCCGCCAGCAGCAGCGCGCCACCTACTTCTGCGCCTCCTGCCAGCCGCGCTAGGCCGGGCAGAACCCTCAGCCGATGACAGCCGGGCACGCTTTTGCCGAAGGGATCATTCGCTGGCAGGCGCAGTTCGGACGGCACGACCTCCCCTGGCAGGGCACGCACGACCCCTACCGCATCTGGCTCTCCGAGGTGATGTTGCAGCAGACCCAGGTGCGCACTGTCATTCCATACTATCTCCGGTTTCTTGACCGCTTCCCCGATGTGGCCGCGCTCGCCGCAGCGCCCCTCGATCGGGTAATGGAGCTCTGGAGCGGACTCGGTTACTACAGCCGGGCGCGTAATCTTCACCGCTGCGCACAGAGCGTGGTGAGGGAGGCCGAAGGGCACTTTCCCGACTCGGCCGCAGCGCTCGCTGAACTACCCGGAATCGGACCCTCCACGGCTGCAGCGATCGCCGCGTTTGCGTTCGGGGAGCGCTCGGCGATTCTTGATGGCAATGTGAAACGCGTGCTCTGTCGGCATTTTGGCGTGACGGGCTGGCCTGGCGAACGGCCAGTCGAGCAGAGGCTCTGGGCGATCGCCCGGCGTGAACTGCCCGAGCGTGATATCGAGCGCTACACCCAGGGCCTCATGGACCTGGGGGCGCAGACCTGTGTACGCTCGCGCCCGCGTTGCGACGGTTGCCCGGTGGCGGCGAGTTGCGTCGCGCGGATCGAGGCCCGTCAGTCTTTGTTGCCGAAGGCAAGGCCGCCCCGCGCGACACCGGTTCGCGAGGCGGGTTGGCTGGTGATTCTGAATGACGATGCGGTGCTCCTTGAGCGTCGCCCGCCAGCCGGCATCTGGGGTGGACTTCTCAGCTTTCCCGAGGTCGAGCCGGGCGAGCGCGAGCGCGCAGCAGAGGCGGCTGCCGCGCGCTTCGGTGTTGCGCCCGTACGGGTGAGCGCACTTGCCCCGGTGTATCACGCGTTCACGCATTTTCGCCTGATCGCTTACCCGATGCTGATCGAGGTCGGACGCGGCGGCGCGCTTGCCGGCGAGTCACAGGCGCGTTGGGTTGCGCGGGCCACGGCGGGCGAGCAGGCATTGCCGCAGCCTGTACGCGGCCTTCTCGAACAACTCTCGCAACCGCGCGGACCCGATCCGGCTCCAAGGAAGCGGCGCAACCCGACGGACCGCGGGTAGTGCCCCTCAGATCACCTGTTCGCGCTGCAGTATCTCGTGGATGAGTGCAAGCCGGCGAAGCGGGTCGGTGAGCGCCATCAGCATCTGCCGCGATGGCATTGACAGCGGCAAAAGTTCGGCCAGCCGGTTGGCGATCCAGCCCGCAGTCTCGGGTGTGTAGGGCTCGGCGAGGATGCGGCGAGCCGGCTCCGGTTCGCGGGCGCAGATATCGTCGATCACGCGACGAATCAGGATCGAGCAGGCGGCGAAGGCTTCGGGAACCTTGACCTCAGGGTCGTCATCGATCAACTCGACCGTGGCGCGGTTCAGCCCGTTTGCCTCCACGCTGCGCTTAATCACGGTGAATCGGGAAGTGCCCACGGTACGCAGTTGCAGCACGCCCGGCTCGGTCATGTCCCAGTCGTCGATGCGCGCCATGCAGCCGGTTGATTCATGATCGGCAGGCGTACCGACTTCCCGTCCCTGCGTGATGAGACACACGCCAAACGGATGCGAGCGGTTCATGCACTCGCGCACCATGTCCATGTAGCGCGCCTCGAAGATACGCAGCGGCAGCACGCCGCCCGGAAAGAGTACGGTACCGAGCGGAAAAATGGATAGCTGCAGGGGGTTTGGGTTCATCGGTGTGCGCCTACGGCCTGCTCGCGCATGGCGACCCCGCGGTGCCTGATTAGCACCTGCTCCCGATTGCGAAAATGGGCGGCGAGTCGCTCGACGCAGTACACCGAACGGTGCTGGCCGCCAGTGCAGCCCACCGCCACGGTGAGGTAGGTGCGGTTCTCGAGAATGTAGTGCGGCAGCCAGTTCTCGAGAAAACGCGCGACATCGCCCAACATCTGCTGCACAGCCGAGATGCCATCGAGGTAACTAGCCACCGGGCGGTCCAGACCGTTGAGCGGGCGCAACTCCGGCACGTAGAACGGATTGGGCAGGCATCGCACATCAAACACCAGATCAGCGTCAAGGGGCACGCCGGTTTTGTACGCAAAGGATTCAAACAGCAGGGTGAGTGCCGCGCGGTTGGAGCCGACCACGTCGCGCACCCAGGTGCGCAATACGTTCGGATGCAGGTCGCTGGTGTCGATGGAGATGCCTAGCCCCTCGAGTTCAGACAACAGGTCGCGCTCGTGCGCGATCGATTCGGTAAGCGTGGGCACTGCCGCGCCGGGGGTTGCCAATGACAGTGGGTGGCGTCGGCGGGTTTCCGAGTAACGCTGGATCAGGGTGTCGTTACGCGCATCGAGAAACAGTACTTTCACGTCGTGGCCGTAACGGCTCAGTGCGCTGGCGAGCGACGGCAGTTCAGCGAGTTCGCGCCCGCCGCGCGAGTCGACGGCGACCGCGACGCGCTCGGCGCCCTGGTCGCTGAGATGCCCGATCACTTCCTGAAGAAAGCGCACTGGTAGATTATCGATGCAGAAAAAGCCGTCGTCCTCAAGCACCCGTAGGGCGATCGATTTGCCGGATCCGGAAATGCCTGTGATCAGAACGACACGCATGGCTTGATCTTACGCGAGCGGGGTGTGTCCCGGCGTCAAGCACCTAGCTGCCGCCGGTTTCGATCATCTGGCGCTGGCGTTCAACGAAGTCACCCATCGTGTCGAAGCCGCGCAGCTGCAGCACGGTGCTTCGCACTGCGGCCTCGGTCAGCACCGCGAGGTTTCGACCTGCCGCCACTGGAATCACGACCTTTCGAATGGGTACGCCCAGCACTGCCTGTGTGAGCGCCTCGAGCGGTAGTCGCTGATATTCGTTTTCCATGGTGCTGCGGCGAACCAGATGTACGATGAGCTTGAGTTTCATCTTCGGTCGCACCGCGGTTTCGCCGAAGATCGTCCTGATATCAAGAAGGCCCAGCCCCCTCACCTCCAAGAGATTGCGAAGAAGCGGCGGGCAGCGCCCCTCGACTGTATGCGGTGCGATACGACTCAGATCGACCACATCATCGGCCACCAGTCCGTGGCCGCGGCTCACCAGTTCGAGCGCCAGCTCGCTTTTGCCCAGCCCGGATTCCCCCGATATCAGGACCCCCATGCCGAGCACATCCATCAGCACGCCGTGCATCTGGCAGGTTTCTGCGGCGGCCTTGCCCAGGTAGTGTCGCAGTATGTCGATGACGCGCGCCGCAGACAGCGGACTCGCGATCAGTGGCATTCGATCGCGAGTGGCCGACTCGATCAGCGCGCCGGGTGGCTGCAGGCTGTCGGCGACGATGACTGCGGGCGGGTGACCAGCGACCAAGTCGGTGAGGATGCCCTGCTGGCGTGCCACGTCATGGCGTAGGAAGAAGTCAAGCTCCGGCTGACCGAAGACGTGGATGCGATTGGGGTGGATCAGGTTCAGGTGGCCGATCAGATCGGAGGGCTCGGCCGCGGTTTGCGCCACCTCTCGCGCCTCGCCCTGTCTGCCGGCCACCCAGGTAAGGCCAAGCTCTTCCGCATTGGCGGCGAACAGATCTGCAACGGTAACGCTCATCGCGGCGCTCCAGGATTCGGATAGTGCGTGAGCTTAGCGTTTCGGGGCGCGCCCGAACTCAGGCCGCCGGGCGGCAGGGCTCCCAGACCGCCAGCGATTGATAGAGGCGCTCGCAATCAGCCTCGCAGTTCATCTGGTTACGCATCGCCGGATCGGATAGCAGCTCAGCCACCTCCGACAGAATCTCCAGGTGCTCTTCGGTGGCGTGTTCAGGTACCAGCAGAAACACCAGCAGGGAAACCGGCTGCCCGTCGGGAGCGTCAAATGCGATGGGGTCGGTAAGCCGCACCACGGCCGCGCGCGCCTCGCGCAGGCCCTTGATGCGCCCGTGCGGAATGGCGACCCCTTCCCCGAGCCCGGTTGAGCCCAAACGTTCGCGCGCGAACAGAGAGTCGAAGACCCGGCTGCGCTCGATTCCGTAAAGGTTTTCGAAAAGCAAACCCATTTGCTCGAAAAGACGCTTCTTGCTGGTTACCGACATGCCGACCACCACATTGGTCGGCGCAAGCAACCGGTTTAGACGACTCATGGAGTTTGACTCCGCACCCTGTCGGGAGGACGCCCCGCAGGGTTGCTCGATCGGATCGAAAGCGAATCCGGTGAAAAGGTGAGTTGAGTATACAAGCGTCCGGTATTTCCGACGAACGATCGTGCTGCGCCGCAACACATCCCGGTGTTGCGGCACGCCAACGTACGTGACGTGTGCCCTGCGTTGTCCTGGGACAACCACCACGCCCAACCCCGCTCGCCAGGATCAGAGCGATTTCCGCTGGGCGACAGGCGCGATGCGCAACGACTCGCGGTATTTGGCGCCGGTGCGGCGGGCCACGACGATCCCCTGCTCGCCCAGCATGTCAGCGATCTGGCTGTCGGAGAGCGGGCGGCGGGCATCTTCGGCGCCGATCAACTGCTTGATCAGCGCGCGGATGGCGGTGCTCGAAGCGGCGCCCCCGGTGTCGGTGGCGACGTGGCTGCCAAAGAAGTACTTAAGCTCTAATGTGCCGTGAGGTGTTAGCATAAACTTCTGGGTGGTGACCCGTGAAATCGTGGACTCGTGCAGATCCAGCGTGTCGGCAATTTCGCGTAAAACCAGTGGGCGCATCGCTACTGCACCGTGTGAGAAAAAGCCGCGCTGGCGTTCCACAATCGCCTGCGAGACCCGCAGGATGGTGTCAAAACGCTGGGCGATATTCTTGATCAGCCAGCGGGCTTCCTGGAGCGGGCCGGCCAGATTGCCCGAAGCGCTGCCGCGATTGCGACGAAGGATGTCGGCGTAAATGTCGTTCACGCGAAGCTTGGGCATCACATCGGGATTGAGGGCTGCGGTCCAGCCAGCCCGCGTTCGGCGAACGATCACGTCGGGTACCACGTAGCCGGCGTCATCCGACCCGAAGCGGGCGCCCGGCCTGGGCTCCAGGCTGCGGATTAGCGCATGCGCCTGCCGAAGGCTGTCTTCGTCGCACTGCAACACCCGCCGCAGGCGAACAAAATCGCGCGCTGCGAGCAGCTCCAGGTGGTCGATTAAGATCGCCCGGGCGATCGCCATCACTGCCGGGTCATCATGGTCGGTCTGGGCAAGCTGCAGCAGCAGGCATTCCCGCAGATTACGCGCGGCAACACCCGGCGGGTCAAAGCTTTGCAGGAGCCTGAGCGCAGCCGCCACTTCGTCCGAATCGATCTCGAGCTCGGCGGGCAGCGCCTCGCAGAATTCATCCAGGCTGGTGTTGAGCATGCCGTCGCGATCGAGTTCGTCGATCAGGAGCTCGATCAGCGCGCGGTCGCGGCGCTCGAGGCGGGTGGCGGCGAGTTGCTCGCGAAGGTGCTCAACCAGCGAGACGCCGGCGCCCGCCAGTTGCGGGTACTCACGCTCATCGTCGTCGTCGTTCTGAGAGCGCGAGCCGCTGTCGTGCCCCCAGTCGGCAGGTGCTTCGTCGCCATCCGGGTTACTGCTCCCCGAGTCGGTGTCAGCCTCCCGATCGCCCTCGTCGTTGCGCTGGGTGGTTTCGGCCGGCGTGCCGCCCAAGTCAGCGAGTCCCTGCGGCAGCGGTGGGTCAAGCGAGCCGTTTACCGAGATGCTCACGCACTCGCCGAGCGGATCGTCATCGCGTTCCAGCAGCGGATTCTCGGCCAGCATCTGCTCGATTTCCTGATTCAGCTCAAGCGTGGAGAGCTGCAGCAGCCGGATGGACTGCTGCAGCTGCGGGGTGAGGGCAAGCTGCTGACTGAGCTTGAACTGGAGGGCGGTTTTCATCAGGGCCTGGTTTTGCGCGGCCCACCTGTGGCCGCGCTACATCGAAAAATGTTCACCGAGGTAATAGCGCCGCACGTCGTCATTTTCAACGACTTCATCGGGTCGACCGAAAGCAAGAACGGTACCATCCCGAATGATATAAGCCCTGTCGCAGATGCCAAGCGTTTCTCGAACGTTGTGGTCTGTGATCAACACTCCGATGCCACGGTCCTTGAGAAAACGAACGATGCGCTGGATCTCGAGGACCGCAATCGGGTCGACGCCGGCAAATGGCTCGTCCAGCAAAATGAACCGCGGGGAATTCGCCAATGCCCTGGCGATTTCCACCCGGCGGCGCTCGCCTCCCGAGAGAGACATCGCGGGGTTGGAACGAATATGGTCGATCTGCAGTTCATTAATCAGGCGGTCGAGCCGCTCACGGAGCTTGGCTTTTTCGAGCGGTGCGCCGGTGGCATCGCGCTGCAGCTCGAGCACCGCGGTGATATTCTCCTCTACGGTGAGCTTGCGAAACACCGACGCTTCCTGCGGCAGGTAAGCAAGCCCCAGGCGGGCCCGGCGATGGATTGGGAGCCGCCCGATTGGCTGGTCATCCAGCGTGATGCTGCCACCGTCGCATGGCACCAGGCCCACGATCATGTAGAAACAGGGGGTCTTGCCAGCCCCGTTGGGCCCCAGCAGTCCCACCACCTGACCGCTTGCGACCTCGAGCGAGACATCGCGCACCACCTTGCGCCCGTGATAGGTCTTCATCAGCTGGGTGGCGATGAGCCGGCTGCCGGCAGGCGCTGTGCTCACCGTGCGGCTCAGCGTCTGGGCAGCGTGCTGCCGAGCGACTCGGCCGGGCGCAGCGGGGCGGGAGGCGTGCCAGGTGCGCCGCCGGTTGCGGGTCGCGCTCCGGGGGTAGGCGACCCGGCGCCCGACGCGGGTGGTGGTGTGCTCCCGCCCGCTTCCGGGCTGCCGGTGCGTCGTGGCTGGATCACCATGCGGACGCGGTCGCTGCCGAGCGCACCCGGGGCGCGGCCCTCGACGGTGTAAAACTCGGCGCTGCTCTGATAAACGATCCGCGCGCCATGCACCTCGTCTTGAACCTGCTCGCGCTCGAGACGGCGCAGCGAGGCCTGACTGGTGAGCGTGACCGTCTCGGCCTTGCCGTCGTAGTCAATCACCAGGCCATAGCCCTCGACGAACTCCTCAAGAGCCTCGCGCTTCTGCCTGAAACTCGCGGGCTGTCCATCGGCGCGGCCGTACTGAAATCCCTCGGTGTCTTCCCGCACGACCATCCGGTCGGCGCGGATCACGATGGTGCCTTTGGTGAGGATCACGCGACCGATAAATGTGCTGACGCGACGCGCGTCGTCGTACTCCATCCGGTCAGACTCGATCTGGACCGGCTTATCGCGATCAGCTTTTTCGGCGTGCGCGGTCTGAAAGAGCGAGATCAGAGCGGCCGCGAACGGCACACCCGCTTTGCGCAGCCACGCTCCCCGTCCGACCGGGACGTGGCGCATGATGACTGCTCGAAGGCGAATAAGAAGTTGGTGCACGCGTTGACAGGGCTCAGGGGTTGCGTCGCTCTGACACCCAGACGCCCCGGGCCTCAGAATCGACGCGTAGCGTTCGGGCGCGATTATTGAATTCCATACCGGTACCGGTCAAGGTTGACTGGCCACGCGTGACCACCACCGGACGATCGGTGATCGCAACCTCGCGGTCGGAAAACACCCGGGCGAATTCAGTGCGGATCTGCATCGGGGGGTCGATGGCGGTTCCGGGCCGGTCGAGCTGCACCGCGCCATCAAGAATCGTTTCCTGGCTTTCGCGCACCGACTGTCCGCGAAGTGCGGTAACCGTCACGCGTGGCTGCGCGGGGTCAAGCAACACCATGGTCGGTCGGGTGTAGCGGGTGGTGTCGGAGCGACGGAAGTGCTCCATGCGATCGGCGCTCATCCGGAAAGCGGGCTCGCCCTGGTCGTTCAGGCGCAGCAGCAACACATTCTCGCCAAAGGCATCGGCGATGTCGGTAGTCTCCTGCACCAGACGGGGCATCACAAAGTGCTGGGCGATCTCGGCCAGATAGTAGGAGCCCGCTGCGAGCGTGAGTAAAATTCCGATCGACACTGTGGCCGCCAACCGGTCGTAAAAGCGTGGATTCATGCCGGGCGGGGCGGGGGGGGGTTGATTCGCAAGGCCAGTGCAGCCTCGAGCGTACCGCGGCTGTCCAGAATGAATTCGGCCAGATCACGAATCGCCCCGGCGCCGCCCGGGCGGGTTGACACCCAGTGCGCGCGGGCGCGAACCGCCGGTTCGGCATCGGCCACCGCGGCAGCGAATCCGGCCGCCATCATCGCGGGGAGGTCGGTCCAGTCATCGCCTGCAAAGCCCACCTGGCTGTGCGCGAGATTCAGCTCCACGCAGAGCGAATCAAGCGCTGCGAGCTTATCGCGAACGCCCTGGATCACCAGGGGGATGCCGAGCTCGGCTGCGCGCTGCTCGACGATGGCGGAGCGGCGCGCCGTGATGATGGCGAGCCGGAGTCCTGCTTCGCGGAGCAGGGTGAGGCCAAAACCGTCGCGGACGCTGAACGCCTTCATTGCTTCGCCCTGCGGGCCGATATAGATCTGGCCGTCGGTGAGCGTGCCGTCCACATCAAGCGCAAGCGCCTGAATGGCAGCCGCTCGGGCCCGGCTATCTGGCAGGGTCGTGATCATTAAAAAACCTTGGCCGACAACAGGTCGTGAATATGGATTGCGCCCACCATACGATGATCAGTGTCGGTCACCGGCAGCGCACTGATGCGCCGCTCGTCCATCAGGCGCACGGCTTCAGCGGCAAGCGCCTGCGGGCCGATGGTGACCGCGCCCGGTGTCATCGCGTCGTCGATCCGCATGGACTGGATATCGGCGCCGCGCTCGAGCACCCGGCGCAGATCGCCGTCGGTGAAGACGCCCACCAGCGTGCCATCGGCGCGTTCGACTGCAGTCATGCCCATGCGCTTGCGGGTGACCTCAAGGATAGCCTCGGTAAGCCGTGCGCCGAGCTGTACCCTTGGCAGGGCTGAATCACGGCGCATCACGTCGTCGACCAGCGTGAGGAGCTTTCGGCCCAGGGTGCCACCCGGATGCGAGCGGGCAAAGTCATCGGGTCCGAAGCCGCGCGCATCGAGAAGCGCAACGGCAAGGGCATCGCCCAGCGCAAGCGCCGCCGTGGTGCTGGCAGTGGGTGCGAGATTGAGGGGACAGGCCTCGCGATCCACCGCGGCATCGAGATGCACATCAGCGAGCCTCGCGAGTGGCGAATCGACGCGCCCTGTGATGGCGATCAACCGGGTGCCCTGTCGGCGCGCGATCGGCATGATGCGGGCGAGCTCTTCGGTAGACCCGGAGTTTGAAACTGCCACCAGCACATCGTCTTGCGTGACCATGCCGAGATCGCCGTGGCTGGCCTCCGCGGGATGAAGGAAAAACGCCGGCGTACCAGTTGAGGCAAGGGTTGCGGCGATTTTTCGAGCCACATGGCCGGACTTGCCGATACCGCTCACCACAACCCGGCCGTGACACGCGAGAATCATCTGGCACGCCTCGACAAAAGGCGCGCCGATTCTCTGCGACAGCGCATCGACCGCCTCGGCCTCAATGCGAAGCACTTCGACCGCGCGCAGGATCAGGCGATCGGCGCTGGCTACAATGGATCGGGAATTCACGCTTCCGAGTATATGCTCTCCGGTCTCGAACTTACCCTGATCCTGCTCGCCGCGGCCACGCTCATCGTGGTGCCGCTGCGTCGTTTCGGTGTGCCGCCGCTCATTGCCTACCTTGCGGTCGGGATCCTGATCGGCCCGCATGCGGCGGGGCTCGCCGAGGGCGAAGGCACGCTGCATGCAGCGGCCGAGTTGGGGGTCGTGTTTCTCATGTTCTCGCTCGGACTTGAGTTCAATTTCGCCAAGCTCAAGGCCATGCGCGGCTTTGTGTTCGGGCTTGGCGGCGCCCAGGTCGGGTTGACGGCGTTTGTGCTGATGGCGCTTCTCTTGTTGCTGCCATCGGTCTGGGTGCAGTGGTTGCTGCCCGGGCTCGATTGGCGGGTTGCACTGGTGGTGGCCTCGGCCATAGCGATGTCCTCCACCGCGCTGGTCACCAAGTTTCTGGTGGATCGGCGCGAGCTTGAAACCGAGCACGGCCGGCGGGTGTTCAGCGTGCTTTTGTTTCAGGATCTGGCGGTAATTCCGCTGCTGGTGGTGATCCCCGCGCTGTCGCAGGGCACTGACGGGCTGGCTGCTGCGCTGGCGCTTGCCGCTCTCAAGGCGGCGATTCTGCTGGTGCTTCTGCTCCGGTTCGGCCCCCGGGTGATGCGCGGCTGGTTTGGTGCGGTGGTTCGAAGCCGGTCCCATGAGCTGTTCACGCTCAATGTGCTGCTTGCCACGCTGTTTTTTGCCTGGCTCACGCGACAGTCGGGACTGTCGATGGAGCTTGGCGCCTTTGTTGCCGGCATGCTGATTGCCGAGACCGAATTTCGTTACCAGGTCGAAGAAGACATCAAGCCCTTTCGGGACGTGCTGCTCGGCCTCTTTTTTGTCACCATCGGCGCGAGGCTCGATTCTCAGGCGCTGGTCATACACTGGCAGCAGGTGCTTGTCATGCTGCTGGGACTGCTTGTGCTGAAGGCCGCCATCGTGGTGGTGCTGGTCCGGGCGTTCGGGGCCACGGCGGGGGTGGCGATTCGCAGCGGGCTCTGGCTTGCGCAAACCGGCGAGTTTGCTTTTGTGCTGCTTGCCCAGGCCTCGAAAGGTGGCCTGTTCGATAATGCGGCGATGCAGCCGCTTCTTGCTGCGATCCTGCTGTCACTGCTTGCGAGCCCGCTCCTCATCTCGCAGGCCAACCGGATCGCGCTCCGTGCATCGAGCGAGGAGTGGCTTCTCCGTTCGCTTGAGGTCCAACGCGTGGCAAGCCGCAGCGTAGGTCGGTACGATCATGTGATCGTCTGCGGCTTCGGACGCTGCGGGCAAAGCCTGGCGCACGTACTCGAGGCTGAGCAGGTGCCCTACGTCGCCCTCGATACCGATCCCGACCGCGTGCGTGAGGCGGCCGAGGCGGGCGAGTCGGTGGTTTACGGTGACGCAAGCCGACCGGCGCTGCTCCAGGCGGCCGGCATTCATCGTGCCCGTGCGCTCGCCATTACCTTTGATGATTTGCCGCAGGCGTTGAAGCTTCTCAACACCATCCGGCAGCTCGCCCCCCAACTGCCAGTGATTGCCCGTACCGCCAACGAGGCCGACATAATGCGCCTGCGGGATGCCGGAGCTACCGAGGTGGTTCCCGAAATTACCGAAGGCAGCCTGATGATTGCCTCCCACGCGATGGCGCTCGCTGGCGTGCCGATGGCGCGCGTTCGGCGTCGCATGCGTGCGGTTCGGGAGGGGCGCTACGCCCTCCTGCAGGGGTTCTTTCATGGCGCCGACGACCGTGAAACCGATGAGGTGGAGTCGGACCACCTGCATTTGCATGCAGTGCCCGTGCTTGCGAAGACGCTGGCGGCCGGAAGCCTGCTCGGGTCGCTGCTCGAGGAAGGGGTTCGAGCCACAGCGGTGGTTCGAGCGCGCACACGCACGCTTGATCCGCCTCTTTCGCTGTCGCTCGAGGCGGGCGATGTGGTGGTGCTGTCGGGCCGACGGGACCGCATTGCAGCCACCGAAGCTAAGATGAACGAGCAGCCTTCCGCCTGAACCGGGCGGGACCCGCGTTGAATCCCCTTATCCAGGGTTCCGTTCCCCTGGCGCGATACAATATTGGTTTTACCTACAGGTACCGCTCCCACCGTGTCTGATACCGAGCTTCTGCGGCTCGACAATGTTCGCTTCGGTTACCGCGATCGTCCGATCCTGCACGACGTCAGTCTCTCTGTACGCCGTGGCAGCATCGTCGCGCTTGTCGGTGGATCGGGTTCCGGTAAAACCACGATTCTTCGCCTGATCGGGGGGCTATTGCGCGCGCGGGAGGGGCGGGTCCGGTTCGAGGGACATCAGATCGGGCAGCTCGATCGCGATGGGCTCTACGCTGTGCGTCGCCGAATGGGCATGCTCTATCAGTTCGGCGCGCTTTTCACCGATCTGTCGGTGTTTGACAATGTCGCCTTTCCCCTCCGGGAACACACGCCCCTTTCCGAGGAAATGATCCGCGATCTGGTGCTTCTCAAGCTGAACGCGGTGGGGCTGCGAGGCGTGTCCCATTACCGCACCGGTCAGCTGTCTGGCGGAATGGC
>SXGS01439837.1_pt1 | contig 15464 bp, 15 predicted proteins | sample 3174681 | NCBI WGS metagenome assembly SXGS01 (sample SAMN11356861, study PRJNA531348) | freshwater metagenome | isolation source: freshwater sample F1-80 | place: China: Fuxian Lake, Yuxi | collected 2017-12-25 | reverse complement strand
GTCGGTTGAAGTTCACCTTGCAGCAACGGGGACCTCCTGCCAAGCTACCAGGTCAAAGTATGCAGACCCGGTCTCGGCTATCGTTCGCCGATGACCGGGTTCCTTCCTGCCGATTCCGTGATCAAGACGACTGCGATCCCTGAAACCGAGACAACAATCCACTGAGGGGATTGGCCACGGTGGGCTGCCCCATCGACTGAGCTGCAATGCCCTGGGCTACAGCCCGCGCGACCTTGCGAAACGCCTGCCCCTGCACCGAGTCCGGCATCGCCAGCACGGTGGGCACACCGCCATCACCATGCTCCACCGTTGCGGGGTCCAACGGAATGCTTCCGAGGAATGGCACGTCAAGCTGAGTTGCGGCTGCCTCGCTGCCACCTCGGGTGAAGATGGGGGTGAGACAGCCGCACTCCGGACAAGAGAAACTGTCCATGTTTCCAACCACACCCAGGATGGGGACTTTCAATGATCGGAACATGCCGACCGCCTTTGACGCGATCCGCACTGCGACATCCTGGCTGGTCATCACGATGACGGCGCCGGAGATGGGCACGCTCTGGGCGAGCGTCAGCTGTGCGTCGCCCGTGCCCGGAGGCAGGTCTACCAGGAGGTAGTCCAGTTCACCCCACGCGACATCAGCCAACATCTGCCGGACAGCGCTTCCCACCATCGGACCCCGCCAGATCACGTGCTGAGTATCATCCGGCATCAGGAATCCGAGCGACATGAGCTTCACGCCATGCCGTTGGAGCGGGATTAGCTTGCCGCCCACGTTGGTCGGTGGCTCGCGAAGCCCCATCATGGTCGGAATGCTGGGTCCGTAGACATCGGCATCCAGGAGGCCCACGCGCGCGCCGTCCATTGCCAGCCCGACGGCGATGTTAACCGCCACCGTGCTCTTGCCGACACCGCCTTTTCCCGAACCCACGGCGATGACGTGCTGTACTCCGGGAACCAGCTGGCCCGCTCCCTCGGCACGACCCGGCACCTTGAGCACCGGCCTTGGAGTAACCAAGGTCACGCCGGGTATGGCAGCCACGGCCGATTGGCACGCGCGACTCAACTCGTTACGCAACGACTCGCCCGGCACCGGCAGATCCAATCGAAAAGCCACATTGCCATCGCAGATCTTCACATCTCCAACGAGTTGGCGGGAGACGACAGAGCCCCCGATCCCCGGAACGGCTACCCCCGACAGTGCCTGCAGCACCTGGTTCTCGGTGACGACGGTTTCAGAGGCCATTAAAACTCCTTCTCAAGTCAACCCGTGCGAAATGCCGAGGCGATTCGATGGGTCGGACACCAAGTCGGCATCGGGTTAGTCTTATCATGCGCTTAGTAGGCAGCCGTTCGTAGGGGATCCGGATCGCTACGGGGTTGACGATTGAGACACTCGACTGATCCTGAAGGGGTAAATCGATACCAGTGACCGCCAGAGGGGTGATTCTCCTAGCAGCGATAGGTGTGAGCCTCACATCGGCCGGCGGCGCCAGGTTCGCAACTGCAATGCCCGGCGGGCGCCGGTCTTCTCCGCCAGGGGCCGGGTCTGTTCGTCGGCAGCCCCCCTCGACATCGCCGAGCGGGTCTCGCGCTCCTGTGCCGGCGACGGGTAGCCGCGCACCACGACCGGAATCTCTGCGGGCCGGGTCTGGAAAGTCAACCCCCGCTCGCCCAACTCCAACGCCTGGCATCGAGTCGCGGGTCGCTGGAGCACGGCGGTTGCTCGCGGCGGGCAGGGCCGAGGACGCATGGGAGATTCTAAGGCACAAGCCCATCGGGATCGTTTCTCCGGAGGCTCGGTTTGCCTGGGATGATTTGAGATGTCGGGCGCTCGCCCGGGCCGGGGAGTGGGATCGAGCTCTGGCGGGCGCCCGGGAACTCAGTCGCCGAAGTTTGTGGGGAAGCCTCACTCTCCTGGAGTTGCTCGCATCAGCGCCAAAACTCGGCTGGAGTGTCGGATCCTCCCGTGTAGTCCTGGCCCGTACGGCGCTCGAGCTCACATCCGACCCCGTAGGAGTGTCGCTCGAGCCGGAGCACCGTTCGGAGGCGCTGGCGCTGCTCAAAGAGCTGGCTCGGCGGGAGACGGAGTGGGGGGACGACTTCTCGTCGCAGTTCCGGTCCGAGTTGCTGGAGCGGCTCGCTTCGGCGGCTGCCGGTGTTGCTTTTCCCGCTTCGCTGGACTCCCTTCCGGCGATTCCCGATGCCGGCTCCGACGTTCAATTGGACCTGGCGGGGCGCCTTGCGGTTCGAGCATACGCTCAAGCGTGGCGTGCGGCGGCCGCCGGTTCACAGGCGGATGTCCTGAAGCGGGCTGCACTCGTGATCACGCCGCTGGTAAAGGCTTCAAAGCTGAAAGAGATCCCGGATAGCTCTCGCCCGGCGAGCTGGATTCTGAGTCGACTTCCCAAGTCACCCCCTGCGACGAGACTGGCAGCTTTGCTCAGCGCGGTTGAGATCGATGTCCGTTTGGGATGGGGTGACGCAGCGGTCGCAGTGCTCAAGTCCGAGAGAGCTGCATCGTATTGGGATGCGCCAACTCGGCGCAGCCTCGATATCGAAATCGCTCGTCTCGATCGAATTGACGTGTCGGTCGCTGCCGCACCACAGTTTGGTAATGACGACCCAATGGAATTCCGTCTCTCAGCGCGGGGGCTCGCTGGGCGTGTGATCCTTAGAGCGTCGCCGATCGATCTGGAACTAGCCCTGAGGCAGATGCCGAGAAGCATCTGGCAGCAGCCACTCTCGACCGAAGACACCCTGCGACTTCGGGTCCCGACAACGCCAGGCGGGACAGTTGTAGAGGTGAATCTGCCTGCCGAGCGGCATCCAGGGGACCGTCGCGGTCTGCGCCAACTTCGGGTGAGACTTCCTCGACTTTCGCCCGGATGGTATCTGGTGGCTGTGGATGAGGTGGCCCAGAGTCGAGGCTGTCTGGTCCAGGTAGGTGGGGTCGCCGCTGCCGCTGTTCGGGTTCAAGAAGACTGGCTCGTCTGGGGCGGACCGGGTGGGGAGCATAGAGGGGCGGCGACGGTGTGGGTGGGCCGCGACGGGGCACAACCAGCGTCGCCGATAGAACTGAACTCGGGTGGACCTCATCGAGTGGTGGCGGAGAAAGGCATGCCGCTATTAATTCGACAGGGTGGGGAGTGGTCCCGGATTCTGATTGTGAACGACGGTCGCATTCCGGGCGCTTCACGAACAGTGTCCGATCCACGTCTGGATCTTGTGCCCGAGGGTCGCATCCGCCCACCGCGCTCAGTGCTGGCATCTGTTCTGGATCCGGCCGGTGCTCCGCTGGGGGGGACACCGCTTTGTCTCGAAGTGGTGAGTTCAACCGGCGAGGTACTGCTGCGCCTTGCCCGCAAGACAAACCCGCTCGGGCTTGCGGGATTCCCGACGGCCGGCCTTCCCGAAGGATCCGTCTTGAAGCTGGCCCTTGCCGAGAGCCGTACGGAAGCCTCCAGGGCCGACTGGGCCTACCCGTCGCTGAAGCGCGTGGATCTCCAGAAGGGAACCCAGGGATCTACCGCGCCGACTGACTCGCTCATTCTCGGGTCCGGTTCGAGCGACAGGCTGGTCTCCCCCGAAGAGGCGACTCCACCATCAGCCGGTTGGGGAGGGGAAGGATCGTTTGCCCTTGTCAGGCAGGGGAGCCAAATCTTGCGAGTCCACCCGGATGACCTGCAATCCCGGCGTGGTGGAGCGGTGCGGCCCAAACTGATTGCGCCCCGGCAGTTGAGGGAACGGGACATCGCGTATGCCACCATCTCCGCCGGACCCGAAAGTGGTTCAGAGATCGGATGGAAGCTGGCTCCGGGCTCATTGGTTGCCGGGGGATCGGTGGAGTTGACCGATCTTTCTCCCGCGTTGGGTGAGGCACAGGTGGTTTCGCCAGAAGGCTCCGGGTTACTTCGCGCGCGATTCGCCGTCCGGGCCCGGCAACCGGGGATCGGTTCCCTGCGAGCGGTTGTGACCCGCGGCGGGGAGAGTTTGAGTCTCACAGCTCAGCTCCAGGTACTTCCTCACGCCAGTGCCGTAAAGCGCTTGTGGGAAGGAGTGCTCGCCAACGGCGCACGGATCAATCTTGATGGCATACCACCCGGGTCCCGATTGCTCGTGCGGTCGACTATAAACGGCCGAGATCTTGGAACTCTGACGACTGCCGGCTCCGCTCCTGCCCCAAGCGTTACCGAACGCGCTGCGGCAAGCCTGCTTCGGGCGCTGCGCCAGGGCGATGCTGCAGCGCAAGGCGTGCTCCGGGAGAGGCTTGTGAGGCTGCAGCGGAAGGATGGCGGCTGGCCGTCAAGTGCGGCTGGGGCTGCCGCCAGCGAGGGCAGGCCAACGGTATTGGCAGTCGAGGCGCTGCGAGCCGCCGCCACGGGCGCAGGCGCCGCAGAGGACCGAGCGGTTTCTAGCGCCGCGAGCTTCCTGGAAGCGCGCCTCGGTGTGGAACGCGGAGCCAATACGCGCTGTCTACTGGCCTATGGTTTGAGTTTGGTTTCGCCGGGTTCGAAAGCACTCACCACGTGGATGGCGCGATTGGGAGATCCATCTGCTTTGGCGCCTGCGGGTCGGGCACTGGCCGCTCTTGCCTTGTGTCGGCTGGACAAACGCGATGTGGCCCTGAAGCAGTTTGAGTCTGCTGAAAGTCCTCCGGCAGACATGGCTGTCGGACGCTGGTATCAGGATCCACTCGAAGAGCAGGCTCGCATGGCGCTCGCCGCACTTGCGCTGAACAGGAGTCCGTTGGAACTCCAGGTTCGTCGATCCCTCGTCGAGGAGAGTGCACGGGCTGATCCCCTTACAGTGAGTCACTCGGCAGAAGTCGCGCTTTTGACGCTTCCCGCAACACCTGCCGGTGTCTCCGGCGCGCCAACTCCGGAATGGAAGGTGACTCTGGGAGATCGAGAGTGGTGCCCGGAGGTCGGCACAGCAGTTTGGCTGGGCCAAACTCCCCCAAAAGGGGCTCGGCTGGAGTTGCTCCACACGGCTGGAGAAGCCGTGTGGGTGGATGTCGCAGTTCTGTCGGGAAGCCTGGATGATCGTGACGAACCCTCAGCCCGATCTGGATTCCATGAGCTTTCCTGGTCGGCGCCGGAACTCGGTGAGCCCGCCGTGTATCTCGGGGAGGGACTCTGGCTGCTGCTTGTCGAAAAGCCGCGTGACATAGCTGTTGGCCGCGTGATCGTGCAGGTGGGTGAACGTCGCTCGCTCCCTCCCGCTGCGTTCCTGCAGTACGGTTCCGAGCGAACCGGACCTCACGGCGATCTGACCTTTTCTCGGGCCGTCCTCGGCGGCAGCTATCACGTACTCCCGGCTCAGGCTTCAGGGGGACCAAACTCCCGACCACCGACAGAAGCTCGCGTGGTTGTGGGAGTTGACTGAGGCCGTCATCCGCAGCGCCCCACTTGGGCTCCCTGCCGCATTGACGGGCGATCCAGAGGCAACATGTGGGGATGCATCACCGACGTGGTGGGGTTGCGGGTCGGACTAGCAACGGACGTTGAGGGAATGACGGGGGTCGCGGTTGTCCGATTCGACGTCCCCACGGTGGCTTCGGTAAGTGTGATGGGAGGTGCGCCGGGCACGTTCGGCACTGAGGCGCTGGACCCACTTCGAAACAACCAGGACGTGCACGCCGTCGTTCTGACGGGCGGCAGCGTGTTTGGGCTGGAGGCTGTCCACGGCGTGATCCGCTGCCTAGAGGAAGACGGCATCGGGCTGTCGAGTCGGTCGGTGCCTATTCCAATCGTGGCGGGAGCAGTGCTCTTTGATCTGGCGTTGGGTTCGCGGTACGCTCGTCCCGACGCCGCAATGGGCTTTTCAGCGTGCCGCATTGCGAGTCGCGAGCCGATCGCCTGCGGCAATCGAGGGCCTGGCGCCGGCGCTTCCACGGGGAAGTGGCGACTGGGGCGACCGTTGAAGGGCGGACTCGGGTCAGCATCGGTGCGACTGAGCAATGGCATCGTCGTGGGGGCGTTGGTGGCGGTGAATGCTGTCGGAGATGTCATCAACCCTGCGTCCGGCCGGTTCTACGCTCACGGCGGCTCAACTCTTGAGTGTCCCTCGGCGGAAGTGATGGATTGGGATGGCGCGACGGGCTTCATGGGGGATCCCACTGCCACCCTGTCTTCCGTGGGGGAGGGCCACACCACGATCGGCGTGGTCGCCACGAACGCGCTCCTCGATAAGCTTCAACTCCGTCGCATGCTCACACAAGCCCAGCATGGATTGAGTCGCAGCATTCGTCCGGTGCATACATCCGGTGACGGCGACACGTTGTTCGGTGCGTCAGTAGGAGGCGCCTCGCGCGTCGACTTAGGTGGGGTAGTCACCGGAGTTTACTCCGATGTGGTCGGGGCGATTGCTGCGGATGTGGTCGCCAGAGCGATCGTCCGAGCGATGCTGAGCGCCGAGAGTGTCGGTCGGTGGCGGAGCGCCGTCGAAGTCTACCCGGAGTTGGGAGGCTTCGCCGTTCCCGAGGGACGGCGAAGCCAGGCGGCTGATGGTCGCAGCGAACTACGATGACACCGTCACTACAGAATCTCGTTCTGGAACAACTCGCAAATCTCGCCGTCGGGACCTTTGAAGAAGGCCAGCCTGACCGGAATCAGAGGTTCACCGAAGACGGCAATGGACTTCGGCTCCACAGTGACCTCAGCTCCTGCGGCGCGGGCGCGTTCGAGAGCGGCGTCGCAGTCGTCGGTTCGGAAGCAGAAGTGGAGTATTGCGGCAGAGTCGTGGTTCGGACCGTCGGGCAGAGGGTCTCTTTCGAAGATCTCGAGGTAATTCCCATCTCCCGTGTCCAACATGCACGCACGGCGCGGGGCTTCCCCCCACTGAACGGCAATCTCAAAGCCGAGCGCGCCCCGCCAAAACTCGAGACTACGGTCCCAGTTGGCGGTGCGGATGGCGACATGGTGGAAGCCACATCCCGGCACGGTGGTGTTTTGGTGTCGAGGCCTTTTCAACGGTGTTCTCCCAAGCGGCGGTTCGAACGGGGGTTCTCCCGCACTGGAGAGGATTCCTTTGCGCGAACACTCAGGTTTGGGTCAGAGGGCGGTATAATGGTCGGGTACGGGTTGCGCCGGGAGGCGCCTCAGAACGGGGTCAAAGATGTTCACTGAAAGTCCTGCGCTGTTTCAACTGGAGCAGCACGTCGAGGACTATCTTCGAGGGACCGATCACCTCGGATACAATCGGTTCGAGGATTTCGACTGGAAGTCCCTCAAGGACAGTGTCACCGATTCGGGCATGAAGGAGACCCACATCGGCGCCGTAGAAACGTCGATGCTGGTCGAAGACCACATCCCGGGCTATGGGTCGGAATACCTTCGGATGTTCATGGTCACACCCGACCGGAACGATGAAGAAGCCTGGATCTGTCGTCAGATGCTGCACTTCGTGTTCCGCTGGATGGCAGAGGAGGATCGGCACGCCCACTGCCTGGAGTTGTGGATGCGCCACTCCGGCCGTCGAGACCCAGCCGAACTCACCAAGCTGATGGTGACTGAGTGCAAGAAGCCGTACGCCATGCCGCACGACAACGCTACTCAGCTCTTCACTTACACTGCCGTTCAGGAGAAGGCGACCCAGCTCTTCTACTCCTGTCTACGCCAATCCGTCGATGAGCCGATCCTTCGGAGCATTCTCGGCAAGCTGTCCCAGGATGAGGCGCGACATTGCAACTTCTTCTCTCAGTTGTGTCTTGATGCGCTCTCCGAAGGCAAGACCCGCCACATCACACAGATCAAGGACGCGCTTCAGCACTTCCACATGCCTCTGGCTTCGATGATGGACAACTACCTGCGTAAAGCGGTTCAGATGAAGCGGGCTGCACGGGGCTATGACTATCAGGAAGCGCTCGATCACTACGCACGGTTGATCAAGCGCGTGATGCAGTCTCGCACGACCGCACGCGGAACTAACCTGCAGGACCTGCTGGAGTTTACCGTCGGCCTGGTGCCGAGCAATCGGCGGACCAGTACGCTCGGGCCTTCCACCTAGGCAGGCCGCTCTGTTTTGTGGAGCCTAGTTCGAGGGCCGCCGTCCACCTCCTGGTGGCGGTGGCCCTTGATCGTTTCTCGAACCCCAAGCAGTTGGCTCAGTGGATGCCATGAATTCGGCAAGCCTCGCGGATGACTCCGGACGATCGATCCAAGAAGGCGCCGGAGGTTCCAATTGGATCTTCGACCAGTTCTCCGAGGCAGCTTCGGATGGCGGCTTCTACAGACCACGCGAGTGCATCGGGATCGTAACCCCCTTCCAGCGTGAACACGATGCGACCCTCACAGCAGTGCTTCGCCAACTCTACCAGGCGCCGACTCCACCTGCCGAAGCCGGCGACTGTGGCGCCCATCCTGATCGAGTTGAGGTACCGGGTGTTGGACCAGTGAGCGTCAAAGCCGGCGGACACAACAATGAGGTCAGGCGCGAAGCGTAAGGCGGCCGGCGAGAGAACTTTGTCGAACGCGCGTTCAAATCCGCTGTCGGGCGTTCCAGGCTCAAGTGGGACGTTGACGGTGAACCCCTGGCCTTGCTCCAGACCGATGTCTCGAACGGCCCCCGTTCCGGGATAGCCTGGGGACTGGTGAGTCGAGAAGAACAGCACCGAGTCGTCTCGAACAAACACCTCCTCCGTACCATTACCGTGGTGCACGTCAAAGTCTACGATCAGCACTCGCTGAACGGACTCCGACTGTTGTGCATAGCGGGCTGCGATCGCCGCGTGGTTGAGCAAACAGAACCCCATGCCATAGTCGGGACCGGCGTGGTGGCCTGGGGGCCGCACCAGTGCGAATGCAGCGGTCATGTCATCGTTCAGCACCGCGTCCACCGCCGAGAGCACACACTCGGTTCCCGCCACCGCAGCCCGCATCGACGCACCGCCAAACGGGGTGTCCGCCGTGAGATACCCTCCGCCACGCGCGCATTGGGCTTCCAGCCCTGCCAGATAGGCGGGTTGATGCACTCGTTCCAGGTCGGTTCGTATCGATGCATGGTGCGCTGGGCTTCGAAGCAGGTCGCCGAGACCACGGCGGTGGAGGTGGTCGATCACGGTGGTGAGTCGGTCCGGGCACTCCGGATGGTGACCGGTCGAGTGCTCCAGTACCAGCGGATCATAGAACAGTTGCGGCATCAAGGGAGCGTCCCTCCGACGGGAATGGTGATCCGTGCCTGAAACTGGTGTCAGTACGGGAGTGCCGGCGGAAGTCTGGCGAGCCGGACCACGTCAGCAGTCTTAATCTAACCCACAAACTCCGCCGCTCGGCATCCACCGGCCGTGGGTTGGACGAGAGCAACCTCTGTGGCTCCAGCCGGACAGGCTCTCGGCGGAAGACTGCGGAGAGCGGCCCGGAAAACAAGGATCCCTCAGGTGAGGAAGTGAGGGCGTTTGTGTGCGACGGCACAGGCTCCGGCGATGTGCCGGAGTCTACCGGGAGCCAAACGTGGCTGATCCCGGCCGAGCATTACGGTCCTGGATCTCAATCGACACAGCTCGAAAGCGCATTTCACCCAGGGGAACGACATCCACGCGTAACGGATCGCCGACCTCAACCCTTCGCGTTGGGCGCTTCATCCCGGTGAAGACAGTCTTCTTGTCGATTGTCACCTGGATCACAGCGTAGCGCTTGCTTGCGCCGCCATTCATCACGAAGGATTGAGACCGGGCATCCACCTCTCGAACCTTCCCTGCAAAAGCCATTTTCTTTCCGACCTCAGGTTTCGACCCAAGAGCGGCATTGGTTTTGTTGGCTACGACGAACAGAAAAGTGGTCGAGAGAACCGAAACGGCAAGCAACCGAAGGTCTCGTGTCGGGAGCTCAGGGAGAGGTGCCACGTCGAACCTCCGGAGCAGCGATCAGTTGGTAGGGGCGGTTTTCATGCCGCCGTCCTTCAACACCTTGTCCGAGCCCACCGCTCCAGGCGGAGCGGGAGCGACCGCTTCCTTTTTTTCCTCCCCGCAACCGGAGACGAGAAGCACGAATGCGCTGGTGACGACCGCGAGCAAGAGACGCTTCAAGGCTACTGATCCTCAAGGTCGAGAGCCGCATAGAAACCGCGGCTCTCGATATTACGAATGAGACTTACTGGACTTCCGGCCGGAAGAGCCAGGCACAACCCCGTGCACCCGCCCAGTATCCTCCAGGGACACCGGTGCTGGCGTTGACGGAGCTCCACGGTTGCTTGTTGGCGTCACCGCCAAGCGCGCTCACCCAGCGAACGTGTCCGTCCACGTAAAGGTAGTTGGCGCCCTGACCGTGCACGAACACCGATGGAACGGGGATCGCTGGGACGTAGAGAGCACAGGTCGCGGTGCCGCCGTACGTCGGGTGCGGCACTACGGTCTGCGCAAGCGTAGGAGTGGCAATGAAGTAGTTGCGGATCGAGTACTTACCGGGCTCCCAGAAGAGGATGCAGCTTGAAGGAGCGTTGATCACGGCCGCCGTGCTGTTGGCGAGCTGGCCGTTGTACGCGTAGCTGATCTTGTACTCCTGCTGCCCTGCGGCGAGCGCTGCGGTTAGGAAAGCCGCATTGATTGAGGTCGATGGGCACTCATAGACTTTCCAGTTCTTGAGATACGGCTGGAGAGTCGTGGCCGGAACCGAACTCCTGGAGTTTTGAGAGGCGGCCGTGAAGGCACGAGCATTGTACGGCTGGGTGTAGTAAGCAGGGGTGTTGCTCGCGCCGTCGTTGATGGGGAACACCTCGTCATAGTCCTGCACGTACATGTTCATGGACGTGCCGACCTGCTTGAGGTTGGACGCGCAAGTCGCCTGCCGAGCCTTCTCCCGAGCTTGTGCGAACACCGGGAAGAGAATCGAGGCGAGGATGGCAATGATTGCGATGACGACGAGAAGTTCGATCAGGGTAAACCCTCGGCGAACATTCTGAACCATGGTTGACGCACTCCGGAGATGATTCGTGGGGCGTCTCTAAATGCCGGAGCACGGCGCCCGGGCCCCCTCCCTGCGGAAGGAACGCGATGCTCGGATCGCCTCACGGAAGAGAGCTCACACCCCCTTCACCGCACATTATAGGTTGGCGCTAAGGGAAAGTAAATTGTGTTTGCCCGACCACATGCCCTCTGGAGCGCACTGGTTCCAAGTTTTGGAGTGAACGGCGCCGTACAGTCTCAAACTCTGTTTCCGGCCGATCCACACGACATCCAGTTCGATTCCGAGACTCTGGCGTCTACGCACGCTTTTGACCACGGGACTTGCCACGAGCCCCTGCCGGGCCAGACCCAGAAGAACCGACGAGCGGGAAGCGGAGCTCGGGCGAGCTGCGTCGGAGAGATACGCTTCCCAAGCGACGCTGCTTGGGGAGCGTAGGGGGCCGGCTAGCGATTTCCGGTGGGCTGGGTGGGGGGTGGGGCCCCGCCTTGATTTGGGGAAAAGTTGCTGGAACTGGCTCCTGGAGGGGCTGTATTCGTAAAGTCCACCGGCTTCTTCTCGCAACCGGAGAGCAACTCGACTAACAGTGCTGCGGCCGCGAATGCACTCAGCCCGTAGTTGATGCGCCGTGAAGCGCCACCGGGAGATGGATACTTTCCCACTGCCTTAGAGCTCCACGACTGGGATCATGTTTCGAGGGCAATTGCCGGTGTCGCCCGGGTAGAGCCAGAAGCCGGCTGCCGAGCCGTCCGCGTTCAGCCGGGACCACAAGCTGCTGCCGAATGGCCCCGCCGGCTTGATCGCCTTCACATGTCCATCCGCAAACGCGACGTTCATAGTCCCGTTGTGGAGCTTGTCCCACTTCCACGTGGGAAGCCCCGCGATGCCGGTGAACATTGAGCAGCGATTTCCAAGCTGATACGGAGCCGTGGGTGAAGGCTTCACAACTGATGGAAGGCCGCCTCCAGCGAAGCCGTAGTAGCCCTGATCTCCCCAGAGCTCGAGAACCATGAAGAGGTTTGAGGGGGTCACCACCGCTGCACTTCCCAGATTGCCCATCAGCCGGTTGTAGACGTAGCTGGTTCGCGCCAGGGGATTGTAGCCGGCGGCTCGAGCCCCTATTGGATCCAGGTACGTGGGAGACGGGCACCCCCACACGTCGAGAGACTTCACGTAGTTGTTGAGTACGTGCGCCCATGAGGTCTCCCAGTAGGCGCGGTTTCCGGGCGTGGCCCGCGAGTCCGCAGATGGGGGGAACGTCTGAATGTTCGTGTATCCGTTCAGTGAACCGTTCGAGAGGGGATAGATCTCGTCGTAGTCGCTGACGTACAACATCATCGCGTTGCCGAGTTGCTTCAGATTTGAGGCGCAGGCCGTCTTTCGTGCAGACTCCCTCGCCTGAGCGAACACGGGGAACAGTATCGAGGCGAGGATGGCGATGATGGCGATAACCACGAGCAGTTCGATGAGAGTGAAGCCGCGTTGGGCGGATTTCATCATGACGAGCAACCTTTCGGTGTGGCGTGGGAGCGGTCGCGACTGGAGATTCGAGAACGTTGCTCCTCTCCGGTTGGTGGATTATAGAACGACGGAAATCGAGATAAACGCGACTACCAGCCCTGTTTGAAGTCAAAATCAAAGTCAAATTCGCGGCTAATTAATTAAAGCTCAGCTTGAAGTTGAATTCGCTCAATGGTGCGGACGCCGTAGTGGGCGGGCCGACTTGACTCGGTGGTGGGTCCTCGCCTTGGGTTCGGCGGGCCCCTGGTCCGTCAGGGGATCCGAAGCGGAGAAGTGAAGCTGGGCAGGGAAGTCGGGCTGTTCGGTTGAACAGGGAAGATGCCTGTTGGTCGCCTCCGTGGGCGTTCCGGGAGCAGGCATGGACTTAAAGCCCAGCATGATACCGTCAGACGAACGTGCCCCCCTCCACGCGGAAGATGCGTCCGAGAACGTTCCACGCCCCGATGCGGACGTGGACACGCTGCTCGACAGCCTCCGGGAGTCCGTAACCAAGGGCGGTCCGGCTCCGCTCAATCATCGACTGTGGCTCAACCTTGAGGAGTTTGAGGGCAGGGTGGATGAAATCGTGGCGCTCCTGCCACGCGAACTGCGGCGTGCGCGCCGCATTACTAAGGAAGAACAGCGGATCCTGCAGGATGCGAGGGATGACGCGCGTAGAGTTCTGGACGAAGCTCGGGAGGAAGCGGAGCAAATCCGGTCCGCTGCCCGAGATGAGGCGGAGCGAATGGTAGAGGCCAGCGCGATTCGCCAGCGCGCCCTCGAGCAGGCAGAGGATCTGCGCCAGCGCGCAGAGACGTCCGCTCGGGAGATCCGGGACCGATCCTACGCATACGCCCAGCAGGTGATGGACAACCTGATCCAGTCGCTGCGAGGGCTTACCGATACGGTGCGCCAGGATCGAGCACAGTTGGACAATATCAGTTCGGATACGCAACCCTGAACCCGGAGCGGGGAAGGGCGGCAGTTACTCACCAAGCCTATCCGGTTTACACGGGCCGTCTGACCCTGTAAGCTTGTGAGGCTTCGGTGAGGCTGTCGGAGTGCGTGGAGGCTTGAGAGTGCTGCTCGATCTCTCGGAGATCGTGGTTCGCGAAGGGATGCGTGTGTCGCACGAGGTGGATCAGGGTGGGGTTGAAGACCCGGACCTGGTGTTTACCTTGCCGCTTCGGGGCCACCTGATGTTTGAGAACAGCGGGAGTCTGCTCGGCATTCACGGCGAGATGGACACTCAACTGGCCATCCCCTGCAGTCGATGCTTGGAGGAAGTGCCTGTTCCCATCCACCTGGATGTGGATGAGCACCTCCCAATTCAGGATGTGATCAAGCCGGACCGGGTTCCCGACCCGGATGAAGAGGTGGAGACGATCGTCTCCACGATCGTGTTCCTGAAGCAAGGTCGCCCGATCCTTGATCTGGACGAGCTCTTGCGGCAGTTGATCTTTAGCGAGATTCCGATCCGGACTCTCTGCAATGACGACTGCCGAGGGCTGTGTTTTAGGTGCGGTGCGAACAAGAACCTGAGGCAGTGCTCGTGTGACGAAGATGGAGCCAACCGCCCGCTGGCTTCCCTTGCCGTCCTCCTCGACCAGAAGGATGACGCCGGCTCCTGAGGAGCACGGCGGTTTCGGCTGGAGCAACTTGACTGCCCTGATAAACTAAGCGGGTTTCTCGAGAGGTTTTGATCCCAATGCCACTTCCCAAGCGTAAGACTTCGCATGCCCGGACCACGCAGCGCCGGGCTGCCAACTGGAAGGTCTCCCTTCCTCAGGTCGACTCGTGTCCTCGGTGCCAGGCGCCTAAACTGAATCACCACGTTTGCTCCGCTTGCGGCTTCTACGGTAACCGGATGGTTATCGACGTACAGGCCGGGAAGCGTGCCACGGACGGAGGCGCCGGGTCCGACGCGGCTCAGGAGTAGCGAGTGAAGATCGCGGTCGACGCGATGGGGGGCGACCTGGCGCCGGCGGCGGTTGTCGAGGGCGCGCTCCGCGCTAGCCGAGAGTTCGGCTGCGAGATTCTGCTGGTCGGCCGAGAGTCCGAAGTGAAGGCGTTGTTGAACAAGAGTGGAGGCGCCTTCAAATCGGTGGAGGTGATCGATGCTCCGGACGTTGTGGAGATGGGGGAGACCCCCGCTCAAGCCGTCCGAAAGAAGCCCCAATCCTCGCTGGTGGTGTGCGCCGATCTGGTAAAGGATGGGCGCGCATCCGCGATGTTCTCCGCGGGTAACACCGGCGCAGGGATGGCGGTCAGCCTCTTCAAATTTGGAAGAATCAAGGGGATTGAACGACCGGCGCTGGCAATTCACATCCCCAACCGTCTTGGGCATACCATCCTGCTTGACGCGGGAGCGAATGTAGACGTGGGGGCGAAGTGCCTGGTTCAGTACGGCCTGATGGGCATGCTCTACGCGCGGGAGGTTCTCGGCATCGCCGAACCCCGTGTAGGGTTGCTCAACATCGGCGAGGAAGATTGCAAAGGCAACGAGTTATGCCGGGAGGCGTTGCACTTGCTCAGGCAGACGTCGCTTCGCTTCATCGGCAACATCGAGGGTCCGGATCTCTTCAACGGACGAGTCGATGTCGCTGTCTGCGACGGATTCACAGGAAACGTTGTCTTGAAGGTGGCTGAAGGTGCTGCCGAGTTCTTCCTTCACCTGATCAAAGACGGGATCAACAGCCGACCCCTCATGAAGTTTCCGGCTGCTGCCTTGCGCCCCGTGTTTCGGGATATGAAGCGGCGGATCGACTATGGCGAGCGCGGCGCGGCGCCACTTCTAGGCGTAAACGGCGTGTGCTTGATCGGGCATGGCAAGTCTCCGGCACCGGCGATCGCAAACGCCATCCGGACGGCGGGGGATGCAGTACGACATGGCATCATTGACAAGATCCGAGATCAGGTTGCTTCCTGACCCGCTGCTCCAGGGGGCAGCGGTAGCGGAAGTTCGGTGCGCGGGGATTCTGGGCGTCGGTTCGGCGGTGCCGAAGCGAGTGCTCACCAACCGAGATCTGGAACAGATCGTCGAGACTTCCGATGAGTGGATCGTGT
>SXGS01192248.1_pt1 | contig 15468 bp, 15 predicted proteins | sample 3174681 | NCBI WGS metagenome assembly SXGS01 (sample SAMN11356861, study PRJNA531348) | freshwater metagenome | isolation source: freshwater sample F1-80 | place: China: Fuxian Lake, Yuxi | collected 2017-12-25 | reverse complement strand
CGTGAACGTGGCGGAAGATCAGCTCTGTGATCTCCGGCTCGTCATCTACGATGAGGATGTTTTTCTTTTCCATCGCGCTCCCGCCCGTTTCTGTGACCTTAAACTCTTCGGCACAAATCGAGCGCAGGTTGAGGAAAAGGCTTGCTGGAGCGATCGGCAGGGACTCACTTCTTTTTATTTTTAGAAGTTTCCAGTTTAGGTGTTGCGGTAGGATCTTGCCCCTCTGTCGCTTCGGACAGTTTAGCGTCGAGAGCATCGTTCAGATCATTAGCTTCTAGCGCGGGATATTTTTTAAATTCCACGTAAAACGCTTTTTGATTGGCCTCAAAAAGAGCGAAGTTGTCATCGATAAGCATCAACGCATTATCAAACGGCAAGGCGACTTTCAGAAGCGCTGTCGCCGCTTTAACCTGATCATCGGTTAATTTCGCTTTTTTGTTTTTCGGATCTACGTTCATTTTTGAGATGGCTTTTGAGGCTTTACCAATTAGGTCGTAAGTCCCTTCGGCCTCAATCCCGCCTTTCCATTGGGCAAAGGATTTTTCAAGCGCTCGCACTTCCGCACAACCGGCGCATGAAGAGTCGGAAGGTTTGGGATCCGAAGTTTTTGTGACCGGCTGAGCTGAATGCGTTTTCTCGGCAAAGCTCTCCGAAGCTACGATGATAAGCAGGATTGGAATCACGGCAAACAAGAAGCGCTTGATCATCATGGCGTCGTTCCTTTGTTCCTCATCTCATCACGGCATATAGACGGCGATCAACTTCCTACCACTTCTAGCATACTCGTTGATTGGTTTCGACTTGCAGTAATCGCTGCAATATTGGTTTTTCGTCGTTTTGATTTCAATATGACCGTGTCCGTGCGAGCCACCTTCGTAAACGAGCACTGCGCCGACGGGTGCTGCTTTGGCTAACTTCACTAAATTTCCACCGTGCTGCTTTCTTAGAGTACTCATGATGTTCTTCATGCCAGCTTTTTTCAGGTGCCCGTGATAATGCGCGTCTTTAGCTGATTCGCCCGGGATGTAATACTTCACGATTCCTGATTTCATCAGAGCCTGCTTAACCGCACGGTAACACATGCCCTTCGACTTATTACCGCAGATCGGACGGCTACCACGACGCTTACGCAGGTAATTCGCCGGCGTTCGACAAACGCGCGCTTGGTGATTTGCAGCGCGAATCAGCTTTTCTTCGCGACCTTTTGAAATCGCTTGGATGTCGTCAACGATGTCGGGCTTGCGCGTGCGAGGCGGACGAGCGGGCTCAGGCTTTTTAGCTGGCTTTTCCGTCTTGCGATCGATTTCGCGTGCGATGTCACCGAGACCCGCAACTTGCTCATCGATCGCCTTTGGACTCGCGTCACCCGTGCAGGTCTTACATTCAGTTTCCATCTTTGCGGGTTTGTTTTTCTCGCCCCAGATCTCTGTGCGAACAATAAACCCAGCACGACCATCGTTGAAACGGACTCGGAAGAAGTCCTTTCCGAGTGTCACGACGTTGAAGGTCTCACCCGGATAAGCGCGACCGACCACTTTCGATTTCACATTCGAATACTCGTAAATGGGCTGGTTCGTTTTAACGTTATAACGGCCCGTCTCGCTGTCAGGGAGCAGGTCAGCATGCCCGGGCTCGACTTCGCCTTTCGTGATCTGTTCTTTCTCTTCGTCGCCGTAAACACCTTCGTAATCTTCAGAGTCCTCGACCAAAATCGGGGTTCTCACCGGAGAACTTGAGCTCGGAGCTGCTTCCAGCAGCGGCGCCTCGACGAGGGTCATGATCATGAGGATCATGGCCAGCCACTTCTTTGTTTTCACTCGTAAGTTCACCATCGGGAGCCTGAGCTTTCTCTTCGTTTACGAACTCATTTTGAACGGAGTCCATCCATTCAGCTCCTGAATTTGCAAGGTCCCATCCAGCGCGATGCCAGCCAATATCCATGAAAAAACAAAGGGTTAGCGGAGCGCTCCAAAAAGGCTTGGTAAGCGTCAGGTGACGATTTGTCAGACACCCGTTCAAAAGTCTTTCGATCCGCTGGCGGCTACGGAAAGGGAGTGCTGCAGAGATTTCTTCTCTTCGCTGGCGACCTCCCGCAAGCATGATGCGTTCCCACCGCAGGTGGGATGCGGGTGAGTCCAGGGATGGACGTGTCGTTCAGTGAAGAGTAGGAAGCTCAAGACGAACGCCCGAAAAACCGAAGAGTTTCGCGGTGGCACGCACATCCGCATTCCCATTGATAGCCGAACAGCAAGTCGCAGCAAGCGTGCGACTTGAAGTCGTTTTGGTCTTGTTGAGCGTCGCGTTCGGTGTGTGGGTGTTCTATAAGCTTTTTCTGCGCAACATTTCCTACGATCGCCATAAGACGTTCAAACAACACTTCCGCAATCTCTGGAATCATCTTGCAGTCGGCCTGCTCTTCTTCGGGATCTACGAATTCATCGCGCTCATAGACGTAAAAGCCGTCTGGGCGGATAAAGCGCAACTCTACATCGGACTCTTAACGATCTTCTCTGGCCTCGTGATCTTCATCAAAATTCTGCGGATCATCGCGTTTGAATATCTCTTCCTCACCAGCAAAAAAGCCGGGGTGCCGCTTCTTCTTGTAAACATTTTTACTTTGATCGCGTCGCTCTTGCTGACGGGATGGGTTCTTACCGCCGTTTTTCAAATCGATCTCGCCCCGCTCCTCGCGACGTCAGCTGCCGTCTCAATCGTTCTTGGTCTCGCGCTTCAAGACACGCTCGGAAACTTGTTTTCTGCGGTCGCTCTCCAATTCGACAAGCCATTCGATCTCGGCGATTGGATCGAAGTGAAAAACGGCTCGGAAAAGATCGTAGGTCAGGTGAAGGAGATTTCCTGGCGCTCGACGTCGCTTCTTGCCATCACCGACGAAATCATCGTGCTTCCGAACCGAATCCTGTCGCAATCGCAGATTTCAAACTTCGCCGGTCGCGAGCGCGCCTTCGTCCGGAGTCACGTTTTTAGAATTCCGCACGGTCAACCCATCGCCGACGCAAAGGCCGCATTACTTTCGGCTACCGATTACATCGCGGGAATCGTAACGGACCCAGCGCCCGTCGTGATCATCACCGAAACGACTGAGTCGTGGATCACTCTGAAAGTCGTTTACAATATCAGCGATTACGGAGCTCAGTTCGGGATTGCGGATCGCTATCTCAGTCAGGCGGTTGAGAAATTAAGAGAAGCAGGAATTCAACTTGCGACTCCCCGACTGACCCTAGACCGGCCTGCCCCAACTCTCTTGTCGCGTCCTGAAAATCCCCAAAGGTCGCGAGGAAAAATTCCTCACTCGAAGACCTAAGTCATTTAGATTTGATTTGAGCCCCTTCATGACCCGGCATCTACGTTGCTATTGAGGCACGTCGACAGGAGGTCACGAATGTTGACTATGAAGAACTCTAAGAATTTAGTGTTGGGTCTTTCTTTGGGAGCAATGGTTGCCGGTGTTGGCTGCGGTAAAGCAGCGGAGGACGCGGCAAAATCCATCGATGAAAAAGTAACGGAGCTACGTCTGAATGATCAGTGGGGCTCTAGCTGCCAAAACAGCATCCTCGACATCTTCGGACTCTCCTCGCAAACAGAGCTCTACGACTTAGGCGCGAGCCTCACAAAAACGACGACTTACTACCGCGAAGATAACTGCGCGCAGCCTGTCGTTTCCGTCGTCGAAAACGGTAGCTACAACCTCGGCGCGGCTCAAGCTAACGGCGGCTACGCTCTTGATGGCCGCATCGATTCGACCTACATCGTTGCGGTAAACGCCGACGGGCAAAAGACGCTCAATGATCTCCAAGCGTGCGGCATCAACGACTGGCAAGTCGGCGTTCCGCGCGACGTAACGGCGAAGACGTCTGACAACCCGCTCGAGCGTTGCTGGACAAAAGCTCCCCGCAACTTCTACGACATCGTTCAAGTTTCGGGCGATCAACTGAAATTCGGTTTGAACAAAGACGGTAAGAACAAAACGACTCCGGAAAACCGTCCTCTCGAACTCGATCAAGAAAAAATTTATAACCGTCAGTAAGAAAATTGCAGAGCCATCGCAGGCTCGTTGGCATCGTGCACGGACGCACGTACAGAAAGGATAACCAACCATGTTGATTTACGAAGCACTCAAAAAAGATCACGACAAACTGAAAGTTCTTTTGAACGATCTCGTTGGTGCAGCCGACGCGAGCGAAGAGACGCGCAACGACCTCATCCAGCAGATTCGCGATGAGTTGATTCCGCACGCTCGCGCGGAAGAAGCGGTTTTCTACAATCCGCTCAAAGAGATCGACGGAACTCAGAGCATCGTGATGCACGGGTACGCCGAGCACATGGAAGCGGAAACTATCCTGCGTACGCTCCAAGCGATGAACGCGGTCAATGTTGAATGGACAGCCCTCGCAAAAAAACTCAAAGACGGAATCGAACATCACATCGCGGAAGAAGAAAATGAAATCTTCGCAGCCGCGCAACAGGTGCTCGCCGTTGAGGAAGCTGAACTCATGGCTGAAGCTTTTGAACAGCTGAAACCTGAGATCCGTAAAGGCAGCTTCATGCAGAATACGCTCGATCTCATCGCGAATTTGATGCCCGAGCGCCTGGCTGCCCCGATCCGCAGCTTCAACTTGAAGGTCTAAACCTTTCGAGGAAGATTCTTGGTCAAGGGAATGACTGAGAGTTCTTCGCTTCACGGATGAAACGTTGTGCTCATGCGGCTCGTTGCTTACGACGAGCCAACGACGGGAAACCTACGCTCACAAAGGCATTCGAGCGAATCCCGATTTGAGACGACTTGTTTTAAATTGCATGCGTCGACCCCTAACCTGCGACAAGATAAGGGATGAAGCAGGAGTGAGGTCGGCGCATGCGATTTGCTTTTTCCAATCACCATAAATTCAGAGCGACGTGGATCAAACGCTTCGCCATCCTAATCGTCCTTCTCGCAGCCGCAATGGCTTTTGAAAGCTTCTGCCCTCGATTAGTCGCTGTTCATGGTCTTGAAGTCGATGAGACGTCAGGTTCAGTTTCCGGTATGACCTCCGCTCACCGGAGCATCGCTAACGAACCTTGCTCACCTGATCAGTCGTGCACTTCTAACGACTGACGAACGTTTTGAGCACGAGCTTTGGTGCTCGACCATTCTAGTCATCTTCATGTAACGTTCACGAATGCATTTGCATCTACTTCTACTGCTGCTTTTTTGCTCTGCTCCCCTCGAGGCTCTCGCCGGTTCCTGGCATTACAATGACAATGCGGGTTTTGGAATCTACGTTCCAGAAGGTTGGAACGCGCGGATGGATGGACGCCGGAGCGTGATCACTGGTCCGACGAACGATTGGCAGCAGTCTTCCATCGAAATCGGCTCGGACTGGCGCTTTCAAGTCAAATCGCTTGAGGACTTGCGCGACGAACTCGAGCGTGAAACCTCCCTTTCTCCTAGGTATTCGCCGGTTTCGGGCCTTGAAGGTTTTCGCGTAGGCAGCGAAATCGAAGGAGCTGTTCGCATTTTGCGTATTCCAAAAAACGTGATCATCATCGACTTCTTCCTTCGTGGATCGACCGCGCAGATCGAAGAAGGTCAGCTCGCCTTAACTTCCATAGAGATCCGCACGCGCGGAATCGAGAGCCGCAGGCACGCGCCCGCACTTCCCTAGGGCAAATTTGACAAAAACCCGTGTCAGAACGTGAAAAAAAGAGAGCTCAAATCGACTTTTGGAGATTTGAAATCACGAGGCTTTTCGGCCTTCTCCCCTCTTGGCAAACACCCTCAATCTCAAGTATCTATTCCCACCGTAAAAGTACGGTTTGGGAGTTCCAGTGAGACCGCGTCTATCTTCTCGCGATCTTCTATCAGTCATGCCTTGTATCGCGATCGAAAGTTCGCGATCGCTTCGCGTCTCCATCGTCTCCCTTTTCGCGGCGTTCATTTGCGCGAACTTTCTGCCTTCGACATCGCAAGCGACCGTAAAGAAGCTCACTTGGGAGGACTGCGTAGCCCTGGCGCGAGAACGCAACCCGGATCTCAAGCGAGCGGAGTCTCTGCTTACGGCTTCCGATGCAGAAGTAAAATCGGGCTACGCTGCGTTTACGCCCCGCCTGTCGGTTGACCTCAGCTTCACGCGCGAAGGTGAGCGAACGAACGAAGGCTCCCGGATTACGAATGCAGGCTCGTACGGTGCTGGTCTCTCGGCGAACTTGAATTTGTTTAACGGCTTCGCCGACTGGTATCGGCTTAGCCAATCGCAAAAGAAGCAGCAACAAGCTCGCTGGGCTCTGGCCGTCGCGCGCGCGCGGGCGAGTGCGGAGCTAAAGGCCGCATTCTCGGCAGCCTTCATCGCGAGGCGCTCAGTCGAACTTTCGGAAGTCATCGCCAATCGCCGCAAACAAAATGCAGATCTCATCCGCCTGCGCTACGAGACGGGAAACGAAAACAAAGGCTCATCGCTTCTCGCGAGCACCTATTACGAAGAAGCGAAACTTGATCTCCTCCGCGCAAAACAGGAAAGTGAAGCTGCCTCAGCTCAGCTCGCTAAAGTGTTAGGCCTTGAAGAAGGCGAAGGTCTTGAAGTCACGGGTGAGCTTCCACTGAACGCGCCACCGTCATCTCAGAACTTCCAGGAGATTTTGGCGACTCTTCCCGAGCAGCAGCAAGCAAGGCTTGAAGAAGAAGTCCAAAGTTTCAACGTGGAACTCGCAAAGTCAGCCTACTATCCGAGCCTGAATCTGATCGGGACCGTAGGTCGTGGAGGGCTCGATTTCTTCCCGAACGACGAGCGCTGGAGCGTCGGACTAGTTCTGAGCTTCCCTCTCTTCGGAGGCGGTCGCGATCATTTTGCGCTGCAGTCTGCACGTGCGAACGCATTTGCAGCAGCCTACGCACGCGAATCGACGACTCGTCAGCTTCTCGTCCAGCTGAAGCAAGCTCACGCCAACTTCGTTCAAGCCGAGGCCCGCACGAAACTTGCCCGCTCTTTCCTCGATGCTGCACGCCTGCGCTCGGAGATCGGCCGCGCCCGTTACAACAACGGCCTTTTGAAGTTCGAAGAGTGGGATCTTATTGAAAACGAACTCGTCGACCGTGAACGAAGCCTTCTCACCACCCAACGCGACCGCGTCTCGGCGGAAGCGAGTTGGGAACAGATTTTAGGAAAAGGAGCGATCCCGTGAAAAGCGGATCCAAACTCATCAAGATGACTCTTCTCGGCGCCGTTGCGGCCGCCATCCTTGCGTCCTTCGTGACATACGGTCGCTCATCGGGCGATCCGCGGTTTCGCGAAGTCAAAGTTGAGCGAGGCGATATCACGTCCTCGGTCTTCAGTACCGGCACCGTTCAACCCGAAAACCGCGTTGACGTGAAGGCGCCCATCTTCGGTCGTGCGGAGCAAGTCCTCGTTCAAGAGGGGGATAAAGTAAAGCGCGGGCAAATTCTTCTCTGGATGAGCTCTTGGGACCGCGCATCTCTCCTCGATGCTGCTCGCGCAAAAGGAGCTGACGAGTATAAGCGCTGGGAAGACTTCTACCGCCCGACACCTTTGATCGCACCCGTATCGGGAACGATCATTCAGAGGAACATCGAGCCTGGCCAAAGCTTCGCTAACACCGATCCTATCTTCGTTATGGCCGATCGGTTGATCGTCGAAGCTCCGGTGGATGAAACGGACATCGCTCAAATCGACAAAGGTCAACGTACGTCCCTCGTGCTCGATGCTTACCCGAAACACCCGATTCCTTCGCATGTCCACTCGGTGGCATATGAAGCGCGTACGACGAACAACGTTACGACTTACATGGTCACCGTCATTCTCGAGAAACCACCTGAGTTCGTGCGCACAGGCATGACCGCGAACGTCAATTTCGATATCGCCTCCAAAAAATCTGTGCTCCTTCTTCCGGCTGAAGCCATCAAAACGATGAAGAACGAGACTTACGTTCTTGTTCCACCTTCAAAAGGGTCATTACCGCTGAAACGTGTGATTCAAACAGGACTCAGCGATGGCCGCACCGTCGAAGTCACCGAAGGTTTGAACGAAGGCGACGAAGTTTTGATTCCGATTCCCGTGAAGGCAAAGGACGACCAAAAGTCGAGCGTCTTCCCTTCCCTAGGACATTGAAGGAAAAGCTCCGTGCTTGAGCTCAAGAACGTCTACAAAACGTATCGAATGGGAGAAAACGTCGTTCACGCGTTGAAGGGCGTCTCTCTTTCGATTGAAGATGGCGACTTCGTCGCGATCTTGGGTCCTTCGGGATCCGGGAAGTCGACGCTCATGCACCTCTTGGGTTTGCTCGATCTCCCGCAACAAGGCTCCTACACGGTTCACGGGCGCGAAGTCGCGCATCTAGGTGAAGAAGAACTCGCCCAACTCCGTCGGAAAGAGATTGGCTTTATCTTCCAGCAGTTCAATCTGCTCCCGCGCATGACGGCTTTAGAGAACGTCGTGCTTCCGCAACTTTATTCCGAAAACAAAGCCGACTTTGAGAAAGGCAAAAGCCTCCTCGCAAAAGTTGGACTGGGCGAGCGGACCGAGCACAAAACTAACGAACTTTCGGGTGGTCAGATGCAGCGGGTGGCGATAGCGCGCTCGCTCGTGAACGATCCTCGCGTGATCCTCGCCGATGAGCCGACCGGAAACTTAGATTCCCGCAGCGAAGCCGAGATCATGGGAATTTTGAAAGACCTCAACGCCCAGGGCATTACGGTCGTGATCGTTACGCATGAAGAAGAAATCGGCGCGCAAGCTAAGCGCCGCATCCGCATGCGCGATGGTTTGATCCAGACGGATGAACGTCTGCAGCCGATCGCGGCACCCATTTCGGCTTCGGCTCCCGTGGCGCCACCTGTCGCTCCTCCTAGTGGCTTCGTTCACATGCTTGAGCAAGTGGTGGAACACTTCCGTCAGGGACTTGCGGCGCTCGCGACGAATAAAGTGCGCTCGTTCCTCTCGATGCTCGGAATTTTGATCGGCGTCGGCGCCGTCATCACCATGCTGGCCATCGGTGAGGGCGCACAGCGCGCCGTAGAAGCGCAGCTTGCATCGCTCGGATCTGATCTTCTCATCTTGAAGCCAGGTCCCGCCCTCGTGGCGGGAGTCGCGCAAGACAAAGGGGCCGCAAACCGCTTGAACCTAGGCGATGCGACGATCATTCAAGAGAAGCTTCCCGTTGATGACATCTCACCGAACGTCGAAGGTCGCGGTCAGGTGACTTACGGAAACCGCAACTCCAACAGCGCGGTCCTTGGAACGGGAGCATCCTACGCCTTGATGCACGCATCGGATCCCGTGCGGGGCCGGTACTTCACGCCTGAAGAAGACAGTGTGCGAAGTCGCGTTGCGGTTTTAGGAGCCAAAGTTGTTGATCGACTTTTCGGGGATCAAAATCCGATCGGCGAAATCATTAAAATCAACAAAGTAGGCTTCCAGGTCATCGGAGTTTTACCCGAGAAAGGAAGCTCCGGATGGAAAGACCAAGACGATGTCGTTTTGATTCCCGTCCAGACCGCCATGCATCGCCTGCTCGGTAAAGATTCGATCGATTTCATCGATATCAAAGCCGCAAAAGATGCGGACATGGACTTGCTCCAAGATCTCGTAAAGCAATTGATGTTGAGCCGCCACAAAGTGCCGATCGCTCATCGTGAGGAAGCCTTCCAAATCGGCAATATGGCCGATGTGCAAGCGGCTCTCTCCGAGAGCAGTCGCACGATGTCGCTTCTGCTCGCTTCGATCGCGACGATCTCGCTTTTGGTCGGCGGAATCGGCATCATGAACATCATGCTCGTGAGCGTAACGGAGCGTACCCGTGAGATCGGCTTGCGCAAAGCTGTAGGGGCGACTCCGAAAGACGTTCTCTACCAGTTTTTGATCGAGTCGCTCGTCATCGGTGTTGCGGGCGGCGCGATCGGCATCGCTGTGGGCTGGATCGCGACGGAGCTCGTGAGCTCGTGGCTTGGCTGGGCGACGGCTAATTCACCGGCCGCGGTGGCGTTGTCGTTCTTCTTCTCGGCCGGAATCGGGATTGGCTTCGGGATTTATCCCGCACGCAAGGCCGCAGCTCTGAATCCGATCGAAGCCCTCCGTTACGAATAGATGGATGCGAAAAGCCTTTGCGCGGAGCTGTCGAGGTTTTTGACACCCGATAGCCCCTCTTGGCCGTCCGCTTTTGGCCCCAAGCTCCGCGAGGTCCTCAAGCTAGTCATTTCATGCAGATAGGTTCGTTCTCCCCTGGCAGTCCTTTTGAACTCATGAAGGTCGATACATGAAAAGGCCTCGGCCAAAATCAAAAGGAGACTGTTATGAAACTCTTCCTCGCTGCTTTCGTACTCGTTGCTGCCGCTCAATCTCAAGCTGCTGAAATCCGCTTCTACGAAAACTTCGCGAAGGACGGGATCAAAAACAAAGTCTCCTCGACGACGCAAAAGCCGCTTTCTGGTAAACACCTTCTCGTTGAAACAAATGGCATCTGCTATACAGGTTCGCCTAAAGAAGTCGTAGCTCTCGCAAGAACGATGGTTGATCTCCACAATGCGGAAGTTCCCGCCTCACGCGAAGGCGAAATCAGCGACATTCAAAGCAGCACGGCTGAAGAGGGCAATGTTACGATCATCAAGCTCGAACTCACGGTTCCGAGCCCCGAGAGCGTCGTAACAATGCAGTGGCCACGTATCGCTCCTTGCGCACAGTAATCATTTTCTATTTGCCTCTGACCGAGCGGGCGCTCTCTCTTTTCTGAGACAGCGCCTGAGGTCTCGACACTTCGCCTGAAACTCCCCGCGCTTTCTGTTCAATTTCAACACCCCGATCATATTTATCGATAAATACTGAGACGACGCTCCACTGGCTGAAGGTTGCGGGCGATAAGTTCTCTCGATGCCATTGCATGGGAAACTTCAACGACTCAACTTGATCATCCTCTCGCTGCTCGCTCTCCAGGGCGTGGGCTGCGCCGGGCCCACTACGCCCTTCGGAGCTCTTCGCCTTTTCTCTAAAGATTCGGCCGAGACCGAAGCAAGAGGCCCCGCCAGCTTTTTCGGAAAAGATTTTGAGCTCGAAGAAGCAAATCCTTCCGTTCACTTTTACCCGCCCCGTCAGGTGCTGCACACCCGGACAACCTTTGCCGTCGAAATCGAAGATCCAAAAGGTGTCTCGGAAGATCCGCAGATCGCTCTCTTTTACAACGGCTTCGACGTGACAAAACAGTTTCTCGCGCAAGCCACGCGCACGGATTCGGATCCGCAAAAAAAGAAGGTGCGTCTGGCTACCAAGAATTTACGACTCGTCGCGGGCCGGGAGAACCGGATTCATTTCCTCTACTGGCCAAAGGAATCAAAGACGCCCGTTCTCGCGCAGTATCACGGGCCGAGTTGTTTCGCATTTGATCGCAGTCAACGCCTTGAGCGGCTCACGCCGTTTAGACTGACAAAGGAAATTTTGAAAACCATCGACGAAGAAGCCGCACAAAAAGAGCTCAATCCGTTCTTCTTGGCCGGCTTGATTGCGCAGGAGTCTTCTTTCAACCCCTTGACCGTGAGCCGCAATAAAGCTTTAGGCCTCACGCAAATCACGAGTCTAGGTGAGATCGAAATTATCGACAAGTTCGCGGATTGGCCTCGACACCCCGAGATTTCGGAGATGCCGTTTCCAATCTTGAAGCTTGCGATTCTGAACGGCGACATCAATCCCGAGAACGAATGGCGCCTGAATCCCGAGCGCAGTATACGCGGCGGAGCTGAGTACCTTTCTTATCTACATGAGTATTGGAACCGCGATGATAAGAAGTTGCTTCTTGAAACTGAATTGGGCGAACGAGGCGCCGCACTCAGCGAAGTCCTGCTTGCGAGTTATAACTCGGGTGCAGCTCGCGTCTCCCAAGCACTCGAACGCAAAGGGCCGAACTGGCTAGAGGACGAAGAACTCAATGAGGCTAGAAAATATGTCGGACGCGTAGTGAGCTGGTGTGACCAACTCGCTCTACGGTCGAAAACCGAAAAACCTACACAGGGGGCGAGATGAAAAAGAAGCCAAAGCTTCTCATCCTGATCGCGCTGGTCATCGCGGTGAGCACTCTTTCAATCCCGTTGCAGATCGCCTTGATCTACGAACACTCGGTTCGCGAAGTCATGCAGGTGCTGAATAAAATCACTTTGTTGAACTGGTTCGTGATTTTCACGGGTCTTGCGTGTTCAATTTCTATTTTTCAAGTTTCCTCGCGAGCCCGCGTATTAACTCCGATCGCGTTAGCGATCGTCGGCCTCAATAATTGGATCGTCGCTGCATACGGGATCGACTTTGCCCCTTCACAAGCTCACGTCGCGACGGCAGGCTTTGCGCTTCTCTGTGCACCTTTGTTTGCGTTTCCGAAGTTCCGTTGGATATTGGCGCATCCAAAACAAAGATGGTGGCTGACTCCTCCACGTAAGCAGATGAGCTTGCCGCTCACAATCGGTGGCTTGAGACTGCCAAGCGTACGCGCGACGACTTTTGATTTATCGGAGACTGGTGCATTCGTCCCGCTTCCCGAATTCCCCGCGGGCTCCCGACAGCTGAATCCTGGCGATGGAGTGACGATCACGCTTCATCTTGGATCCTACCGGCAACTGCGCTGCGAAGGCCGCGTGGTGCGACTTTCGAAGGAGAGCACCACGCATCCCGAGGGATTAGGCATTACGTTTCTAGGGCTCTGTAAAGGCGATCGTCATGCCTTAAAAAGAGTGGTGGATCAGGGAGTTGGACTCTGAATCTGAACATGCGACTCAAGCTCACAAGTCATGCGGTAGAGTTCGAAGTGAGCACCCCATTTTTCAAACTCATCAAAGCTATCGGTGGCTTCTGTGCTCTTCTCCATGCAAAGCAAGAGATGCTCGGCGATGCGCACTTTAGCCTCACTGAGTTCGCGCTCGATTTGATCGGCCGGAAGACTCCCGAGTCTCGAAACGGAATCTGCTAGATCGGCAAGTTCGCTTCCGGAATCATCAATGGCTTTGTACATTGTAGAAAAGCTCCGAGCAGTGTTGAAGTCAGGAAATCCTGACCCCGATGTTGAGGTGGTGGCAAGCCTTCCATCACCCATTCTGTTTGATCGCTACACAACACCTGGACGCCTAAATAAAAAGGCCTGTCTTGTGGACAGGCCTTTCTACGAGAAGTTTTAGAAACAAAAAATGATTAGGAGATGAAGAGCATCTCGCGATACTTCGCGAGCGGCCATGCATCGTCGATCATCACGGCTTCGATCTCGTCGATGACCGTGCGGAGTTCAACCATAGCCGTCGAAACGCTCGTGGCGTAAAGCTCAGCTTTCTTGTACTCATCATGCGTATCTTCCGCCGTCTTCGAAGCACGCTGAAGATCAGCAAACTTTGTCTGACCGCGTGTAATGAGGTCCGTGAGCTGCTTCAAAGCTGCCGTTTGCGGAGCTTCAAGTCCTGCCGCTTTCGCGTTTGCTGCAGCCTGGCTCAAAGCACCGTGGTAGAGCAAGCAAGCCGGTAAGATCTGCGTGTTGACCATGGACTTCATGCAGTCGACTTCGATCTGAAGATTCTTGATGTAACGCTCAAGACGAACGTTGAAGCGAGAGTGAACCTCTTCTTCGCTCAAGACTTTATGATCCGTCAGAGCTTTGATCGAAACTGCAGAAACAATCTCACGCATCGCCTCAGGCGATTTACGCAAGTTCTGGAGGCCACGCTTTTCGGCTTCTTTCACCCACTCGTCCGAGTAACCGTTGCCTTCGAAGCGAATGGCTTTGGTTTCTTTGATGATCTCACGAATGACGTCGAAGATTTTTTCCGAAGAAGTTTGCGTGCCGGGCGTCACGCCAGCTGCCTTGAGGCGTGCTGTAACTTCTTTCATACCGTCGGCAACGGCCGTGTTAAGGCACGTGACGGGGAAAGCCGTGTTGGCGCTCGAACCAACAGCGCGGAACTCGAACTTGTTGCCGGTAAAGGCAAACGGCGACGTACGGTTACGGTCCGTGTTGTCTTGCATGAGCGAGGGCAAGTGCGAAAGGCCAAGCTCCATGACGACTTTGTCAGCGTTCTTTGACGAAACCTGCTTCGTTTCGATCTCATCGCAGATACGCGAGAGCATGTTACCCAAGAAGACCGAGATGATCGCTGGGGGCGCTTCGTTAGCTCCCAGACGATGATCGTTGCCGCTCGAAGCGATCGAAGCCCGCAGCATGCCCGCATGCTTATGAACACCTTTGAGGATCGAGCAGAGAACGAGCAAGAAGCGAACGTTCTCGTGCGGAGTTTTTCCGGGCTCGAGAAGGTTTTCGCCATCGATCGACGGATCGCTAGCGCTTAGGCTCATGGACCAGTTGTTGTGCTTGCCCGAACCGTTAATACCGGCAAAAGGCTTCTCGTGAAGCAGAGCTTGGAAGTTATGGCGTTGAGCTACCTTCTTCAAAACTTCCATCACGATCTGGTTGTGATCGGTTGCGATGTTGGCTTCCTCAAAAACCGGCGCGCATTCGAACTGGCTCGGTGCAACTTCGTTGTGGCGAGTTTTGATCGGAACGCCGAGCTTATAAAGTTCGTATTCCATCTCCGACATGAAAGCGAGAACGCGCGAAGGGATGCTACCGAAGTAGTGATCTTCGAGCTGCTGACCCTTGGGCGGTTGACCACCGAGGAGCGTGCGACCCGTCATCACGAGGTCAGGACGCGAGTTCGAGAAGGCGCGATCGATGAGGAAGTACTCTTGCTCGATTCCGAGAGTCGGGATTACGCGCAATACGCTTTTCTCACCGATGAGGTTCAAAAGCTCACAAGCTTGTTTCGAGAGTGCCGCTGTCGAACGGAGGAGCGCTGTTTTCTCGTCGAGCGCTTGACCGTGGTAGCTGATGAAGACGGAAGGGATACAAAGAGTTTTCGAACCTGCGCCGTCCATGATGAACATAGGCGAAGAAGGATCCCAAGCCGCGTAACCGCGAGCTTCAAACGTCGTGCGCATACCGCCCGAAGGGAAGCTGGAAGCATCAGGCTCCGATTGCACGAGCTGTGATTCCGAGAACTTCTCGATGACCTTCTGGTTCTCCTCAGGGGTGATGAAGGCATCATGCTTTTCAGCTGTGAGACCCGTGAGAGGCTGAAACCAGTGCGTGTAGTGCGTAACACCTTTAGCGAGCGCCCACTCTTTTACGCATTTCGCGACCGAGCTTGCGATATCGCTATCGAGTTTTTCGCCGCTCTCGATCGCCGAGAGAAGACGCTTATAAGTATCTTTGGGAAGCTTCTCCTGCATCTTGCGGAGATCGAAAACGTTCTGTCCGTAGAACTCTGAAATTTTCAGGCGTTTTCCCGACTCGTCTCGGGAAGGATCGTAACGCTTGGGTGTGCGGTTGTTAATTTCGAGAATCGCTTGATAGCGCATAGATGCGCCAAGGGAAGGGAACCCTCCGAAGCCGGACATCGTAAACTCCTTAGTTTTAAATGGGCGGGACGCCATGCCACTGCCCTGG
>SXGS01256352.1_pt1 | contig 15469 bp, 14 predicted proteins | sample 3174681 | NCBI WGS metagenome assembly SXGS01 (sample SAMN11356861, study PRJNA531348) | freshwater metagenome | isolation source: freshwater sample F1-80 | place: China: Fuxian Lake, Yuxi | collected 2017-12-25 | reverse complement strand
GATGGCGATGAAGGAGCGCGGCGACACGGTGGCGAAGGTTGCTGTCGCGGTCGGCCCGGATCCGATGACCTTCTGTGCCTCGAGCACGAAGATGGCCAACTACCTCGAGAACGAACTCGAGTTCGCGGGTGGCCTGCGCGGGCGTCCGCTCCCTGTCGTGAAATGCGAGACCTCCGACATCCGGGTGCCGGCGAGTTCGGAGTTCGTGATCGAGGGCGAGGTCTCACTCACCGAGTTCGAGGACGAGGGTCCCTACGGCGAGATGTACGGCTACCTGGGTCCGGTGAAGCCCGGCAACTTCGTGATGCAGATCAAGGCCATCACCCATCGCCGCGATCCCTGGGTGCTCAACTCCTTCACCGGGCTTACCTGCGACATGCCGCGCGCGCCGCAGATCGCGTCGAACTTCTTCCTGTACAAGAAGCTCATCCCGAGTCTCGTGGGGTTGAACTCCCCGCGCGGCGCGAACGGCGTGATCGTGCTCGCGATCGACAAGAAGTTCCCCGGCGAGGGGATGGCTGCTGGCCAGTACGTCGCGGCCAACGTCGGCCTCAACAAGGTGGTGATCGTGGTCGACAAGGATCTCAACATCCTCGACCCGAGTCAGATCCTGCACGCGCTCGGCGCGCGCTGGCAGCCTTCGGCAAGCCTGCTCATTCCCCAGACGCAGATGATGATGCCCGACCCCAGCCGGCCGAAATGGGGCTTGTCGAGCAAGATGGTCATCGACGCGACGCGCCAGCTCCCGGGCGAGGGCGGGCCAAAGAGCTGGGCGCCACTCAATCGCCAGCTGCTCCAGGACGGCGCACCACAGGCGTTCGGGCGCGTCGACGCGCGCTGGAACGATTTACTCAAGGGTTTCGGCGGCGCCTGAGTGCCGCAAGTATCAACAGCGAGAGGACGATATGAATATGGATTCCGGATACACCGTCAAGTTGGGCGCAGCGCTGGTAGCAACTCTGGCGCTGACTGCGGGAGGCGGCGCGTTTGCAGGTGGGCACGAGAATGCCGGCGCAGACCACTCGAAGATGGACCATTCCAAGATGGACCACGGCTCGATGGATCACAGCGGGCACTCGATGGAGCGCGACGAACTCGGCCGCATCGGCTTCAACATGAAGCACACGATGGACGACGCGCTCATGAAGGAGCTTCGGCAGAAGATCGCCCTCTTCGCCAATTACAGCGACGCCGACATCGCCATGTCGATGGACATGATGGGTCCGGAGTACGCCTGGTACATCAGTCCGCCCGAGGTCAAGGCCGGGCAGGGCGTGCTCGTGCTGATGCACGGCTTCCGCGAGCAGGGCGACAAGATGTTCAAGAAGCAGATCGAGCCGATCGGGCAGATCTACCCGACCGCGATGGGCGTGGGCATGTCCATGATGATGTCGAGCCACATCCAGACGGCGATCGACGAGCTGGAGAAGGCTGGTGCCACGAAGATCGCCGTAGTGCCGGTGACCTCTTCGGCCACCAACGAGCTGTACCGGCAGTGGTTGTACATCTTCGGCAAGCAGAAGGAATCCGAGTACGCCAGCGTGGGGCGGGTCAAGTCGAAGGCGAAGTTGCTGCTCGCGCCGCCGCCCGGCGATGACCCCCTGGTTGCAGAAATCCTGCTCGATCATGCGACTGAGATCAGCAAGGACCCGGCCAACGAGTTCGTCGTGATCGCCGGTCACGGCCCGAGCGCGGCTGAGGACAACGAGCAGGAACTGCGGGTCCTCGCCGGGCTCGCCAAAATCGTGAAAGAAGACGGCGGCTTCGCTGATGTCTACGGCCAGACGCTGCAGGATGACGCGCCGCCGGCCATACGCGCCGCCAACGTCAAGAGGCTGCGCGACCGCATCGAGGCGGCACAGAAGTCGGGCAAGAAGGTACTGGTCGTCACCAACCTGATCGGAGCACGCACGATCCAGGCGAAGCTCCGCGACGACCTGAAGGGTCTCGACTTCAATTTCAACGCCAAGGGCATCGCCCAGCACCCGAACTTCATGAAGTGGATGGGTGAGGCGGTGCGCAAGCAGTTCGAGGAAGCGTCCTACGCCAAGAACTGACGCTGGGCAGCATCAAATGAGGCGAGAGCGGGGCGGCGGCGCCCCGCTTTTGTTTCAGGTGCTGGCAGTGAGCAGCATCGGGCCGTCGGAGACGACGACACCACCCGGCCGCTCGCGGGTGATTGCGAACACCTGCGGGTCATCGACCGGCAGCCGGGCGCGCACCGCGATGATGACCTCGCCCTGGCTTCCCACGTCGAAGACGCCACCGTCTACCGGCCGGCTGTCGCGCTCCGGATCGACGATCCAGAGCTGGTACTGCTCGAGTGCCGGGTCGTTGGCCGCGAGTCCGGTGAGTCGAATGAATCCCGCCTGCTCGGCGTCACTCCAGACGATGTCGCCCTGCACGCCGGCAGTGCCGGCCTCGGCCGAGCCGACCCAGGCGATGCGCTGGGTGTCGGCGCGCGCGAGCAACGCCTCGCGCTGGGCCGCGAGGGTGGGCGTCGACTCAGGGGCTGGCGGTGTCCGGACCAGGCTCGCTACGAGCAGCACTGCGAGAGCGGCAGCGGCATACCAGCCCCAGTCGCGGCGTTGTGGAAGCGTCGGCGCGCTCGCCACTGACGGCTGACGCTCGCGGCGCGCTGCGGCAAGGTCCGTGACGCGCGCGACCGATGTCGCAGCGTGGCTGGCCTGCCAGGCGAGACCCTCGCGCCCCAGACGCGCACGCAGTGCGGGCGGCATGCCCGTGGCCGGCCGCGGGTCGCCATGCAGGAAGGCAAGCTGTGCGATGCCGGCCGCCTGCAGATACGCTGCGCGGTTCGCCTCGCGTCGGGCTGCCGGTAATTCCTCGAGCGCCTGCAGATCTTCCGGCCGTTCGTCGCCCGTGACCTCGTCGGCGAGGAGTTCCGCCAGTCGTTCGCGATTCAGTCCGGCGCTGGTCATGAGCTCGCTGCCTCGCCGCCGGGATCGGCGACGATGTTCAGTTGTTCGCGGATGTAGATGAGCCCGCGGCGGACACGGGTCTTCACCGTCCCGAGCGGCAGACTCATGAGATCGGCAATCTCGCTGTGGCTGTAACCCTCGTAGAGCGACAGCGCGAGGATGGTGCGGTGTTCGTCGGGCATGGTTTGCAGAACCCGTTCGACCACGGCGACGTCGGATTCCTCTTCCATCTGCGGCAGCACGGCGGGCTGGCGGAGTTCACCGGATTCTTCGTCGTCGAGCGAATCCATGCCGGGCTTGCGTTTGAACTGGCGCAGCCGGTCGATCAGCCGCCGGCGGGCGATGGTCGAGACGAAGGCGATTTCACTGGCGACGTTGCGGTCGAAGCGGGCGGCGCTGCCCCACAGGTCGATGAAAATGTCCTGCACGGCATCCTCGGCATCCGCGTCATTGCGGAGAAATCGCCGGGCCAGCGACCAGATCAGGTCGCCGTAGGTGTCGATGCATGCCTGGACGCCCGTCGGGTCGCCAGCGGCAATGCGTTCAAGAATGGAGTTCTGGCTGGTCACCGGTGCACGTCTTGGCGCCGTTGCAGGTGCTGCCGCGCGACGGGGCGCGCTGGCGGGCCAGAACGACGAAACGGCACTCATCATACATGATGACCTTCGGGAGAATGGACGGTCGCGACCGCGCCGGAAGACGATCAGCCGCCTGTTGGAGGCAGGCGGCTGATCGGTTGATCCTCCGTCCGTGAGCGCCGCGGACTAGCCGGGCGGCAGGATCACGGCGTCGATCACGTGGATCACGCCGTTGCTGGCGCCGACGTCGGCACTGACGACCTTCGCGCCATTGACGGTGACACCACCGCCTGCAGCCTTCACGGCGATCGTGGCGCCCTGCAGGGTGGCCGGGCTGGCCGAACCCTTGATGTCAGCGGCCATGATCTTTCCGGAGACGACGTGATAGAGCAGGATGCCCTTGAGCTTCTCTTTGTTCTCGGGCTTCAGCAGCGAGTCGAGCGTCCCGGCCGGCAGCTTGGCAAATGCCTCATCCGTCGGGGCGAACACGGTGAAGGGACCAGCGCCCTTCAGCGCGCCGATGAGATCGGCAGCAGTCAGCGCAGCGGCGAGCGTCTTGAAGGAACCGGCGGCGACGGCCGTGTCGACGATGTCCTTCTTGGCGCCGTGGGCGCCGGCGAGCGCGCACGGGGCGGCCAGCATGCCGATGGCGGCTGCGGTGGCAACGAGGGCCAGGCGGATTTGCCGGGCGGATTGGGCAATAGCAATCATGGGTATCTGCTCCTCAGGGTGATGTGGGAACCGGCTTTCTCCGCCGGTCGACAGCCATTTCGCCGGCAGACCCCGCAACGGATTCAGCAGGCGGGCACCACCGCACCGCAGTAAGCTCTCCATCCACCACGTGATCGCATCGAGGGCCTCATGAAGAAGATCATCCTGCGCGGTGCCGCGCTCTTCGTGCTGGCGGGCTTCGCCTGGCTCAACATCGATTACTGGCGCGACCCGGTCTACTGGCGGCGCTGGTTCGACACCATGAGCCACATGGACCCCGAGTACCTGAACCTCGCGCCGCTTGAAGCGGTGCCTGCCGTACCGGCACCGGCGCTGCCGGCCGCTGCGGCAAGCGACCGCACCATCGCGGACCAGGCCCTGCGCGACGCCGAGGCCTACGCCGACGCCTTCGATTCCTTCGCGCTCATCGTCGTGCATCGCGGCGTCGTGCAGACCGAGTGGTATCGCGCGGATCGCAAACCCACCGACCTCACGCAGTCCCAGTCGATGATGAAGACGATCACGGCGCTGATGGTCGGCGCTGCGATCGACGATGGGCTGATTCGCTCAGTCGATGACCCTGTCGCGCAGTACCTGCCCGAGTGGCGCGATGATCCGCGCGGGGCAATCACGGTGCGCAATCTCCTCAACATGTCCTCGGGACTCGGCAAGTACGAGTTCTCGCTGAATCCCTTTGCGGCCAACACGGCCTTCCGCTTCCTTTTCAGCGGCGAGCGGGACCCGATCGTGCTCGCCACGCCGCTCGAGTGGCAGCCCGGCAGCCGCTTCGACTACAACGATGTCGCCGCACAACTCGCCGGCATGCTGGTGCAGCGGGTGATTGAGGAGCCTTACTCGAGCTACCTGTCTCGACGCCTGTGGCGCGACGTCGGCGGCGCCGAGGCTTATGTGTGGATGGACCAGCCGGGCGGCAATGCGATGACGGCATGCTGTCTGATGGCACCCGCGATGAGTTGGGTGCGCATCGGCGTCATGCTCAAGGATGGCGGCGTGTTCAACGGCCGCCGGATCGTGTCGGCCGAGTGGATCGAGGAAATGATCCGGCCTTCGGCGCAGTCAGCGCGGTATGGACTGTTCACCTGGCTCGGCGCCGGGCTGAACGCCATTGCCTCGCCGCCCGAGGATGTCGAGCGCCGCCAGCGCGAACCTTACGCGGCCGACGACACCTTCATGTTGCTCGGGCTCGGTGGCCAGCGCGTGTTCATCTCCCGCTCGCTCGACCTCGTGGTCGTGCGCATGGGCCCGTTCAGCGGCTACCAGCCGCTCAAGCCCGAGTGGGACAACTCGAGACTGTTCAATACCATCGCCCGCGGCATTATTCCGAGGCCAAAATGAAAAAGGCCCCTCCGGAGAGGGGCCTTTTCGTTCCTGCTGCTGGTCGGCCGCTTACGGCTTTACCCAGGTACCGCCCTGGAAGCCGCAGCCGATCTCGAGACCGCTGGGATCGCCTTCCATGTAAACCAGCTTCACCGCACCCTTGTCGCAGGTGCCGACAACGCCAGCCGTCGGGCAGGCGCCTGCGGCGTGCACGGCATCCTTGTTATCGTCGGTCTTGCCGAGTTCGGCGCACTTGGCGGCGTCGACCGGCATCTCGCAGACCTTGAAGGGGCCGGCGAACATGTTCTGCTGGATGTAGTTGCAGTGACCGGCATCCTGAGCGAATGCCGGGCCAGCAGCCATCAAGGCCACGGCCGCGATTTTGGCCGTCAGTCGGATCGTCATGGGTTCTATCCCCTCTTGGTTGATATCGTAAAAACTTGGGCGTCGAAGTTGTTGCGTGCCGGCAACGCATGGGCCGGTGCCGCGAAACATCCGAATCTTGGCATGGGACAACCGTGAGTTCCACACGGTTCCGGGCAACGCGGGACTATTCCTGCCTTCTGTCCACGCCGAGGTGGCCGAGACCCGCCTGGGGGTGAGTGCACCCGTCTGGGTCGGCAGAACCTTTGCCAGCCCTCAGGCGATCAGCGACAGGAATTCCTCGAACTTGCCGGTGGGGCCCCGCTCGATTGCCGCGACCGGCCGGATGTCCACGCGGTACGGATAAGCCAGCACCCGCTGCACCGTCGCGATCGCCGTCTGCTGTTCCGCGGTGCTGAGGGGTCGATCGAGTACCACGCGGAGTTCGATCGCATCGGGGGCCGTTTGCACGTACTGGAACTGGCGGATGGCTTCGATCTTCCGAACGAGCAGCAGCGTGGTCGGCCAGAATCGCTTGCCGTCCGGCTTCACCGCAATGTTCCGCACGCGGCCCATCACGCGCGCGAGTACGGGATGGGTGCGGCCGCATCGGCAAGGCGGGCCAACGGTTGCGTAGTCGCCGATTTCGAACCGGATCAGGGGTTGCGCCACGTTGTGCAGCGGTGTGAGCACGACCCGCCCCGTCTCGCCCACCGCGCATGGTTCACCGCGCTCGTCGAGGATCTCGACGAGGATGGACTCCGGCAGCGTGTGCAGGCTGTCCGCCGCGCAGCGCATCGCGATGTTGCCGACTTCGTTGGCGGAGTAGACATCCGCGACCCCGACGCCCCACTCCGCGCGCAGGCGCGCCTCCAGTTCCGGGTCGAGCGGCTCGCTCATCAGCCGCACTTCGCGGAGCGCGGGCGGCCGCGAGCCCGGGATGTCGAGCAGCGCCGCGATGAGGCTCGGGTAGGTGAGCAGGTAGTGGGGATCGAAACGCGTGAGCCACGCGCGGACCAGCTCCAGGTCCAGGCCGATGTGAATCGCGCCCGAAGGCCCGGTCGGCCCAAGCCGCGCCATCGGCGAACCCCAGTTCGGCAACTGCAGCCCCGCCGGTGCACGCTGGTCGCGCTTCATCGCGCGTATCGCGCCGAGCCGCCCGCTTAAATCCCGCTCCCGCCAGCCGTGTTCGCGCGCCGTCTGGGCATCCCAGGCCAGGCGGGTCACGGTCGTCGTCTGTACCTCGACCGGGATGCCGGTCGAGCCCGAGGTGCTGACCGTGCCCAGTGGAGCGTGCGCGGCGGGCACCGAGCGGGCGCGGAGCGCTGCACCGTGGGCTCGCAGTTCGGGCTTGGTGAGCAACGGTATGCGCGCCCAGTGCTGCCAGAACGACGCGGGTTCCCGCTCGATGGCGGCGAGAGTGGCGGCTGCCCAGTCCGCCCGCCCATACCAGGGCACCTGCTTCACCGCGCTGCGCAGCAGGTTCGTGAGCTGCGCCTGCTGGCCCGCGCGCAGCGCCACCAGCGGCAGGTGCTGCGACTGCGCAAGCCCGCCGACCGCTCCCGCGAGCGTCGCGTCGCGCGTGGTGATGAACTCCGGCCAGTAGGCGGCGGCAGCGGTCATCGGTTGCAGGTCCGGGATTGTGGGGGACGCCAATATAGCCAAAGATAGGGGCAAGCTTCGGGGAGACGCGCCATGTGGAAACGCAAGAACGAGCTCGACCGGCTGACCGGCAACGACTCACCACTACCGATGCAGGTCGTGTCCAATGAAGAGTACCTGCCGATGCCGCAGACGCGCGATCAGAAGCGCGTCGCTGCCCGCATCAACGAGCTCGCCGAGCTGCACGGGGGGCGCGCGGGGCTCTCGCGGCGCGAGTTCCTGCGCACCAGCGCCGGTATGGCTGCCGGCTTCGTCGCACTGAACGAGATCTTCGGCCCGCACTTCGCCGTGCACGCGGCCGAGCTCACCGACCCGGCGGCTGGTGCCGAGCTCTGGCCCAAGCCCTCGTTCGTGTTCGACGTGCAGACGCACCACGTGCGTACCGGCGGGGTCGAGCCGCTCGGCTTCCGCAAGATGTCCGCCGCCTTCAACAAGGCGCTCGCCGGCGTGAACCCGGTGAAAGGCGACCTGCAGCTGCCGAACTACGTGAAGGAGGTGTTTTTCGACAGCGATGTGAGCGTCACCTGTCTCTCGGGCGTGCCGTCGAAGGTGCTCGACGTGATCAATGCCGACGAGATGGCGAATCACCGGAACCTCGTCAATGCGCTCGCCGGTTCCGAGCGGATGCTCTGCCACGGCCTGTGGGCGCCTTATCTGCCGAATGCCATGGAGGAGATCGATCGGCAGATCAAGGTGAACGGCATCCGCGCCTGGAAAAACTACACCGGTGTGTTCAGTAAAGACGGGGAGTACCCGTGGTGGATGGACGACGAGAAGCTCGCCTATCCCTACTACGAACGGAGCCGCAAGCTCGGGGTCACCGTGTTCTGCGTGCACAAGGGCCTGCCGCTGCCGGGTTCCAACGTCGACTACGTGCACCCGCGCGACATCAAGAAGGCCGCGCTCGACCACCCGGATCTCTCCTTCGTCGTCTACCACTCGGCCTTCAAGGCCGCGAACTACGACTTCAAGGCGGGTGAGCCTTTCGTCGGGCCGGACGGCTACCTGCCCTGGACGACGGACTTCTGCCGCGACCGTATCGCCAACCCGAAGATGACGAACGTGTATGCCGAGCTCGGCACGGTCTTCGGCCATACCGTCATTACCCACCCGGAAATCTGCGGCCATCTCATGGGCCAGTTGATGAACGCCTTCGGCCCCGATCACATCCTGTTCGGCACCGATTCGATCTGGTGGGGTGGACCGCAATGGCAGATCGAGGCGTTCCGCCGCTTCCAGATTCCCGAGTCGCTGCAGGAGAAATTCGGCTACAAGCCGATCAGCGACGAGGACAAGGCGAAGATCCTGGGCCTCAACGGTGCGCGAGTGTTCGGCATCGACGCGACCACCGCGCGCAAGCGTTTCCCGGACGATGGCATCAGCCGGTTGAAAGCGCAGTACCGCGACGAGGGCGGGAAGCCCAGCAACACCCAGTACGGCTGGGTGTGGGGCTGAGGCTCACTCCGCGGCGGGCGTGACGGGCAGCGCGTCCGGCAACAGGCCGGGCGGGGGCATATCGGAGCTGAAGAAGTCGCGGTGGCGCTTCCAGCCGCTGCCTTCGCGGCGCCACACCACGATGTACTTCCCCTCATCGACCGTCGCGCCGTTCGCATTCGCGCCGCGATAGCGGCCAATCTCGACCGCCAGGTCCTCGCGCGACTCCACTTCGCTCGCGGTGAGTGTGAGATCGGTGACGCCACCGTCGACCACGGCCTGGAACTGCGCGCCGATCGCCTCCGTCCCGCCTACCGCCGGCGCGTTGGCGGGCATCAGCAGGGCGTCGGCCGTGTACTGGCCCGCCACGGCATTGCCCTTGCCCGAGCGGATGAGTTCACCGGTCTCCAGATTGATGGCATCGATGGCGCTGCGGGCGTCGGCGCGGTCTGCCGCGGCCGCCGGTGCCGGCAGCGCGGTTTCGACAGAGGGCGCAGCGTCATCACCCGTCGGCTGGCAGCCGGCGAGCAGGGCGAGCACGAGGTAGAGCGCCAAGCGGCGTCGATGGACAAATGGGGTCATGGCTTCGGACTTTCAGCCGCTTGCTGGTACGATGAAAGGCTACACCGGTCGAGACGGCGACGGGAAGATCCCACATGGCTCAGGATGCAGCACAGCGCAGCGAGCTGACGCTCGCCGTCTTCGTCGACTTCGAGAACCTGGCGCTGGGCGCGCAGGATCTCAAGGGCGGTCGCTTCGACATCGAACTCGTGCTGAAGCGCCTGCTCGAGAAGGGCCGCATCGTCGCCAAGCGCGCCTACTGCGACTGGACCCGCTACCGGCAGTTCATGCAGGAATTCCATCAGCTCGGCTTCGAGATGATCGACATCCCGCAGACCAAGGTGAGCGGCAAGAACAGCGCCGATATCCGCATGGTCGTCGACGCGCTCGATCTCTGCTACTCGAAGTCGCACATCGATGCGTTCGCACTCCTCACCGGCGACAGCGACTTCTCGCCGCTGGTGTCCAAGCTGAAGGAGAACGACAAGCGCGTCATCGGCTGCGGCGTGCGCCAGTCCACCTCGAATCTCCTCGCCGGCAGCTGCGACGAATTCATCTTCTACGACGATCTCGTCAAGGTCTCGCAGCGCTCGCGCACCCGCACCCGCAAGGCGAAGGCGAGCGAGGGCGGTGGCGAGCAGACCGAGCAGCAGCAGGCCCTCGACCGGGTCGCCCAGACCGTCGAATCGTTATCGGCCGAGTACGACCCGCTGTGGGGCTCGCTGATCAAGCAGGCGGTGCGCCGCATCTATCCCGGCTTCAGCGAGACGGCCTACGGTTACCGCAGTTTCTCCGAACTCCTCGAGGACGCGGCCAAGCACGGGCTGGTCGAGCTGGAGTTCGACAAGGAGCGTGGCAACTACAAGGTGCGCGCCAGGGCTTGAAATAGAGCGCCCTGTTGCATTGCGGCGGTTGTGGGTCTACCCTGCGGGCGTTGTCGGGTATAAACGTCGCGCATTACATAGGGGATTTCCCCATAGTGTTGGTTTTTGCCGACGCGCATGCTCCCGACGTGGCTAGTCGTTTCACGTACTCCCGGGACACGGGAAAAGGGGCACTAAATGAGCAACCGTAAACTGATTGCGCTGGCGGCCAGCATTGCAGCGGGCATGCCGCTCGCCGCTACTGCGGGCGGGTTCTATGTCGGCGCTGGCGTCGGCCAGGCATCGTACGAACAATCGGATTTCGTCGACAATTTCGGCGACGACGATTCTTTCGGCGGTGACGACACGGCGTTCAATATTTTCGCCGGCTACCAGCTGACCGATGCTGTCGCGGTTGAGGTCGCGTTCCATGACTGGGGTTCGGCCGACGACAACTACTTCGGCGGTTCCGTCGAAGTCGAGCCGCAGATTATCACCCTCATGGCAGTCGGCAGCGCACCGATCGGTGGCAACTTCTCGCTGTTCGGCAAGGCGGGCGTGGCATTCTCCGACATCGACGGCAGCATCAGCTTCGACGGCGGTGAGGGCGGCACCGAGAGCGGCAGCAGCAGCAGCCAGGACCTCGCGCTTGGCGGCGGCGTGCAGTGGAATATCGGCAATTTCGGTATTCGTGCCGATGCTCTGTGGGTCGACGCCGAGGATGCGGACGAGGCCATGATGTTCGGCGTCTCGGGACTGTTCAAGTTCGGCGGATGATCTGCCTGGCCGCGCCGTCACGCTGACGGCACGGTGACCAAGAGACCGGGAAAGCCCCCGCCGGACAGCGGGGGCTTTTTCTTTTCGGGGTGCCGTGCATCGCGCCTTGACCGTATCGTCCGACTGCGGCACTTTGGCTGTTTCCCAACCTCGAATCATCATGTCCCTCCGAAGCTGCCTGCCGCTGCTTGCCGCCCTGGCGATTGTCGGTCCCGCGCACGCGGCCGCTCCTCCCGGTGCCGAGCGATGCGTGATCGCGGCAAAGGTATTCGTGGAGGGCCTCGTCCCGTCGCAGCGCCCGCGCGTGGTCGTGCCCTGGGGTCACAAGGCACGCCTTGCCCCGCTGCATCCGCCAGGGATCGCGCCCGGGGCTTCCGGTATCCGCATCGCGGAACTCGCCGAGGGGCAGCGCATCCGGCTGTATGACTTCCTCTCGTGCTCGATGTCCTCGCAGGGTTTCCAGAAGGTGCTCGGCATCATCCGGCGCGCCGATCTCGTGACCGAATCCTTCAAGGCGGTGCCCGTTCCGCAGCGCGAGACCCGGGCAGAGACAGGGAGCCAGTCGTTCTGGATCACCCTCTTCGGTGAGCCCTCGCTCGACAAGCCCTTCGCCTGGCGGCTCGAGGGCCATCATCTCGCGGTCAACTTCTCTATCGAACGCGGGCAGCTCGTGGCCGGGCCGCAGTGGCTGGCGGTCGATCCCGCTGTCATGACGAAGACGCAGTGGGCGGGCTTCCGCGTCCTCGACACGGAGTTCACCCGGGGCCTTGAACTCCTGGAGAGCCTGACCGCGGCACAGCAGAAGCGTGCCGTCGTCGCCGCGCGCCTGCCGCAGCAGATGCGGCTCACCCCCGACGCGAAATCGCCGCCACCCGTGGCGGCGGGCCTGCCGCTCTCCGCCATGAACGCAACCCAGCAGCGGCTGTTCCAGCGGCTCGTCGACGAGTACGTCGGCAATGTCGAGTCTGGCGCCGCCGACGCCTTGCGTGACCGGATCGCCGCCGCGGACCCTGCGAAGGTGTTCTTCGCCTGGGAAGGCCCGACCGCGCGGGGCCAGCCCGTCTACTATCGCGTGCAGACACCCGTGCTCGACATCGAGTTCAGTCATGCGCTGGACGTCAGCGGGCCGCAGAAGGGTTTCGACATCAACCATATCCACACCTGGTGGCAGGCCCGGCCAGGCGGGGCAGCAGCAGCGCGATGACCGTGCGGACGCTGGCGTTCGCGATTGCGGCCGCAAGCGGCATCCTGGTGTCGCCGGTGCGGGCTGCAGACAGCGCAACCCTGGACGCCGACGACTGCACCGTGCTGGCGGCGCTCGATTTCGCCGAGTCCGTGGGCGTGGCGGTCACGCTCGCGGCCTCCGTGGCGCCGGCCGCGGGCGACGTTCCCGCGCGTTGCCGCGTGACCGGCACGATCGCGCCCGAGACCGCGTTCGAGGTCTGGCTGCCGCTCGCCGACTGGAACGGTCGGCTGCTCGCCACCGGCTGCTACAACCTCTGCGGCAGCCTGCGCACCGACCAGATGGAAGATGCCGCCGCGCGCGGCTATGCCACCGTCACCATGGACGGCGGCCACAGCGACGCGAAGTATCCCGACAGCCGCTGGGCCTGGAACAACACGGCACTCGAGGACGAATTCGGGCATCGCGCTTTGCACCTGGCGACCGTGCTCGCGAAGGAACTGGTGCGGGCGTTCTACGGCGACGACAGCAACTACGCCTACTTCCGCGGCTGCTCGACGGGGGGGCGACAGGGCCTGGTCGCGGCCGAGCGTTACCCGGAGGACTACGACGGCATCGTCGCCGGTGCACCCTTCAACCAGCGGCTGTCGATCCAGCACCTGATCTGGGCCGATCGGGCCAACACCGACACCAGCGGCAAGCCGATCCTGCGCGGCCCGCAGTTCGCGCGACTGCATGCTGCCGTGCTCGACACCTGCGACGCGGCCGATGGGCAGGCTGACGGCATCGTGGGCGACCCGGAGCGCTGCGCGTTCAACCCGGCGACGCTCGCCTGTGCGACGGACAAGCCGGCGGACGACTGCCTCACGCCCGCGCAGGTCACCGCCGCCGCGCGCATCTACGCGGGCCCGGTCGACAGCGCGGGCCGTGCACTCGCCGCGTTCGGCGCCACGCCCGGCAGCGAACTCACCTGGGAGCAGCAACTCATCGGTCAGGACGGCAAGCCGCCGTATTTCCGCTTCATCGGACAGAACTGGCTGCGCTTCCACGCCTTCGAGCCGGATCCGCCACCATCGCCCGGCGACATCCTGTTCGACTTCGACAAGGACCCCGCGCGGCTCGCGGCGAGCGCGGCGCGCATCGGCTACACCGGCGAACTCGAGCGCTTCGCCGCGCGCGATGGCCGGCTCATCGTGCATCACGGCTGGTCGGACGAAAGCCTGCAGCCCGCGTACACACTCGAGTACTGGCGCGCTGCGCAACGCTTGAACGGCGGTACCGAAAACCTCGACCGCTTTGCGCGGCTGTTCATGCTGCCGGGTGTCCAGCACTGCGGCGGCGGGCCCGGTGCGGGCGACATCGACTATCTCACCGCGATCGAGCGGTGGGTCGAGGCTGACAAGGCGCCGGCGATGCTCGTCGGCACGCGCACGAAAGACAGCGTCGCGACCCTGCAGCGCCAGACGCGCTTCCCGGTGCCGGGCGAGATCCTGCTGCGCCGGCCCGTGTTCCCGTACCCCGCGCTGGCGCGTTACAAGGGCGAGGGCGATCCGCTCGATCCTGCTGCCTACCTGCGCGAACGGCCACCCGCCAGGTCCGACCGCTGAGCGCTCGCATGGGCTGGAGCAGGCGGCGTGTGCTCGTGTCCCTCGGTGGCGGGCTGGTGGGAAGCGCGCTCGCACCGCGCGCGCGATCGGCGGAAATCATCGATGTCGTCGTCATCGGCGCGGGCCTCTCCGGGCTGAACGCCGCGCTCATCCTGGCCGGCGAAGGTGCCAAAGTCGTCGTGCTGGAAGCGAGCGAGCGCGTCGGCGGCCGCGTGTCGACCGGCGACCGCATTCCCGGCCGACCCGAGCTCGGCGCCTCGCAGGTCGGTACGCTTTACGCGCGCGTGCGCGATCGCGCGGCTCGGCTCGGTATCGCGCTCGATGCGTTGCCGCCGCCGGAGCGGGAACTCGCGCTGTCGGTGCGCGGCCAGCTCGTGGCGCCGGCCGACTGGGAGCGCTCACCGGTGAACCTTACGCGGGGCGACGAGCGCAAGGTGCCGCCGAGCGGGCTCTTCGACTGGTTCGTGCTGCGCGGCAATCCGCTGCGCGAAGCCGACAGCTGGAGCCGCCCGGACGCCGCGCATCTCGACGTCTCCATCGCCGACTGGCTGCGTGGGCAGGAGGCCTCCGCCGAGGCCTTGCGCCTCATCAACGAAGGACTCAACCCGAAGGACATCCACGAGAGCTCGATCCTCACGCTGCTGCAGGAGGCGACACGGCTTGGCCTCGACATCCGCGCTGGCCAGGCGCTCGGGGCCGGCGACCCGAAGCGTGTGCAGGCTGCGATCCGCGGCGGCAGCTCGCGCCTGCCCGAGGCGATGGCCCGGCGGCTCGGCGATCGCGTCCGGTTGCGGAAGCCGGTCGCCGCCATCCGCATGGAGGCCGAGGCCGCCGATGTGCTCTGCCTCGACGGTACGAGCTTTCGATCGCGCCACGTCGTTGCAGCCGTGCCCTTCAGCGTGCTCCGGCGCGTCGCGATCACGCCCGCGCTCACCGGCAACCAGGCGCTTGCCGTCTCGCGCATGCCCTACGGCAACACGACCCGCGTGTTCTTCTCGGTCGCGCGACCTTATTTCTGGGAGCAGGACGGATTGCCTGCCGGACTGTGGAGCGACGGCCCGATCGGCGCGGCGCTGCGCTGGACCGGCGCCGACGGCGTGCCGTATCTCATGGTGCAGGCGACCGGCAAGAAAGCCGAGCGGCTCGATCAGCTGCCCGCGCCCGAGCGCGGTGCGTTCGCCATGGCGCAGCTCGCGCGGCTGCGGCCGTCGACGCGCGGCAAGTTGCGGGTCACGGGCATGCACTCCTGGGAGCAGGCGATCTGGAGCGCGGGTTGCCGGCACGGGTACCGGCCGGGCGAGGTGCGACTCTTTGCTGCGGATCTCGCTCGGCCGCATTGGCGGCTGCATTTTGCTGGGGAGCATACGCGGCAGCTCGAGATCGGGATGGAGTCGGCAATGGAGTCTGGGGAGCGGGCAGCGCTTGAGATTCTTACCCGCGCTTGACGGTGGTT
>SXGS01070102.1_pt1 | contig 15475 bp, 12 predicted proteins | sample 3174681 | NCBI WGS metagenome assembly SXGS01 (sample SAMN11356861, study PRJNA531348) | freshwater metagenome | isolation source: freshwater sample F1-80 | place: China: Fuxian Lake, Yuxi | collected 2017-12-25 | reverse complement strand
TGAATAGTGCGTGGTCCATTTTCCGATCCAGCGTGGGTGTCTCATCCATCTCTCGACAGGCCCAATCGAATCGTCCTTCATTGGCCGCCCTTTGTCAATAATGATTTCCACATCCCTAAAACACTTTTGCAAGCACCTCAAAATCGAGGGCCATTGCTCTGGACTACGCCGGGCCAGGCGAGCAGCATCGACGGAAATTCGACTTCACTTTGGGTGAGACGCGACGAGGACTCGTTTCGTAATGCGCCGTAGATTGGCCTATCAATGCATAATGAGCATCCGTTGAACCTCACGATAGGGTTCCGAGGGGGCGCGACATCCTGAAGTCCTGCGCTGTCTCCGGCGATCCGGATGGCAGTGCCTATTCGTGCAGGGATTCGCGCCACAAAGAAGGAGACCGATCGATTCCCCTTTTCAGGTCGCGAACCTCGGTGACGGCCCGGCGTGACGCCACGTCGAATACTCCAGGTGGACCGAGGCCTCATCCGGGAAATCCGGGATTCCGCGGCGCGAGCGGCCAGCCCGCTGTTATTCTATACGTAATGGCCATCATGACCACATCTCAGCCGGTGGAGCAGTTGCAGGCAATCTGCAAAACTCTACGCCGTCATATCGTCGAAATGACAGGCGCAGCCAAATCGGGACACCCGGGAGGCTCGCTCTCCGCCGTCGAAATCGTCGCCCAACTTTACTTCGGAGGCCACCTCCGACACGATCCCGGGAATCCGGCTTGGCCGGAACGCGACCGCTTCATTCTCTCCAAGGGCCATGCCGCCCCGGTGCTCTACGCCGCCATGGCGGAGGCCGGCTACGTGCCCGTCGACCAGTTGAAAACCCTGCGCCAACTGGGCTCCATCTACCAGGGACACCCCGACCGCCGCTTCATCCCCTCCCTGGAAGCGTCCACCGGATCGCTCGGCCAGGGACTGTCGGTCGCGCTCGGAATGGCGCTGGCCGCGCGCCTGGACAACTCGCCTTCCCGCTCCTATGTGATGTTCGGCGACGGCGAAATCCAGGAAGGCCAGGTCTGGGAGGCGGCAATGTTCGGCGCGTTCCACAAAGTGGACAACTGCTGCTGCATCGTCGACTACAACAAGATCCAGCTCGACGGCTTCGTCAAGGACATCATGGAAGTGGCGCCGCTCGCGGACAAGTGGCGCGCGTTCGGCTGGCACGCCATCGAATTGGACGGCCACGATCTGGCCGCCGTGGACGCGGCCTTCCTCGAGGCTCGCGCCACCAAGGGCAAGCCTACCGTCCTCATCGCCAACACGGTCAAAGGCAAAGGCGTCAGCTTCATGGAGAATAACCCCAAGTTCCACGGCGTCGCGCCGACCGAAAGTGAAGTGGCCGCCGCGTTGAAGGAGCTCGCCTAATGACCGCATCGGACTTCAAATTGCAGGCCGGCCCCGCCACTCGCGAGGGCTTCGGCAAGGCTCTCGCCGAACTGGGCCGCGAGGACGCGCGCATCGTCGTATGCGACGCCGATCTGTCCAAGTCCACCCACACGCATCACTTCGCCAAGGAGTTCCCCGACCGCTTCTTCTCTTGCGGCATCGCCGAGGCGAACATGGTGGCCGTGGGCGCGGGACTCGCCGCCAGCGGCAAGATCGCGTTCGTGTCGAGCTTTTCCTGCTTCGTGCTGAACAAAGGCTTCGAGCAGTTGCGCGTCACGGTGGCGTACCCCGGCGTGAAAAACCTCAAGGTGGTCGGCACCCATAGCGGCATCTCCATCGGCGAGGATGGCCCGTCGCAAATGAGCATCGAGGATATCGCGCTGGCGTGCTCGCTGCCGGGGTTCGTCGTCATCGATCCCGCCGACGACGTTTCAATGAGATCCCTGCTTCGCCAGGCAGCCTATGTGGACGCGCCGGTCTTCGTGCGCGCCGGACGGTCGAAGGCGCCGGCGATCTACCCGGCCGGCGCTTCCCTCGAGATCGGCAAGTCGGTCGAACTGGTTCCGGGGACCGATGTCACGATCGTCGCTCACGGGCTTTTAGTCGCCGAGGCGATCCGCGCGGCGGCGGTCTTCGAAAACGAAGGCGTCTCCGTCCGCGTCGTCGACATGCACACGATCAAGCCGCTGGACCGCGATGCCATTGCAAGGGCCGCCCGCGAAACGGGCGCCATCGTCGTCGCCGAGGAACATCTGGTGGACGGCGGCCTGGGCGTTCGCGTCGCGCAGGCGGCGGCCGAGACCCACCCGTGTATCATGGAGTTTCTGGGGATCCGCGACACTTATGCCGAGTCCGGCTCGCCCGAGGCCGTCATGGATAAGTACGATATGGTTGCACGCGGCGTGATCGCCGCCGTTCGCAAGGCGCTGGCTCGCAAGAACGGCTGACGCGGATGGAACAAGACGCCCTGCTGAGGTCGTTCAGCGAGGCCAGGAAGCGGGCGCGAGAGCGGATCTCTCTCGCGCTGCACGACGATGTCTGCCAGTCGATCACCGCGGTTGGGCTGGAGATGGACTTGTTCAAGATGGACCTTCCGGCCGATCTCGCCGAGCGGGTCACCGAAGTGCAACAATCGCTCGAGCAGGCGTTCGAACGGGTGCGCGTCCTGTCGCACGAGACCCATCCCGAACCGGTGAAGCGGTTCGGCTTCACAGCGTCCATGGAGCGGCTCGCGCAGGCGGCGCGGAGGCGCTTCCGGGGCGAAGCGCCCGTAAACTGGGATGTCCAGCGCGGAACCGCAATCCACGACATCGCGGAGGCGGCGCTCGACAACGCGATTCGCCACTCCGGCGCCCGGCGCATTCAGTTGGCGGCCATCGACCGGAAGATCGAAATCAAGGACGACGGGAGCGGCTTCGATACTAGTACTCCCAAAGAGGGCCTGGGACTTGTTATGATGGCGTACTGGGCTCGGTGCGCGAAATTGACGATGAGGTTGAGTTCGAGCCCAGGCCGAGGGACAGGTGTTCTGCTGAGGTAATGCTGAATGTCAGTTGAAGTTCTGCTGGTGGAGGACCACGCGATCGTCCGCCACGGTATCCGTACGATGCTGGAGAGGAGTGGAGATTTCCGCATCGTGGGAGAGGTGGACAATGGCGCGGAGGCGGTACAGTTTTGCAAAAAATCGACGCCGCAGTTGGTTCTGATGGATCTGGCCCTACCCGGGTTGAACGGCATTGAGGCGACCACCGAGATCGTACGCCATTCCCCACACGCGAGGGTAGTGTTTTTGTCCGCCTATGACGACGACCAATCCGTCGTGAACGCCATACGTTCGGGCGCGCGGGGCTTCGTACTCAAACGGGCCACGCTGGGCGATCTGCTGGACGCCCTGCGCACCGTCGCCAAGGGTGGATCGTATCTGAGCCCGCAGGTCTCCGACCGGCTCCTCGTACGCATCCAACGGGGCGATCTCGAGACGGGAAACAGCGTCTCCGCGTTGGACGGATTGTCGCCGCGCGAGCAGCAAGTGATGCGGCTGATCGCCGACGGGATGACGAGCAAGGAGATCGCGGCGAATCTCGATCTGGGCGTGGAAACGGTTCGCAGCTACCGGAAGACGCTCATGAAGAAGCTGGGCGTCAACAACGTCGCGGGTTTGACTCAATTGGCGATCTCTTCGGGCATGACCGCTCCTTCGGCCAATCGAGCCGCCGCCGGTTCATGACCACACCCTGGGGCGGCATCGAAGTCGCCGACTCGCACGTCCACTTTTTCTCGCACGGCTTTCTGTCGCTACTCGCCAGGCAGCGCAACTGCTCCATCGGCGAACTGGAAGCGGCGCTCGGCTGGGAGATGCCTGCCGCCGATCCAGCCGTGTTCGCCGCCCGCTGGGTGGCCGAACTCGACCGCCACGGCGTGAGCCGCGCCGCGATCATCGCGAGTCTGCCCGGCGACGAGGATTCCGTTGCCGCCGCGGTGCGCGCTTTTCCCGATCGCTTCGACGGGTTCTTCCTGGCGAATCCGATGGAGCCGGGAGCGGCGGCGAACGTGGAAGCGCGTCTGGGCCAAGGTCTGCGCGGCGTGTGCCTGTTCCCGGCGATGCACCGGTACTCGATGCACGAGGAGCGCGTGGACGCGATCGCCGGAATCGTGGCGGCGCAACCCGGCGCGGTGCTGTTCGTGCACTGCGGCGTGCTCACCGTCGGGGTGAGGCGAAAGTTGGGGTTGGCTTCGCCCTTCGACCTGCGGTATTCGAATCCGGTGGACGTGCATGCGCTGGCGATGCGGCGCCCGGATCTGCCCATCGTGATTCCGCATTTCGGCGCCGGTTACCTGCGCGAAGCGCTCATGCTGTGCGACTTGTGTCCCAACGTGTATCTCGACACGTCGAGCACGAACTCGTGGATGAAGTACCAGGAGTCCGACTGCACGCTGACGAGCGTGTTCCAGCGCGCGCTCGGCGTGGCCGGTCCGCGCCGGCTTCTGTTCGGCACGGACTCGTCGTTCTTCCCGCGCGGATGGAACCGCGCGATTCTCGACGGGCAGATCGCGGCGCTACAAGAGACCGGGATCGGCGCGGACGACGCCCGCGCGATTCTGGGCGGCAACCTGTCGAGGCTGCTCGGCCGGGACTGAGCGGCGGCGTGGCGAGCCGGTCGACTACAATGATGGTCCAGGATCCGCTCCCGGCGCCAATGACGGCACGGCGATCTTTCTTCTTTTTCGGCCTCTCCGGCGCGGCGGCCGCGATTCGCGCGCAGGCGCCTCGCGAACGCCTCAACCTGCTGATGATCATGGCCGATCAACATCGCGGCGACTGCCTGTCCTGCGATGGCCATCCCGCGGTCAGGACTCCGCATCTCGACCGGCTGGCCGCGGAGGGCGCCCGCTTCCGCAACGCATATTCCTCCACTCCGACCTGCACACCCGCCCGAACGGGGCTGCTCACCGGGCTCTCGCCCTGGAATCACGGGATGCTCGGATACGGCGCGATGGCCCCGCGCTATCCGTACACCAAGCCAGCCGCGCTCCGCGAAGCCGGCTACTACACGCTATCGATCGGGAAGAATCATTTTTCGCCGCAGCGCAACGGTCACGGGTACCACGATACGATCCTCGACGAGTCCAGCCGCGCCGAATCGCCGGAGTTCCGCGGCGACTACCGCGCCTGGTTCGCGTCGCAGGCTCCGTCGCTCGATCCGTACGCCACCGGCATCCTGTGGAACGACTTCCGCGCCAAGCCCTACGTTCATCCCGAGCGGCTCCACCCCACGCGATGGACGGCGGACGTGGCGGTGAACTTCCTGGAAACCTACTCCCGGCCCCAGCCGTTCTTCCTCAAGGTCTCGTTCGCGAGGCCGCACAGCCCCTACGATCCACCGGAGCGGTGGTTCCGCGCCTACCGGGACGCGCCGGTTCCAGCGCCCGCCGTGGGCAAGTGGGCGGACCGCCATCGCGAACGTAACAACGCCGGCTTCGAGATCTGGCGCGGCGATCTGGGCGTGGAGCAAGCGCGCCATTCTCGTCAAGGCTACTACGGAGCGGTGTCCTTCATCGACGAACAGATCGGACGAATCCGCGAGACCCTCGAGAAGAAGGGGTTGCTCGATCGCACACTGATCCTCTACTTCTCCGATCACGGCGACATGACCGGCGACCACCACCTCTGGCGCAAGAGCTACGCCTACCAGGCGTCGGCGCGAATTCCGATGTTGATGCGCTGGCCGCAAGGCATGATTTCGGCCAAGCGCGGCCAGGTTCGCTCCGAACCGGTGGAGTTGCGCGATGTGCTGCCGACGCTGCTCGACGCCGCCGGCGCTAACTCCCAACGTCCGCTGGATGGGGCCAGTCTGGCGCGATGCGCCGCCAGCGACGGCGCGGGTTGGCGCGACTCGATCGACCTCGAGCACGATGTCTGCTACGACCGGTCCAATCACTGGAACGCACTCACCGATGGCAAGTGGAAGTACGTGTACCACGCCATGGACGGCGAAGAGCAACTGTTCGACCTGGCCGCCGATCCACACGAAACGCGCGACCTGGCCGGCGATCCCACACGCGCGGGCGAACTTCGGAATTGGCGGAGCCGGATGACGGCCCACCTGGAACCGCGCGGCCCGGCATTCGTCAAGGGCGGGCGCCTGGTTCCGCGCCCCGAGCGGATGACGTATTCGCCCAACCATCCGAAAGCGGGCTAGCGGCCGGGGCGCCGTACAATCGGGAGAAACCATGAGAACCGGCGTCTCCCTGTGCCTCGCCGCCGCGCTTGCCCTGGCGCAGGACGGCCGCGAATCGTTTGCCAAGCACTGCGCGGTCTGTCACGGCGACGGCCGTGGAACCGAGCGCGGGCCGGATCTGGCGAACAACCGCCGCGTGCGGTCGCGGTCGGCCGCCGAACTGCGCGCCGCCATTCGCGACGGGATGCCCGCCACCGGCATGCCCGCGTTCCCGCTACCCACCGCGGAACTCGACGCGGTGACGGCGTTCGTGCGGGCGCTCGGCGGACCCGCGGCGGAAGCGAACGTTCCCGGCGACCGGGCCGCGGGCGAGAGGTTCTTCTTCGGCAAGGGCGGATGCTCGGGATGCCACATGACCGGCGGGCGGGGCCAAGCGATGGGACCCGATCTTTCCGCGCTGGGCCGCGAGGCTACAATCGCCGAGATCGAGGAAGCCGTGCGCCAACCGTCCGCCAGGATCAAGCCCGGGTACGCCGCGGTGAACGTCGAGCTGCGCGATGGACGCAAGCTCCGCGGCTTCATCCGCAACGAGAGCCAGTACTCCGCGCAGGTGCAGGATTCGCAGGGCCGCTTCCACCTGTTGACTCGCGCGGAGATCGCCAAGTGGACTCCCGAACCGGTGTCGCTCATGCCGGCTCCGCGGTGCAGCCGCCAGGAGTGCCAGGATCTGCTCGCGTTCCTCGCGTCCGGCGTGGGGCCCAAGGCCGGCGACCCCGGCCGCGCGCTCGAATCCGAAGCGGGCATTCCCTTCCGCGACGTCGCCAATCCCAAGCGCGGCGACTGGCCCGGATACCACGGCCAGCCCGGCGGCAACCGGCACAGTCCGCTCGACCGGATCACGCCGGCCAACGTCAAGAATCTCGCGTTGCGGTGGGTGTTCCCAATCAACCACTTCGTGATTCAGGCGACGCCCGTGGTGGTGGACGGCGTGATGTACGTGACCGGCCCCAATCAGGTGTTCGCGCTCGACGCGCGCTCCGGACGCACCATCTGGCACTACCAAAAGGCGCGATCCGCCGAAACGCGCGGAGACCCGTCGAAGGGCACCAATCGCGGCGTGGCCGTGCTCGGCGACCGCGTCTATACGGTCACCGACAACGCCCACCTGCTCGCGTTGCATCGTGTGACGGGCGCGCTGCTTTGGGAAGTCAATGTCCGCGAGGGCATCGAAGGCGCCAACTACGGCAACACCGCCGCGCCGCTGGTGGTCAACAATCTGGTGGTCACCGGGATATCCGGCGGCGACCTCGGTATTCGCGGATTCCTCTCCGCCTACGACGCGGCCACCGGCAAGCTGGCGTGGCGCTTTTGGACCGTTCCCAAGCCGGGCGAACCCGGATCGGAAACGTGGCGTGGAACCGCGCTCGCCCAGTTCGGCGGCGGCGGCGGTACGTGGATGACCGGCACCTTCGACCCGGAGACCAACACTGTCTTCTGGGGCACGGGCAATCCTTATCCCGCCTACGATGGAGACGAACGGCGCGGCGACAACCTCTACACCGGAAGCGTGCTGGCGCTGGACGCGGCCAACGGGAAACTGAAATGGCATTATCAGTTCACTCCGCACGACCTTTGGGATTGGGACGGCGGACAGACGCCGCTGGTGGTGAACCGGCGTTTCCGCGGCCGCGATCGCAAGCTGCTGCTCAACGCCAATCGCAACGGATTCTTCTACGTGTTCGACCGCACGAACGGCGAACTGCTGTTGGCGGAGAAGTTCGTCGACCGGCTAACGTGGGCAAGCGGCATCGGCACGGATGGCCGTCCGGTAATGCTGCCCGGGGCCGAGCCCACGCCGGAGGGAACCAAGACCTGCCCGAGCGTCCTCGGCGCCGCCAACTGGCCGTCGGTAGCCGTGAATCCGGCGACAGGCTGGTTCTACGTGGTGGCGCGGGAAGCGTGCGGCATCTACGTGAAGCCGCCCGCGCGGGCGCGCCGGAACATTCCGCTGGAACCGGGACAAATGTTCCTGCGGGCTCTCGATATCGAAACGGGGAAGCGCGTTTGGGAGATGCCGATGACCGGACCCGCCGATAGCTGGGGCGGCGTGCTGTCCACCGGTGGCGGCGTCCTGTTCTTCGGCGAGGACAGCGGCGCGCTCGGCGCGGCGGATGCGCGCACCGGCGCCAGTCTCTGGCACATCCAGGTAAACGCGTCCACGCAGCAGGGAGACGGGCACAGTTGGCGGGCGTCGCCGATGACCTACATGGCGGGCGGGCGGCAATACGTCGCCGTGGCCAACGGCCCGAATATCCTGGCGTTCGGATTACCCGGCGAGTAGGCGTGCCTCCGTTCCATCCGCTCTTTCCCCAACCGGATGTGGCCACCATCGCCGCCAGCTTTTGGCCGTTCCGGCTGGACGAAGCCCGGTTTCCCGTCGAGACGCGCCTGTTCCACACCGACCCCGAGACCCGGATCCTGGTCCACGTCCAGCACCCCGAAGGCGCGCCGAAGGCGCATTGCGTTCTGATCCACGGACTGCAGGGTTCGTCGAACAGCGGGTACATGCGGAGCATGGCCCAGTCGCTGCTCGAGGCCGGATACGCGGTGCACCGGATGAACATACGCAGTTGCGGCGGCTCGGAATTCCTCTGCCAGACTCTCTATCACGCCGGGCTCACCTCCGACATTCGCGCCTACCTCACCACGCTCGACGTCGAGCGGCGAACGCCCGTGTGGTTGATCGCATTCAGCCTCGGCGCGAACCAGGCGGTCAAATACGTTGGCGAACTCGGGCTCGAGGCCAACCGCTTCGTGGCCGGCGTGTGCGCGGTCTCCACGCCGATCGATCTGGCCGCGTGCTCGCGCGCCTTGGCGTCGTCCCGCAATGCCGTCTACAACTGGCACTACTTGCGCGCGCTCAAGCGGGGACTGCTCTTCCGGCAGAAGGTGCTCGGCGACCGCTGGATCCCGCCGGGCGAACTGAGCGCCATCCGCACGGTGTACGAGTTCGACGACAAGGTCACCGGCCCGGCTTTCGGATTTCGCGGCGCGGATCACTACTATGAGACGCAGTCTTCCCAGCGATTCCTGGCGCGCGTGCGGACGCCGCTGCTGCTGGTGCAGGCGGAGGACGATCCGATGATCCCGTTCTCCTGCTTCTCGCATCCGGCCATCCGCGGGAACCGGGAGATCACGCTCGCCGCCAGCAAACGGGGCGGCCACATCGGATTCCTCGCGCGTGGATCGCGCCGCGCCTGGCTGGACGAGACGATCATCGCGTGGATCGCGTCGAAGCAGTGAGCGTCAGCGGACCGGGAAGCACTTCAGCAGCTCTTCGGCGAACAGCCTGTGGCCGCGGTCGTCTGGATGGTTGATGCCGTTGTTGAGCAGCGTCTCATAGGGAATCCCCTCCTTCCACAGATGCCCCCAGCGCGCCGAGGCGTCCGCCAGACCCACGCCGTTCGACTTGGCGAACCCGCGCAACGCGAGCACGTAGGGCCGCGCGTCGTCCTCGCGGAGGCCGCGAAAGCCCATCATCTCGCGGCGGGTGAAGTGCGGAGTGATGAGGATGAGCTCGGAGCCGGCGGCACGGAGCCGGTCGAGGACATCGCCGTACACGCGGTTCACGTCCTCCGGTTTCATTCCCGCGTCGTTGACGAACTCGATGGTGACGAGGTCCGGCTTGGCGTCGATGACGCGCTGCCAACGGATCGCCGCGCCAGCTTCGCCCTTGGGCCGCCGGTCGTCGTAGAGCCACTGCCGTGAGTTCGACCCGCCTACGGCGACCGGGATCACCGTCACGCCGGCCTTCGGAAAACGCTCGCGCAGCAAGCGCTCGAACAGCGCGGGGTAGCGATTCGCGGGAGTGCTTGCGTCGCCGCCGGCGGTCACGCTATCGCCCCACGTCACGATGCGCAAAGGCTTGCCGGCGCGAAGCTTGTCCAGCGCGCGAGGGACGCGGCCTTCCGTGGCGGTGACCGCCTGGGCCGCGGATTCCACCGGTGGGAACGCCTCGGGATGCGTTCCATCGCTGAAGTAGGGCGCATAGAGATTCGCGACGTGGGTCGCGGCCGCGGGAATGGGCGGCGGCTCCGGGCGCGTGAGATGGCTGGTTCCGCGGATCACACGCTCGACGCCATCGGCCCCGCGGACGAGCGCGTCGATACGGCGCAACGAGTAGCAGTACTCGGCGGTAACGGACTCGCCGGGGTTGACGCGCGATCCGGGCGCGACAGAGAGAGTGCCCCAATCGGGTTCGGCGAGATAGTCGCGGCCCCGCTCGAGCGTCACGCCGTTCCCGCGAAGGACAAGGCTGTCCACGTCGAACGCGCCGGGCGCGGGAACGCGTCCGGAGGTATTGGCCGCGAGCGCCTTCAGCACCGTGCCGGCCTGCCACGTGCGCGGCGGCTCGGCGGCAAGCACGATCTCCTCCTTCACGCAGACGCGCTCGGCGGGCGCGATGCGCGGAGCTTGGGCGAAGGCGCCGGCGGCAAGCAAGAGGATCGAAAGCGGCTTGTGCACGGAGCCCGCTTACTTCACCGGCAACCACAGGGTCTGCGGCACGGCCTCATCCCCCACCATCACTTCTACTTGCCGGTCGCCCGGTTCGATCCCCTCCGGCACTGTCACTTCGAAGCGGTACATGCCCACCATCCCGGCGGTCAAGCCGGCGAACTTTACCGGCGCCACTACCCCGCCTATCTTGAACTCCACCGTCGCGACGAGTGGCGCGTCCTTGGCGGCCAACTCGCCGGCGATCGGGATGTCCTCGTTGGTCACGGCGCCGAATCCGGTTCCCATGAATGTCAGCGTCTCGCCTGCCTGCACCGGAGTCGCGGGCGAATCTCCCTTGTTGCCGATGCTCACCGTGCTCCCGTCCGCGCGCTTCGCCGAGACGTACTGCTTGTCGTCCACCTTCAACTCCGGCGGCGCGAACAGCCCCGGCGCGATCTTGCGCAACTGAATGGACGATTGCGCCTGCGCCTGTCCCCGGCTCGACACGACGACGCTCGCGGAGCCACCGGGCAAGATTGTCGTTGGCACTTGAGCGACGATCAACTCCGGGCTGATGTAGCTGACATAGCAGGCCTCGCCTTGCACGCGCACGCCGATTCCGTCCAGCGACGTCGGCGCCGAGCCGCGGACGAAGTCGGAGCTCGCCCAGGCGCGCGTCGTGTTGGTGAGGTTCGAGCCCCGGACCTCGATGTACGAACCGGCCGCCGCGTACTTGTAGCCGCCATAGTCCGCGGTCCCGAGCACGCCGTCCTCGCCGCGAATCGACGCCGAGCCGAGGACCTGGATCGAGGTCACGATCACGAGGTCCTTCTCCTGCAGGGAGCCGGAGAAGCTCTGAAGCGGAATCGTGTCGAACGGCGAACCGAAGTCCAAAACCGGAAGCGTCCCGATCTTGTCCATCACGGCCAGACTCGCCTGGTCCGCGACGCGCCCGAACACGGTGAAGCCGCCGTTCTGGTTGTTCAGGTTCGCCGAATTGTCGCCCAGATTGAAGAACCACTGATTGGTGGCGGTATCGGGTCCCGAGCCGAGCTTCGCCATCGAGATGGTGCCGCGCGTATTCGACACCTGATATTCGTTTCTCACCGGAGGGTCGGCCGGGATCTCGACGATCGTCGTGCCGTTCCACTTGAAGCCGCCGCCCTGGATCACGAAGCCCGCCACCGACCGGTGGAAAATCGAGTTCGCATAGGCGCCGCGGTTGACGTAGTTCAGGAAGTTTTGCACCGAGCGAGGCGCGCTTTGCGGAAGCAGAGTCACGTCGATATCGCCCGCATTGGTCTTGAAGCGCGCGGTCTGCGCGAGCCCGGCGTAAACCGGCAACAATATCGCGAAAGCGAGACGCGAGAGCATACCCCGATTCTACCGCCGGGGCTCAGGGTCCGGCGCGAAACGTGGTAACGCCCGTCTGTCCCGCCGCGTTCGACCACGGCCCCCAGTTGGCCTCCGAATCCGGCGCGCACACCAGCCCGGCCGGACACGCGCGTACGATGCCCGAGTACGTCGCGAGCGAGCCCACCGGGATCTGCACGATGAGCCCCGGCGTGACTCCACGCGCCGTCGGCGAAGGCGATCCGCTCACCGCGACGAAGTACTCGTAGGCGGTTGCGCCGGTCACCGGGGTCCAGCCGAGTTGCAGGTTGGAGCCCACGATCGACGAGGTCACCGCTTCGGTCTGGTGCCGCGGTTGGACCATGGTCGGAGCGGCGGGGCTCGCGCCTCGCACCACGAAGCCCGACGCCGGTCCCTGCGTTTGCGACGCTCCGGGATTCGCGATCACCAGCGCGTCGAACCGGCTGCCTTGGCCGCGGAACTTGGCCGCGTGGAAGTTGGCCGCCGTCAAGACATCGAGCGCGGGCGCGCCTCGCGACAGATCCTGGACAAAGAGCCGGTACACCGTGTTCGACCCGTTGTCGCCGGGCACGCGATTCCACGAAAACAGCACCTCGGGGCCGTTCACCGCCACCCCCGCCGCGGGCGTTCCCAGGATCGGCGCCGTCGAACTGGCGGCCGCGACCGCGATGGCCGAAGCGGCGCTGTTCGGCCCGCATCCGTTCCCGTTGCAAGCCGCCACCAACACGGACGCGGCGCCGGTGGGCGCGATCAGTGGATTCGGCTCCGCCGCCTGCGTCTCGCTCACTTGCCGGCTCGCGACCGTCAACGCGCCGCCGCCCGGACCGCCCGAAGCCTGTACGATCTGAATCAGGTAGAGGTCGGCGTTGGCGATGGCGTTCCAGTTGCACGAGACTCGATTGCCGTTCACCGTGCATGCGGGCGCGTTGGGCGCGGCCGAGGGAACGGCGGGGAGCGTCACCGAAAAGTCCACCGGCGCCGCGAAGGGACCGCAAGCCTCCGTGCAAGCGCGGACCTGCAGCCGGTACTGCGTGGAGCTCTTCATCGAGTAGACGGTGGAGGTTCCCTGAGTCGATATCGATAATTCAGTAGCGCCACCGGCGGCCATGTCGCGCAGCAGCACCTCGTAGCGCGACGCCCCAGGCACGGCGGACCACGAGAACGTCTGCGTCGATCCGGTGAAGTTCTGATTGGTGGAGGGCGACACGATCGCCGGCGCGGACGTGGGCGCCGGCAGGTTCACCGAGAAGTTCCGCGTCACGGCCGCGCCGCAGTTGGCGGCGCTCGGGGGCGTAGCGGTGCACGGCCGCACCGAGAGGGCGTAGGAGCCCGCCGGAAGCCCGATCAGCGTGGATGTGGAATCGGCGCCCAGCAAGGAGCCGGAGAAGACCGTGGCGGCGCCGGACTTGATCTCGAGCAGATAGCCGGTTCCCGGGACCGGGATCCACGAGAAGGTCACTCCGGCCGTGTTCACGGTTTGACCTTCGGACGGCGACACGATCGTCAAGGAATTGAAGATCTGGATGGACTCGACGGCGATGAAGTTCGCCGGCTGAACGGGTCCGCCGGAAAATCCGAGGAGCGGGGTCGAGTCGAGCGGGGCGCCCAGGTTGACGGTGGGCAGCGCGGCGATGCGGTCGAGCGTGGCAAGGCTCGAAGCGCCCGCCGCCCGGCCGAACACGGTGTAGCCGCCATTTTCGGTGTTGAAGGCCAGGTTGTCGGCGAGATTGAAGAACCACTGGGTTGTGGCGGTGTGGGGGCCTGTGCTGAGCTTGGCCATCGCGATGGTTCCGCGCGTGTTCGATACTTGGAACTCGTTTTGTATGGGCGGGTCGGCGGGAATGGTGGAAAGAACGGAGCCGCTCAACCGGTATCCGCCGCCCTGAATGATGATGCCGGGGAACGAGCGGTGGACGATCGAATTCGCGTACGCACCCCGGTTGGCGTAGGTGAGGAAGTTCTGCACGGTGCGCGGTGCGCTCAGCGGCAAGAGAAACACGTCGATGTCCCCTTGATTGGTGCGAAAGCGCGCCGTTTGGGGCAGCGCGGCGAGCGCGAACAAGAACACCGCTGGAGCGGTTCGCCAGAACATGCCGGACTCCGATTCTAGCGCGCCCCTCCGTTGAAAACTTTTTTCGCGAAACACGGAAACCTTTTCGCGGAGGCCCCGTCTTCGTCCATAGGAGCGAATCGTGAGAATCGGACCTGTGGTGCTTTCCTCCGTGCTAGCGCTGGCGGCTTGGGTCCCGGCGATATTCGCGGCGTGTTGCGAACGGCCGCGCCAGACCGCCCACGATTGTTGCAACCGTACGGAAGGCTGCGCCACCGCTCCCACTGCCGCGCCGGTTCAGTGGCTTCCGGCGGTGATCGCGGCCATTCAACCTGCTCCCGCCGCGCACCTCGGCGCCGCTCCCGGCCGAAGCGCCGTCCGGCTCGCGCACGCACCCGTGACGGCGCGCCACATGCGCGATTCCTACCTGAAAAATCGAGTTCTCCTGATCTGATCGCCGGACGTCCCCGCGAAACGCGTCACTCGTCCATTCATCGATCGAATCACTCAACCAAGGAGAACTTCCATGAAATACATCCTGATCGCCATCCTGGCCGTTGCCGGAGCCACCGCCGCCTACGCGGCCACTTGCTGCGACGAAGGAAAGTGCTGCAACGCGGCCTGCTGCCGCCGTTAGCCGCGCAACATCGACACATCGCGGCGGGAATAGCGAACCAGGGCGTCGAGGTCGATCTCGATCCCGAGCCCCGGCTTGGCCGGAATCTCGAGCATGCCTTCCGCATCGAGCTTCCATCCTCCCGCCGCGATCTCGTCGATGAACGGCGAGCCCGTCAGATACTCCACCAAATCGGTATCCGGAAACGCCGACGCCAACTGCAGGTCGGCCGCCAAGCCGACCGCGGTGTTCCACCCGTGCGGAATGAACCGCACTCCCCGGTCGCCGGCCATGATGGCGATGCGGCGCTCCTCGCTGATCCCACCCACCTTAGTCACGTCGGGCTGCACGATATCGAACGCACCCGCGTCGAGCCACGGCTGGAACGCCTGGCGGCGCGTCAGGACCTCGCCGCCTGAAATCGGCACTTTAGACGCGCGGCGCAAGGCTACGTAGTCGTCGAGCGCGTCGGGATGCAGAGCCTCCTCGAACCAGTGCACCCCGTAGCCGTCCAGCATCTCCGCGGTGCGTACGGCCCACTTGAGGTTGCCGCGCCAGAACGCGTCGCTGCCGCCCGCGTCCACCATCAGCAGGCAATCCGGACCGATCGCCTCGCGGGCCGCGCGAACGACGGCCTCGTCCGTCGAGGCGCTGTTGCGGCCGAACGGTCCCCAGCCGATCTTGAACGCGCGGAAACCTTGCGCCTTCACCGGCAGCAGTTCGTCCGCCATGCGCTCCGGCTCGCGCATCAGCAGCGAGGCGTACGGCCGCACCCGGTCCTTGTAGCGCCCGCCGAGCAACCGGCCCACCGGCTGCCCGCAGGCTTTGCCGAGCAGGTCCCACAGCGCGATGTCGATGCCGC
>SXGS01497680.1_pt1 | contig 15479 bp, 6 predicted proteins | sample 3174681 | NCBI WGS metagenome assembly SXGS01 (sample SAMN11356861, study PRJNA531348) | freshwater metagenome | isolation source: freshwater sample F1-80 | place: China: Fuxian Lake, Yuxi | collected 2017-12-25 | reverse complement strand
TGCTCTCACTCCAGCACCGGCCGCCAAACCTGCTGAACCCACGCCACTGCCGTCGTCGGAAACGCCGATGACCGGCACCTTCGCGGGCACCTACATCAATGGAGGAGCCGCAGCGCAAACTCGGGGCAACAGCCTCGCGTCGGTCGCAGCTCGGTCCATTGGCGGGCCGTTCTTCCGGGAACCGACCTATGGCGGCAGTGGGCCTGAGACAACCGAGCTCGCGATCCGCGGCAAAGCTCCAGCTTCCGGACTGCGGGCACCGAATGAACAATCTGACGAACAACAGGCCGACAAGCTAGATACCAATGCGGACAGGAACGCTCCGGCCGACGCGAAGAACGAGAATCTGCGGGACGAATCACGCCGCTTTGGATACGTCGCGCTCGAAAAGCAGAAGGCGATCACATCCGCGCCGGAGTCCGCGGAGACACGCTCGAAAGGCTTCGCAGTCGTCCTCCCCCAACGACTCGCGCGCGAGGCGGATGCCATGAGCGAGGTCCGAAGTCAAAGTGGGCTTGACGCCGGAAAGCCCCTGCAGTTGGAAAACGCAGTCTCGGAGCGCAAGCGCGTTGATGAGTTCGCCGGTTTGCAAAAAGGGCCGATTATTGAAGAAGGTCGTGCCCTGCGCCGCGCGCCCGAGGCTCCCGTTCCTCAGCCCGAGGTCAGCACGGTTGACAACGCCTTCTCCACCTTCTCGCTCAACGTCAGCGATGTTTCCTTCAAGCTGGCGGCGGCGGCGTTGGAAAAAGGGCAGATGCCAGATGTGGCCACGATTCGCAGCGAGGAATTCATCAACGCCTTTGACTATCGCGACGCGGAGCCGGGCGGCAGCGCGCCCATCGCCTTCGCCTGGGAACGCGCGCGGTATCCGTTCGCGCACGATCGCGATCTGATTCGCCTCTCGGTGAAGACGGCTGCGAGCGGACGCCAGCCTGGGCGACCGCTCAACCTGGTGTTGCTCATCGACAATTCTGGTTCCATGGAACGCGCCGACCGCGTGCGCATCCGGCAGGAATGCCTGCGTGTACTCGCCGGCCAGCTTCAGCCGCAGGACCGCGTGAGTGTCGTTTCCTTTGCGCGCACGGCACGACTCTGGGTGGATGGCCTGCCCGGCAGCCAGGCTGGTGAACTTCCGCAGCGCGTCGGTGGTCTCACGCCCGAAGGCGGCACCAATCTCGAAGAGGCGATGAACCTCGCCTATCAAACCGCGCTGCGACATTTCCTCGCGAACGGCGTTAACCGGGTGGTCCTGCTCACGGATGGCGCGGCGAATCTGGGCGACGTTCAACCCGGGTCGCTGAAGAAGAAGGTGGAGGAACATCGCCGGCAGGGTGTCGCGCTCGATTGCTTCGGCATCGGCTGGGATGGGTTGAACGACGAACTGCTCGAGGCTCTCTCGCGCAATGGCGACGGTCGCTATGGGTTCGTGAACACGCCTGAGGCTGCGGCGAGCGAGTTCGCCGGGCAACTCGCCGGCGCGCTCAAGGTCGCGGCGTCCGACGTGAAGGTCCAGGTGGAATGGAACCCGCGCCGCGTCACTGCCTATCGCCAGATCGGTTACGCGAAACATCAGTTGAAGAAGGAACAGTTCCGCGACAACGCCGTGGACGCCGCTGAGATCGGCGCAGCGGAAGCCGGCAACGCGCTTTACGCCGTGCAGGTGAATCCGCGCGGTGAAGGACCGCTTGGCACCGTCCGTGTGCGGTTCAAAGTTCCCAGCTCGGGCGACTATCGAGAGCACGAGTGGCCGCTGGACTACGACGGGAGCGCCAAGCTGCTGGAACAATCCAGCGTCGCCCTGCGGCTTGCGGCGAGCGCCTCCGCGTTCAGCGAATGGCTGGTGGCCAGTCCCTTCGCTGGCGAGGTCACGCCCGACAAACTGCTCGGCTACCTGAGCGGCGTTCCCGAAAGCTGGCCGGCTGATCCGCGCCCTAAAAAACTCGAGTGGATGATTCGCCAGGCCAAGAGCGTTTCGGGCAAGTAAAGCATCCTTCGTCATGCTTTTCGCAACATCACGATCAAGCGAGGGAACCGACCACGTAGTCGCCCCAACGCGGACTAAAACCAACTGAGAGAAAAACTTTATGCTGACCAACCTGCTTCCATTCCTCGCTGCCACCTTTCGCCGCTCGCAGGGGATACACCGTGCGCTGCTTCTGGTCCTGCTTGCGGTGGCCGTCCATTTGCCAGCGCGGGCCGCCCAGGCCGAGCTGAAGAATCTCTCGCTCAACGGAGGCATCGAGGACGGCAAGGCGCGGCTAGTGATCGAGGCGAACCTGACCGGACTGCCGGGTGACAAGGACAAGGCTCTCTTCGCGACCACGCTTCAGCACCTGCTGCAAATCACCCGGGAGAAACATCTGCACACCGTCAACGCCACGTTTGAAATTCTTCAGGGCGAGCCACGGGAGCTTACGCTCACCCTCACCGGCGATGGCGAGATCCGGAAGGTCACCGGAGACAAACTGCACGACTGGAGCGTGCGTCAGGAGACGAACGGCACGCGAGCGCTGGTGTTGCGACCGCGCAAGTCGGACAAGTCGCTCACCCATATCTCTGTGACCATCGTCGCCGAGCGCGAGACTCCCTCATGGCGGAATCCTGTTCAGCCGCTGACTTTCGCGCCGCCTCAGACTGCGTTGTTCAATGGCTACTTGAAAGTGGAGACCGCGCTTGAACTCGACGCGCTGCCCTTGGCTTCCACGGGTATCGTGCCCATGGACGTCAAGTTTCTGCCCGACGCGATGCGCGCTGAATCGAAGGTGGGTGAGCCGGAGCCGATCGCGTTCCGATTCCAAGGGTCGGCCTACACGCTTCCACTGAACGTGAATTTGGCCGACCCCGAGGCCCGGCGAGTCGTGCTGCGGGAGTTTCAACTCAACGGCGCGCTCAGCGATTCGGGCGCCGCCTTCACTCTCACGGCGATCGCGCGCGTGAAGAATCCGCGTGGCGGTTCCATCGCGCTGCTTTCCGGCGGCGTGGCCCTGGCTGAGCTCGAGCGCAACGCCGACTGGCGGGTGCGTTTCACCAACGATCAGTTTGTGCTGATGTTCGACAAGCCCGGAGACTTCCCCGTCCGCCTCAGGTTCAACGCGGCGGTTCGGCAGAGCGGCGGTTGGAACAAGGTGGATTTCCGTGTCGCGCCGAGCGCGCTCCAGCCAATCACGCTGGCCGGGCTGGCGGCGGATACGCAGTTCGAGTTCGCCGGGGCGGCGCGATCTGACCGCAGCGGCAGCGACTTCAAAAGCTTCCTGCCGCCGGACGGCACCGTGAAGTTGGGCTGGAAGGAAGTGCGTGCTGAAGTGGAAGGAAAGCTGTTCTACGCGGCGGAAATGCTCGCGCAGATCAGCATCAGCCCGGGACTCATGCGGCAGACGGCGTTGATCGACGGCAAGATTATGCAGGGCGATTTGAACCGGCTGGTGGTGGCGGTGCGAGGGCAGGGCAACGTCACCGCGGTGCAGGGTGCGAATCTGCTCTCGTGGAATGTCGAAGCCGGATCGATCGCTGGAGAGCGGCGGTTGGTCATTCAATTCAATCAGCCGCAGAAGGACGCCTTCGCGGTGCAGGTGCAGACGCAGACGGAGCTGGGCGCGTTCCCTCAAGCGATGGAAGTAATGCGGCTCCAGCCCGAGGGAGCGACGCGATTCGCCGGGCATTTCCGCGTCGTGAATCAGGGTGCGGTGCGGCTCGAAGTCGTCCAGTCCACGGGCCTGTCGCAGATTTCGCCGGAGCAGTTTCCCGAGAGCGACGCGACGAAGGCGCTGCTCGCCACGAGTGCCAGCCAGCGATTCGCCTTCCGGTTCTCCAGCGGCGAATTCGCCCTTCGCGTCAACGCTGACAACGTGTTGCCCGAGCTGAGTGTTTCTCAATTGCTCGCCTATCACCTCGGCGAAGCGGAGCTGGCGATCGATGGAGAGTTCGAGCTCGACATCCGGGAAGCGCCAGTGCGCGAGGTGGTGTTGCGCGTGCCAAAGGGATTCGTCGTCGCGCGTCTTTCCGCCGCCGGTCTCAGTGACTATTTCCTGCGCGAACCGGCGGAGCAGCCCGACGCGGAACTGCGCCTTGTCTATGGCCAGCCCATTGCCGACCGGCAGGTGATTCAACTCCGACTGGAACGCAACGGAGCGCTCGGTCAGCCGGACTGGACGCTGCCGCGCGTGGAAGTGATGAAGGCGAAGTCCACTCGCGGGCACATCGCCGTCTCGGCGGACGCGGGGTTTCGGCTCACTCCGGATCGCACGGTCGCCTTGACGGATATCGCGACGGCGTTCTTCCCGCGCAAGGCCGCGGGCATCCAGGCGGCGTTCCGATTGAGTGAGGCGGCATGGGAAGCTGCGTTGCGCGTTGAGCGACTGCCGCAATCGATTCAGGCGGACGTCTTTCACCTGTTCTCGATTGGCGAAGGCATCGCTTACGGCAGCAGCACCATCAACTACCAGATCTCCGGAGCGCCGGTGTCGGCATTTCAAGTCGTGTTGTCAGACGAGTATTTCAACGTCGAGTTCACCGGCAAGGACGTGCGCAACTGGCAGAAGTCCACCAACGGCTATGTCGTGCAATTGAACACGCCGGTATCCGGCACCTACACGCTCCTGGCCACGTGCGAACGGCCGTTCAAGGCGCAGGGCGAGACACTCACCTTCACCGGCGCGCGCCCACTCGGGGTGCAGAGCGAACAGGGTCACACGCTGGTGGTGAGCGCGTATCAGTTCCAGGTGAATCCCGCCAATGTTTCGCCCGGATTGCTGGAGCTGGAGACCGCCGAGGTTCCCGCGGAATACCGGCTGTTCTTCGACGCGCCGATTCTCAAGGCGTATCGCTACACCGCGCGGCCGTTCAATCTGCAACTCGCACTGAGCCCGCTCCAGCAAGGCGAGACGCTCGGGCTCGTCGTCGATCGGGCGGCGCTGTCCACTCGCATCTCGAAGGATGGCGAGGTGCTGACCGACGCGCGTTACTTCGTGAAGAACCGCGGCAACCCGCACTTCCGTCTTACGCTGCCCGAGGGCACCACGCTGTGGGCGGCGACGGTGAACGGCGCGACGGTGGTTCCCGTCAAGGACGGTCCCGCGAACCTCATCCCACTCCCGCAGCGCGCGGATCCAAACGCGGTGCAAACGCTGGACCTCAAGCTGGCCTCGCGCTCGAAAACGCCGGCTCGTGTCACGGCGCTGGCACCAGTGGTGGCCTCGCCGGTGTTGCTCGCCGAATGGAAGCTGGAGCCGGACACGGCGCAGCGTTTGACCTACCGGAGCGGTTCGCTCGCGCCGGCAGGCGGCGTGACGGACCTGTCGGGCTTCGCGGGGTTGGCGCGGACGTTCAGTCACGGCGGAGTAATCCTCCAGACCGGACTTGGGCTGGCGCTCGTCCTCTTCGGAGCTTGGGCGTGGCGCTGGGCGACTCGTGACGGAGGATATCGTTTCGGCGTGCGCCACGTCGGAGGAACGCTGGTCGGACTGCTCGCCTTGTTGATGGCGACGGCAATCTTCCTGATGTTGCTCGAAGCCGCGGGCCGACAAACGCAATCGTCGCCGCGCGGCTTGACCTTCCTGGCGCCCGTCCAGCAAAGCGGCAGCGCGTTGAGCGTCGAGGTGGCGAACGCCGCCGATGAACTGACGTCCTTGAACACGCTGGGGTTCGGCTGGCCCGCACTGCTGGCGCTGGTGGTCTGGGGGCACGCCCTCGTTCGTCAAGAGGACGGGACCGGTGTGGTGCGAATCGTCCTGGGATGGACGCTTGCGGCGTGGGCTACACTTCGCTGGCCGAACGGCACCGGGGGGTTCGTCGTGTTGGTGATGGCGTTTCTCGTCGTTCACGTATTGCTGCCAGCGGCACGGAATCTCTTTCGCGTGCCGCGCAGGCCCGCCGCACGGCCGACCGACCCCGGGCCGGCTGCTGCGACGACGGTCCTTGTGTTGGGTACTCTGTTCTGGTTCAGCGCAGGAACGACACATGCGGCGGCTCCCGCGACTGCCGCCTCGTTCATCAAGGAATCGGCGATGGCGGAGTCGGTTACGCAGGTCATTCGCGTCGAGGAGAAATTCGCGCTGGCGACCGCGACGGTTCGCTGGCACGGGCAGAAAGATCAAGTGTTGCCGTTGATTTTCGAGCCGGCGGTGGTCACCCGGATCAGTTTTCCGACGAATGCGTTGAAGCTGGTGCAATCGTTTTCGAACTCGAAGCGCGTTCAACAGCTTCTCGCCGAACAGAGCGGAACGTTTGACATCGAGGTGCAATATCAGCTGCAGGTGGCCCAGCGGGATGGCGAGAGCGGCATTGCGTTGCCGACCCATCACGGGCTGGTGAATCGTCTCACGCTGACGCTCGTGGATCTGGATGTGGACGTGACGTCGCCCAGCGCCGTGACGGTGACTCGCGACGCGGTCTCAACCAACGCGACGACCGCGACGCTCGTTCTCGCGCCGGCGGTGGATTCGTGGATTGGCTGGAAGCCGCGCAGTCGTGATGTGAAGCGCGAGAAGGTGGTGTTCTTCGCGGAGCTGTTCCAACTTTACGTGCCCGCGGCAGGAGTTGTGGAGGGCGTGCATCAAGTGCAGTTGCGTCCGGCTCAGGGCGAGTTGAGCGAGGTTATCTTTGACGTGCCCGGCACGGCCACGGTGACGGATGTGATGGACGCCGTGTCATCCGCTCCACGATCCGAGAAGCGAAATGCCAGCCCGTCGATCATCGCCCTCTGGCGGTTTGATCCGGACACGCGAAAGCTGCGCGTGACACTGAACCCTCCGCAGTCGCGACCGTTCGCATTGATTGTGCGCTCCCAATTGGCGACCGGCCCGCTGCCGCTGGATCAGAATGCCGGGTTGCTGTCGGTGGTTGGAGTGGCCGGCCAACTGGGGTCCATCGGCATCGCCACGGGATCGGAGGTTCAGCTCGATGCCGTGGCGTCGGACACGTTCTCGTCCATCAACCTCGAAGACTTTCCTGCAGCGGTGCTCAATCCACTGCTGGCGCAGATCACAGGCCTGACATTGCGCCGGGCGTTTCGCTACGCAGACGCAAAGGGAATGGTCGGGATCAAAGCCTCGGCAGTGGATCCAGACGTGCGCGTCGAGACGCAGGAGACGCTCTCGCTGAGCGAAGATCGCACGTTGCTCGCGGCCAATGTTTCGGTCGCGGTCACACGCGCCGGCATCTTCCGCCTGAGCTTTCTCGTGGCGACAAACCTCGACGTGGAAAGCATCAGCGGCGCGGCGTTGAGTCATTGGACGGAGTTGAAGGCACCCGAGGGTCGCATCATCACCCTGCATCTGAAGGGCAAGACCGAAGGGCAGCAGCAATTCAGCGTGAACCTCGCCGGGCCGGGCACGAAGGCGACGACGAACTACAGCGTGCCGCGGCTGTCGTTTCGCGAGGCCGGCAAGCAACGCGGGCAACTGGTGATTGTGCCCGAGCAGGGAATGCGACTTCAGATCGGGACTCGCGATGGTGTCACGCAGCTGGATCCGCAGAAGTCGGGCATCCGGCAGAAGGGCGTGCTCGCGTTCCGGCTGTTGCAATCACAGTGGAGTCTCGGCCTCGGCATCGAACAGGTGGACGCATGGGTGCAGGTGACCAGTCTCCAGCACGCGACGGTGACGGAGGCGCAGATCAAGGTGGCGGCGAACTTGCAGTATCAGATCGAGAACACCGGCTTGAAGTCACTGCGCGTGCGCGTGCCGACAAACGCGGAGAGCGTGCGTTTCCGCGGCGAACAGGTGGCGGATTTCCTCGTCGTGCCTGGTACCGTGACGAACGACTTGCAGACCTGGGAGGTGAAGCTGCATCGCCGCGTCATCGGCAAATATCTGTTGCAGGCGACGTGGCAGACGCTTGTGCCCGAAGCCGCGACGAATGCGCCGATGCGGGGCGTTGAATGTCTCGATGCGAATCTTCAACGCGGTTTCGTGACGGTGCAATCCGGCGGCCGATTGCAGGTCCGGGCGCAGGCGCTGCCCGCCGCGCTTCAGCCCGCCGAGTGGCAGGCCATCCCCCGTGCATTGTTGCAGGACATTCCGGACGCCTCGGCGAACTTCACCTTTCGGCTCGTCGAACCGGCGTTTCTCCTCGATCTCGGACTCGAACGTCACGAGGCGACCAAGCTCCTTCCCGCCCGGGTGAACAACGTGACGCTGACCTCCGTGATTTCGGATGAGGGTGTGATGTTGACCCAGGTGAAACTGGAGCTCGTGCCCGGCGACAAGCGGCTGCTCAACTTCACGTTGCCGGCCGAGGCGAAGTTCTGGTTCGCGTTTGTGAACCAGAACGGAGTGTGGCCGTGGCGTGAGCAGGATCGAATCCTGATCCCGCTGGAACAACAATCGCGGACTGACAAGGCCACGACGGTCGAGCTGTTTTACTCCAGCCGCATTGGTGCGCCGGGCGGAAGAAAACTCGATCTCGCGCTGCTGGGACCGAAGTTCGACCTCCCGCTGGAGAACATCACCTGGCAGGTTTATCTGAACGAGAAATGGCAACTGGCAAAGTGGGGCGGAACGCTGCAATTGCAGGAAGACCAGCGTGTGACAACGCCGTTGCTCGTGGACGTGAAGAGCTATCTCGACAACGAAATCGTCCAGAACCGCGCCAAAACGAAGGCCGCCGAGGACATGCTCTCGCTGGGCAACACGCTGCTCGAACGCGGCACTCCCCAACATGCGCGTCAGGCGTTCCAAAGCGCCTTCGGTCTGAGCACGCACGACAGCGCGTTCAACGAGGATGCCCGTGTGCAATTGCACAACCTCAAACTTCAGCAGGCGTTGGTCGGTCTCAATGTCCGACAGTCGGCGTCCGCCGGTGAATCGGCACCGGCACCGGGAAACCTCAAGGATCTCCGCAACCGCAAGGGCGTCGCCTACACCCAACAGGAGGCGAAGCAAATCATCGACGCCAACTCTGCGGACGACAACGCCGCGCTGATGCGCCTTGCGGAACGAATCATCCAGCAACAGGACGCGGCCGTCACCGCACCCTCAGCCATTCGCGCCTCCATTCCTCAACAGGGCCGGCTCCTGACATTTCGTCGCACCGTGCAAATCGACACGACGTCGGACCTTCGCCTCTCGCTGCACACGACCGCGAAACAGGCTGCTTCAACGGTGATGCGTGTTGTCATCCTCGCGATGTTGTTTGCCGGGTTCATCCTGCTGGCCTGGATGGCCAGGAGTTCAAACCGGGAGACGCCATAGCCAAGCCCGACAGCTGGCTCCAGCTTAAAATTCCCGAAGCATCCACCATTCACGGGTCGCTTTCGCTAATGATACGTGTAGGTATTATTTGCGGTTGCCAAGCTGGTGCGGGTGTCCAATAGTCGCCCCAGTTCCGCCCTGCCGCGTGGGATGCCGTCCCTCTGCGCGCTGCGGCGCATTTCTGACATGCCATACCAATATGAAACGGACACTGCTCTTCGTTGCCCAACTGGGTGCCTGCCTCCTGCTGACTAGCCCCGCCGCCTTTGCCGCACCAGCGCGCGGCTGGCTGGACTGGCGTGGGGCTTCGCATCTCGGAGTGTCGATTGAGAAGGGCCTGCCTGAGAAGGTGGACGCGAAGGCTGCGCTGTGGGCAGTGGATTTCCCGGGGCAATCCGCGCCCGTCATCGCCAACGGCAAACTCTACATCAACGGGTTCCTCGGCGAGGGCCAGGATCTTCAGGAAGTCGTCGCGTGCTACGACGCCGAGACGGGCAAGAAGCTTTGGGAACATCGTGAGAATGATTTTCTTTCGGACATCATCTACCTGCGCTACTCCACGTCGTCGCCGTCGGTCGATGCCGAGACCGGCAATGTGTATGTGCAGGGCACGCAAGGTTTGCTGATGTGCTTCAGTGCCGACGGAAAGCTGCTCTGGAAACATTCGCTGATGGAGGAATACGGGCGGCTGACCTTCCCGAACAGCCGCACATCGTCGCCGCTTCTTGACCAGGATCTGGTCATCACGCGCGGCATCACTTCCGCGTGGGGCGCGCACGGGCCGGCGGGCGACCGCTTTTATGCGTTCGACAAGAAGACCGGCGAACTGGTCTGGAGCAGCGCGCCGGGGGATCGTCCTCAGGACAACACCTTCTCGCATCCGTGGCTCGACTTCTGGAACGGCCAGCGCGTGCTTTACTCGGCGGGTGGCGACTGCTCGTTGCTCGCCATCAATGCCCGCACTGGCGAGCCGCTCTGGCGTGTGAAGGTCGCGAAGGCGGGCGCAAAGGGCGGCATCAACGGCGCGGTCATCCGGCACAAGGACAAACTCATCACCATCCACGAATCGGAGAACCTTGATTCCTCCGAGATCGGGCGCATGGCGGCGTACAAGATTCCGGCGAGCATCACCAAGACGAATCCGCTGGTTCCCCATGTGTTCGAAGCGCCGCAACTGGAGCAGTGGCGCAACGAAGTCGGCTCGCTGGCGTCTTCGCCCGTCTTGGTCGGCGACACGATTTACGAAGTGAACGGCACGGGCGACCTCTGCGCCGTGGACGCAAACACGGGCAAGGTTCTCTGGAAGCACAAGCTCGGCATCGAGCAGCGCCAGAGCTCGCCGTTCTACGCGGACGGCAAGCTCTACGTCGCGATGTACACTTCGGCGCAGGGCGCGGATAAGGTCGCGGCGACTGGCGGCGATTCGGGCGGCAACGGCGACCTGTTCGTGATCAAGCCCGGCGCGACGGGTTGCGAGATTCTCAGCCAGACGACGCTCGAAGGCCGCTGCTACGGCTCGCCCATCGGCTACAACGGCAAGCTCTACGTGCAGACCGACAAGAAGCTCTACGCGTTCGGCCGCAAGGGGAACAACCCCGGCCTCGCGCCGGAGCCGGAGCCGGTCGGGTGGCCGAAGGCGGGCGTCGCGAAGCAGCTCCAGATCATTCCCTACGAATCGCTGCTCAAACCCGGCGACAAGCAGACCTTCCGCATCCGTTCGCTCGACGCGAATGGCTTCACGGTCAGCGAGAGCGTGGATGTGAAATCCGCGAAGTGGGCGAGCTTCGTGCCGCCGACCGCGCTGGTGAAGGCATACGCGAAGGCCAAAATCGATGCGAACAGCGTGCTCACGGCGGACGCCGACAACGTGCCGAGCGCGGGACAGTTCGAGGCGACGATTGGCGACCTCAAGGGCTACATCAAGGTGCGCATCATGTCCAAGCTGCCGCTCAAGCAGGACTTCGAATCGTTCGAGTTGAGCAACACCACGACGAACTCGGTGGAGCCGCCGACACCGTACAATTATCCGCCGCTGCCGTGGAACGGCGCGCGCTTCCGTTTCGAGGTGCGGCAGGCGCCGGGTGAGGGCGGCACCAAGGCGCTCTGCAAGACGATCGAGAACAAGCTCTTCCAGCGCGGCACCACCTTCATCGGGCATCCCGACATGAACAACTACACGATCGAGGCGGACGTGTTCAGCGAGGGCAATCGCCGCAAGATGTCCGAGGCCGGTGTGGTGAACCAGCGCTACTACATCGTGCTCAAGGGCAATTCGCAGGAGCTCGAAGTGAACTCGAACCAGGAACGCATCAAGCAGGCGGTGCCGTTCAAGTGGAGCGCGAACGCGTGGTATCGCATTAAGTCGCGCGTGGATGTGGCGGCGGACGGCAGCGGCGTGGTCCGCGCCAAAGCGTGGAAGAAGGGCGACCCAGAGCCGGACGGATGGCTCATCGAAGTACCACACAAGCAGGCGCACCCTACAGGTTGCCCGGGCATCTTCTCCTTTGCGCCGCAGGACATGCGGACGTATCACGACAACATTGTGGTGACGGCGAATTGATGCCGCGTTGCGGAACTATTCACTGGTGAACTGCTGCTCGTGCCATGACCTCGGATGCCATTCGATACAGTGAAGCCCGCGAGTTGACGCTCGAAAGCGTTCTCGCGCTTTACCGCGCGAATGAGTGGTCGTCGGCCGAGAAGCCCGAGTTGTTGCACAAGGCGTTGCTGGCGTCGCACTCGCTGGTGACCGCCTGGGATGGCAGCAGGCTCGTCGGCCTTGGCAACGCCATCTCCGATGGTTGCCTGGTCGTTTACTACCCTCACTTGCTCGTGCTCCCGGACTACCAGGAGCGGGGCATTGGGACCCGCTTGATGCAGATGCTCATGGCGCGCTACGCTGGTTTCCATCAGCACATGATTGTGGCTGACGGTCGGGCGATAGACTTTTACCGGAAGTGCGGATTCGAGCGCGCCGGCAAGACAGAGCCGATGTGGATTTACTCAGGCCATGATCATTGACCAGACAAACAGCCCGTTTGACTACGAACCCAATCTTGAAACCGACTCGCTAACGCTCAACCCATTGAACGCATGAAATCATTCCCTCTCCTCACCACCGCGCTGATGGCGTGCGGCCTTGTCACCACAACCTCCGGCGTTGACTGGCCCGCTTGGGGCGGCAGCGATCTCGGTCGCAACATGTATTCGCCCGCGAAAGGGTTGCCGACCCAGTTCGACGCCGGCAAACCGAAGCCCGGCAGCGACGAGATCGATCTCAAGACCACCAAGAACGTGAAGTGGGTCGTGAAGCTCGGCTCGCAGAGCTACGCGAACCCGACCGTGTTCAACGGGAAAGTGTTCGTTGGCACGAACAACGAGACGCCGCGCGACCCGAAGCATGTCGGTGATCGCTCGATCATGATGTGCTTCGACGAGAAGACCGGTGCGTTCCTCTGGCAGCTCGTGGTGCCGAAGCTGAAATCCGGCAAGGTAAACGACTGGGAAAACCTCGGACTGTTCGGTTCGCCCGTGCATGACGGCAAGTATCTCTACATCGTGACGAGCCGCTGCGAAGTGCTTTGCCTCGACATCAATGGCATGGCTGATGGCAACGATGGTCCGTACAAGGACGAGGCCAAATACATGGTGATGGACACGGGCAAGGCGCCCATCGAACCCGGCCCGAAGGATGCGGACATCATTTGGCGCTACGACATGATGGATGAGCTCGGCGTGTTCCCGCACAACGCGTCGAACTGCAACATTCTCATGATCGGCGACATGCTCTACATCTGCACGTCGAACGGCCAGGACTGGACGCACGTGAACGTGCCGTCGCCGAACTCCCCGAGCTTCATCGCGCTGAACAAGAAGACGGGCGCGCTGGAAGGCGAGGACGACGCGCAGATCGGCCCGCGCATTTTGCACGGCCAATGGTCGTCGCCCGGTGCCGGTCAGGTGAATGGCAAGTGGCAGATTTACTTCGGTGGCGGCGACGGCGTGCTCTATGCGTTCGACTCGAAGCCGGTGAAGGACGGCGACATCAACGTGCTGAAGACCGCGTGGAAGTTCGACTGTGTCCCGCCCGAATACAAGATGAAGGATGGCAAGCCGATCAAGTATCCGGCGGCGGAAGGCCCGAGCGAGATCAACTCCACGCCCGTTTTCTACAAGGGCAAGGTGTACGTGGCCATCGGCCAGGACCCGGAGCACGGCGAGGGCGTCGGTCGCCTGCTGTGCATTGATCCGACCGGCACCGGCGACGTGACGAAGACGAAGCTCGTGTGGGACTACAAGGGCATCAAGCGCAGCATCAGCAGCGTGAGCATCGATCCGGCGAACGGGCTGCTGTTCATCGGTGACTTCTCCGGCTTCGTGCATTGCCTCGACGCCGAGACCGGCAAGCTGCACTGGGTTCACGACATGAAGGCGCACATGTGGGGCAGCACGTTCGTTGCGGACGGCAAAGTCTATGTCGGTGACGAGGACGGCGACTTCGCGGTGCTCGCATCGAGCAAGGAAAAAAAACTGATCAACGAAGTGAATCTTGGCTACCCGGTCTATGGCACACCCATCGTCGCCAACGGCGTGATGTATGTGATGAACCAGAGCTATCTCTACGCCTTCCAGGACAGCGGCAAGACGGCAAAAGATGAGGTGCCGAAGATTGACGCGAAGTAACCGGAACTCTCAGTTACAGATGAGCCAGATCCGAGCGATTGCGTTCCACCCAGACCAATGTAACCAGACAGGTTTTCTAAAATCATGACGACGACTGTTTCCCCCGAAGCCATCAAGGCCGCGCAAGCCCAGCTCGACGCGCACTTGAAGGAGATCATCAACTGGCATTTCAGCCCCGAAACCGGCTGCCCGTACTGGCTCAACTGGGTGAAGAAGAACTTCGATCCGCGCAAAGAGATCAACTCCTTCGGGGACATGCTGAAGTTCCCACACTTCGCCGACGAATCGTTGCGCGACGAGCAGCCCGAGGTCTGGGTCCCGGCGCAGTTCAAGGGAAAGCCGTTCAACATTTTTGAAACGGGCGGCACCACCGGCATGCCCAAGCAGCGCATCGGGTGGAACGACTACAAGGTCGATTACTCCGAGTTCAGCGAGACGATTTCCGACGAACATTTCCCGCGCGGCGGCGCGTGGCTGATGATGGGCCCGACTGGTCCGCGTCGTCTTCGCCTCGCCATCGAGCATCTCGCCAACGTTCGCGGCAGCTCATGCTACTTCATCGATCTCGATCCGCGCTTCGTGAAGAAGCTGATCTCGAACAAGCAGTTCGATGTCGCCAAGCAATACATGGCGCACGTCGTGGATCAGGCCACGCTCATCCTCAAGCACCGCAAGGTCAGCGGCCTGTTCACCACGCCGAAGCTGCTCGAAGCCATCGCTGAAAAGATGGATCTGTATGAGGCCGGTATTCGTGGTGTGTTCTGCGGCGGCACGTCGATGAAGCCGCAGGAAGTCCGCTTCATCGTCGAGGAACTGCTCGAAGGTCGCATCGGTTTTTACCCGACCTACGGTAACACCCTCATGGGCCTCGCTGCCAGCGTGCCGTTGCTGCCGGAGGACAACTTCAGCGTGACCTACTACGCGCCGCAGCCGCGCGCCGTGTTGCGTGTGGTGAATCCGAACAAGACCGACGAGACCGTTGCTTATGGCGAATGGGGTCGTGTCGAGCTCACCACGCTGACGAAGGAATTCTTCGTGCCGCGCTTCCTCGAACGCGACGAAGTCATCCGCCGCGCCCCGCGCGCGTCCTATGCCTGGGATGGCGTCGGCGATGTGCGTCCATTCGGCGCGATGGAGAAGAACATTGTGGAAGGCGTGTATTAAGCACCGGGTTCGGAATATTTAACGGCCTTCTCGCCATGCTCTACTACACCATCTACGTCCGGAACCTGAACAACGGCACGGGCTACATCGATGTCGCCCTGGCGAACGAGCAATTGCTGAAGGACTTCGAGCAAACGCTCGACGTGAACGTGAAGCCGGTGCGCACCTACCCTATGGCCGCGCCTTTCGACGAGCGCGGCAAGCCCGTCACCGAAGCCGGCAAGTTCATCATCAACCTCTCCGACGTCACCGCGATCTCCGTCACCACGCCGGACAACAAACCCGTCACCCTCCCGCCCAGCGTCCCGACTCCGGGCCACTGAACTGAAGTATGAACGTCCCACACATTCCCGTCCTCCGACTCGGCCGCACCTACGAGAGCCTCGACAAGTTCGAGGTTAAAGATCATCGCAGCGGCGAACTCAAGGCCACCGTCTCCAGCGT
>SXGS01518885.1_pt1 | contig 15481 bp, 14 predicted proteins | sample 3174681 | NCBI WGS metagenome assembly SXGS01 (sample SAMN11356861, study PRJNA531348) | freshwater metagenome | isolation source: freshwater sample F1-80 | place: China: Fuxian Lake, Yuxi | collected 2017-12-25 | reverse complement strand
TCGTGTGAGAAGGTTTCACTTACGAGGTGCCTCTCGTGAGCGGTTGGGTGACGACGTCGCAATCGACATCTTCCCTGCTCAGGAGGGCACCTCGTTCTACGCCACGCTCACAGAGCCCGACGCGACTGGTGGATCAGGGCTCAGGCCGCGGGCAACCAGGTCGGCGAAGAACTCGTTCCAGACCGGACCGGTCTCAGCGGTGGCCACGCTCATGCCGAGGACCTCTCGGTGCCCGTCGCCGTTGACGCCGGTCGCGAGCAGCACCACGGCGTTGATCACGCGGCCTCCCTCGCGCAGCTTCATCGTCAACGCGTCGGCGGCGACGAAGGTGAACGGTCCGGCGGCATCCAATGGCCGGTGCCGGAACTGCTCGACGTGTTCGTCGAGCTCGGCTGCCATCCGCGAGACCTGCGACTTCGACAGGGAGTCGATCCCCATCGTCTTGACCAGCTTGTCCATCCGCCGGGTGGACACCCCGGCGAGGTAGCAGTCGGCCACGACAGTGATCAGCGCCGCCTCGGCACGTTTGCGGCGCTCGAGCAGCCACTCCGGGAAGTAGGTGCCCTTGCGGAGCTTGGGGATCGCGACGTCGATGGTCCCGACCCGGGTGTCGAGGTCGCGGTGGCGGTAGCCGTTGCGCTGGGTGACCCGGCCTGGGGTGGGGCGGCCGTACTCGGCGCCGACCACGGCATCGGCATCGGCACAGAGCAGGGCGTTGATCATCGTCTGCAGCAGATCGCGCATCAGATCGGGCGATGCTTCGGCGAGTGCTTCGCCAAGCAGACGTGCAGGGTCGACAATGTGGGGAGCGGTCATCGTGATGGTCCTCGAGGATTCGGTAGAAGGTTGACTCGAAGGATCACGCGGTGGCCGCGCCTACGTCCGACGTACACGCCGGTGACGATCTCGGCGACCGCGCTACACCACTATCGGGGACTCAACTGGCAACCGGGGGTCCGCCGGAACGGACTCGTTCAGCAACATGTGTTGAGGAGGAAGCATCGACCCCCCAAGGTTCTGGTCAGGTTCGGCCACAGCGTCGAGCTCCGGGGGGAGGCGGTCACCGTGACCGCCACCCCCGGCCCCGCCGTCCCGACGCGCTGGGGCACCCTGGTGATCCCCGACCTCTAGTTCCCGCCCGGCGGGCCGGAGATCCAGCAGATCAGCATCGGGAAGGGCGAGCAGCCCACCGTGCGCAGCACGATCACCCCGCCCAGGGCCGGACAGCCCGACCCGGTGGAGAGGAGCTGTGCGGCAACCATCGGCGCGGTAGACCAGGAGATGTTGTGGCACCCCCTGGTGCAGAACGAGTCCCACTTCCACCTTGACTGCGACTCGGCCCTCGGCGCCTTCTACGACATCACTGACTCGGCCGTCCTCCGGCCCGCTCTTCGAGGACGCCCGACACATGCAGCAGGTCTACAACCGCGCGCTCGTCGAGCGGATCGTACCCATGGAAGTGGGCGGGCGCGTGGCCGCCGCGGTCCTCCTGTGCCCCGACGGGGCTCGGGCCTGTACCCAGCGTATGCCGGCTTCGACCCGAATCCTCAGGCTGTTGCGGTGCTGGTGGACCTCAAGCTGCTGCGTTAGGCGGACTCGTCCGCGACCCAGGCGCTCGCCCCGCACCACAGCGACGGGGTCGTCGAGGTGAGCAGCGGGCGCGACGACCTCGGGACCACCCGTCGATCTCACCGGGGAACGGCCACCGGCCACCGCGCGCCGGGCGCCGGGCGACCGGCTCGAGCAACGCAAGTAGCGATCTTCGCAAGCCGATCTCTTCGCGGGTGTGCGCCGAGCGCACGGGACAGCGAGGGCACTTCCCCATCCTGTCGCCGCGCCACTCACAAACCTCTGAGCCGCTGCTGCAGGGACCCTCTCGGCGTCATCGTCACAAGCTAGTCAGCGAGCAGCAGCTACGGCTTCGTGGTAGATGGCGTCGAGCACCTGTCCCTCGAGCGCTGTGAACTCCGGTGACGCGACGAGAGCGTGCTCGCGGGGACGGGGCAGGTCGATGCGGTACTCGGCCTTCACTGTGCCCGGTCGGTTCGACATCACGATGACTCGATCTGAGATGAAGACCGCTTCTTGTACGTCGTGGGTGATGAAGACGACCGTCAACTTGTGCTGTTCCCAGACCTGCGTCAGCAGTTCCTGCATGATACGCCGGGTCAGCGCGTCGAGCGCTCCGAATGGCTCGTCCATGAGGAGCACCGATGGCCGGTAGGCGAGCGCTCGCGCGATCGCGACACGTTGCTTCATGCCGCCCGAGAGCGCGGCAGGGAGCGCGTCCTCGAAGTCCCGCAGCCCGACCAGCGCCAGCTGGTTACGTGCGCGATGAGAACGTTCCTTCGCCGACAGGGTGCCATCGCGCAGAGCGAACTCGATGTTCTGCCTGCATGTCAGCCACGGCAACAGCGAATAGTTCTGAAAGACCACGCCGCGGTCTCGTCCTGGACCGTTGATCTCGCGTCCGTCCAGGGTGACCGATCCGGCAGTGGCGTCCTCGAGCCCTGCGAGGATCGCCAGCAACGTGCTCTTCCCGCAGCCGGAAGCGCCCACGATCGACAAGAACTCGTTGTCGCCCACATCGAGGTTGAAGTTCTTGAGAGCGACGAGATCGCCGAACTTCTTCTCGAGCTTGTCAATGCAAAGTTTGCTGCTCACGACGCCCTCTCCTGGTACTTAAACATCCTACGGCCGGCGGCCTTCATCAACTGGTCGGAGACCAGTCCCAGGAATCCCAGGACGAGGACGTAGGCGATGATTACGTCGGTGTTGAAGTAGCGCTGACTGATGGTGATGCGGTATCCCAGTCCGGAGGTGGCGGCCACTAGCTCCGCGAGAACCAGCCATGTCCACGCCCATCCGAGACTGATGCGCAACGCGTCCCAGATGCCGGGCGCGGATGAGGGCAGCACGATCCTCCAGAGGATCTCGCGGTCCTTCAACCCGAGCGTGCGACCCAAGTTGAGGAAGTCCTTGGGAACTCTTTTCGAGGCATCCATGATGAGCAGCACCTGCTGGAAGAACGTTCCTAGCCAGATGATCAAGAACTTCTGGCTGTCGTCAGTGCCTACCCACAGGATGCTCAGCGGCACGAACGCCACGACGGGCATGTACCGGACGAAGTCCACCAAGGGCTCGATGGCTGCCTCCCAAACACGGAACGACCCCATGAGGATGCCGAGGGGCACCGCCATCGCGGTCGCGATGAAATAGCCCACGGCGATGCGGTACACGCTCACCGAGAGGTCGGCGGCGAAGTTCCCGTTGCGAACCTGCTCGACGAAGGCGCCCACGACCGCAAGCGGTGAGGGAAGAAACAGGTCATCGACGATGCCGGCGGCAGAGACCAGCGTCCATGCCGCGATGAGCACCAGGAACGTGGTGACCGCGATCGCCAGGAAGCGTCGGCGCGAGATCGTCGCGCCGATCCGTCCACGCGACCTGGTACGTGCACCCGGCGGTGCGGGCGCGTGTGTTGCGGTCATTCCGCAGTTTCCACGAAGGTCGGGTCGATGGCACCGTCCATCGGCGGGGCTTCAGCGAAGATGCCGGCGTTGATGGCGGCATCTGCGACGTTGCTGATCACCTCGTCAGCGAAAGCTCCGGCGAGCTGCTCCTGGTTCGCTGCCAGGTCGTAGAACTCAACACCCTCGAAAGCGGAGATGAGGTCAGCGCGCTCGGCGCCTACGCCAGCGCTGATGATCTCCTGAGCGCCCTCCTGATCGGAGTTGTAGTAGTCGATGGAGTCCATCCACGCGTCCACCGCTGCCTGAACCGTCTCGGGCGACTTCTCAATCACCTCATTGCGCACCACGAGGACGTCGCTGATGATGCCGGGTTCCTCAGCGGCGGTGTAGAGCAGCTCGACACCCTTGTCAGCGTTGAGCGCCTCGCTGAGATACGGCTCGTAGGTCACAGCGACCTGCGTGCGGCCGGCCAGCAAGGCACCACCGGCGTCGGAAGCAGGCAGGGGAACCTTGGTGATGTCCTCGATCGTCATGTCGTTCTTCGCCAGCGCCGCCTGCAACAGGATGTCACTGGTCGTGCCTTCCTCGTAGGCGACCTTCTTCCCCTTCAGCTCGCTGACCTCGCTGAGTCCCGTCGCGGCGATGGCGTCGGCCGTGGTCGAGACGTCCTGCACGAGAACGATCGAGATTTCGACGCCAGCCGACATCAGCTTGAGGGCCGTGTGCGTGGCGACGTTCGCGGCGTCCATCTTGCCGCTGGCCAGCGCGGCGGTGACCTGGTCATCAGTGCTGAAGTTGACCAGCTCGACCGAGATGTCGTGGTCCTGGTCGAACTCCTGGTCCTGGGCGATGTACCAAGGTCCGTATCCCAGCCAGGGCTGGGTGCCGATAGTGAACGTCGAGTCAGCGTCTGCCTCTGCGCCACCCCCGCCATTGCCGCAGCCAGCTAGTGCAGCTGAGACGGCAAGTGTGGTCGCGGTCGCTGCCAGTCGGCGCGCGGTGCTGCGATGGGGGGTCATGATGTTCCTCTCGAAGGGTTTACGTGATCCGAGACCGAGGCGATCACCTCAACTACTTGGGTCCAACGGTCAATAGGGACATCGCGTTGCCGGTCATCTGCCTAGTGATGTCGGCCGGAGACAGACCCGCCTCGCCGAGAAGGCGTGGCAGGTTCGCGACGAGGTGTCCGTATCCAGGTCCGCCGAACTTCGTCAACTGGGACTTGGTGCACACGTCCTGCGAGTGGACAAGGCGGTCCCCGTAGCCGCTCTCGACGAGGGCGGCAGTCGCAGAGGCTCGCGCTCTGTCGGTTGGCATCGCGTTTCGTCCGTACTGGTCTTCGTCGCCCCAGATGTCGAACGCGACGTAGCAACCCCGGTGCAGCAAGGAGCGGGCGAAGGTGATGTCCGCGCTCGCGCTCACGTCGAGGTGGCAGAGGACGGTCCGTGAGACGTCCCCGCCGGCGGCCTCAATGATGTCGAGTGCCTCGTGTGCTTGAGGACTCCACGGGTCGAGGTGCACATATAGCGGTACCCCGCTGAGCTGCCGTTGCGCCGAAGCGGCACCGGTCAAGGAGCGCTTCTCGTCGCCGGTGATCTCGGCCGACGTGCCGATCTCGCCGATCACGCCGGGCGGACGGGCCTTCTCGAAGCGCCCCAGGATGTGGTCCGTAAAGTCTTCGACGCCCCAACCATGAAGCTCATCGGGCCACGCAGCCTGGATGTAGGGGCCACAGCCAGTAACGATGTCGATCCCGGTCATTGCGCTCATGCGAGCCAACCGTGACGGGTCGCGTCCGACGAAGTCCGGCGTGACGTCGATGACCAGCGCATGGTGGCGCCGCAGCGGCTCCAGCTCGCAGCGTATGTCTTCGTCGTCATCGAGTTTCACGTTGTCGGGGCACGCGAACGGGTTGCCACGAATCATCTCGATGGTTTCGGCTGAGACCGGCTGGTCGCGCAGCGTCTCGTAAGCAGGGTCGGCCGTGTCGAGCCAGGACGATAGGTCGATGAAGAGGTGCTCGTGGGCAAGGACGATGTCGTAGTCGGAGGCGACAAGTCGACCGGTGACGGTGACCGGGTGGGACGAGGCGCTCATCGGCTTCTTCCGGTGGCATCCTGGATGACGGGTGGCGCGATACTACGAACCCGGGTCAGCACGGGCCTGCTCAGGTTCTCCTGCGCTGTGCACACTGCCGCTCCTCGGCTGGCGGAGTAATCTAAACATGTGTTCAGATGTTATTTTAAACACATGTTCAGAGTTCATCGCAAGGTTTCGTTGCCCATTTTTTCCCAGCAGATGCTGAACCGGCGCCCGGCCTGCGCAGCGCTTGGACGCACGCCGTCCCGAGCCAAGACGAAGAGCGGGGCGTCTACAGATGGCTTCGAATAGGCGTTCCGACCTTAGCCGCCGCTCGCTGGTCGCCGCAGCAAGTCAGGTCATCAACGACCGAGGCATCCAAGGCCTTCGGGTGCGCGAGGTCGCCGCGAAGGCCGGCATGAGTCCGGCAGCGGTCCTTTACCACTACCCAGACAACGCTGACCTCCTGCTGGCCGTGCACCGGGCCGTGGTCGAGGACTACCTCGACCTCCGGCGTAGCACCAAAGACGGCGTGTCCGACCCAAGAGAGCAGTTGACGGGGGTCTTCAAGTCAGGTATCCCCGCTCTAACGGAGTCAACGGCGATTCGACTCCTGTTCGAGCTGCACGGCTTGGCACGCCAAGACGCGGCTCACGCTGCGCTTATGACGTCGCTGTGGAGGCTCGAGGTGTGCATGTACGTCGAGATCATCGAGGCGGGTGTTGCCACGGGAGTGTTTGCACCTCGGCATCCGTTCGAAGACATTGCGGTGTCGCTCCTCGGTCTGGAGGACGGGTTGGCTCTGCACTTGACGAGCGAGAACGACGCGCTGTCGAGCGCCGGCATGCTTCGATCCCTCCACTTCGTCGCGGCGTCGCTACTTGGATGCGAAGTTTGGGACCAAGCCTGAGCTGATGGCCTAGCGTCCGCTGGTAGCGGCGCGGGCCCCTCAGCCAGGGAATCGTGCCTGCACAGCTTCGCTGTGCGCAGGCAAGTCCTCGGCAAGCGCCAGGTGCTGGAGACGGTCGGCCACCTCGCGCAGGGCGTCTGCGTCGTACTCGATGAACTGCACGCCCTTAAGGAAGGTCTGCACTGACAACCCGCTGTTGAAGACTGCCGAGCCGCCAGTGGGCCGGACGTGGTTGGACCCTGCGATGTAGTCGCCAAGCGAGACCGGTGCGTGAGTTCCCACGAAGACGGCGCCCGCATTGCGGACCCCCTGGGCAACAGCCCAGCTGTCCCGCGTCTGGACCTCGAGGTGCTCCGCCGCGTACGCGTTGACCACCTCGACGCCGGCGGCGATGTCGTCGACCAAGATGATCCCCGACTGCACCCCCGCCAGCGCCTCACCAGCCCGCGCCGAGTGTTTCGCCAAGGCGACGCGTCTTGCGACTTCAGTGTCGACCGCGTCGGCCAGGACTAAGGAGTCAGTCACCAGTACCGAGGCGGCAAGCGGATCGTGCTCGGCCTGGCTGATGAGATCGGCAGCCACGCAACCGGCATCGGCGGTTTCATCCGCCAGGATCGCAACTTCGGTGGGACCGGCTTCAGAGTCGATACCAATCGTTCCGCGGAGCATGCGCTTCGCGGCGGCGACATAGACGTTGCCAGGGCCAGTGACCATGGCGACCTTGGGGCACACGATGACGCCTTGGGCGTCGTTGACGCCGTAGGCGAACATCGCGACCGCCTGGGCGCCACCCGCCGCGTAGACCTCATCGACCCCCAGGATCGACGCGGCAGCAAGCACCGTTGGGTGCGGCCATCCGCCGTTGTCACGCTGGGGCGGTGAGGCAATCGCCAGCGACACAACGCCTGCCTCCTGGGCCGGTACGACGTTCATGACGACCGAGCTGACGTAGATGGCGCGGCCGCCGGGCACGTAGAGCCCGACTCGATCCACGGGAACCCAGCGGTCGGTGATCCGCGCCCCGGGCGCTACATCAGTGACGACCTCGCTCGGGCGTTGTCGCCTGTGAACCAAGCGGACGCGCTTGATCGACTCCTCGAGTGCCACCCTGACGTTCGCGTCAAGCGCGGCGACCGCGCCTTCGATCACCTCCCGCGGCACCCTCAGCGCTCGCGGGCGCACTCCCTCGAACTTCTCCGCGATATCGAGCAAGGTCTGCTCGTCACCCGTACGGACCTGCTCAAGGATCGGCCCAACGACCGCGGACGCGGCGCCAATGTCTAGTTCAGCGCGCGGAATGACCTCCGCAAGGTCGGAGAGGCGACCTCGAAGATCGATGCGGCGAAGCTTGATGGTGTCCATCCTCAACTCCTGTCATACCGGGACTTCCCGGGCGTGGATTCGATCTCGGCATTTGTGCAGCGTCCGCCGCCAACCAGGCGCGCAGCAGCGCTGCCGTGCCACATCCCTGGTTCGACGCCAGCGAACGCCCGTCCATCCGTACGAGAAGGACGCGACATGCTCGGAGGTCAGCGATTTTCTAAACAAATGTTCAGTTCTTTTGGCTCTCTGTCAAGAGGAACGCGCGAACTGTTGCCATTCGGCTGGCTCAGGCACCCCGCTAGTGCTCAGCGTGCTGGGCGACAAACGTCCTGCCCGTCTGGAAGTGGGTCCTGAGTGTGCCCGCGGGTGCCAGGCTGCTGGGCTTGCCGATTCGCCACAGGCGGGGCATCGCGAACGAGCTAGCAAAACGTTAGGCGCACCGGTGAGGACAAGCAGACCGGTCTGCGGCGGGTACCCGCCGCGGCGCCGAGTCCTCTGAGAACACGTACGCCCTCCGGGTCCAACTGCGACGCCGGTGCACCGGTGACCACGAGCCACAGCCACGACAAACGCGCTCGCCAACTGAGTCACGTCACGCGCTATGCCGAGCGGCAGGAGCGAGCGCGTTTCGGTGACGCGTTCCGTCTCCCCGGCCCGGAAGACAACCCGCACATGCGGGCTGACCGCCGCAGCGGCCACAGCGACCGCCACGTTGTCAAGGTCGTCTGAGGCGACGACGGCTAGCGCCCTGCATCGGCGAATGTGAACCTTCTCAAGCGTCCGGCGATCGGAACCATTTGCGATCACCACAGGTATGCCCAACGCACGTGCCGTTCCCAATAGGGGTGCGTCTCTGTTGCGCTCGACCCCCACAACTGGGATCCCCAAGCTGCGGAGCTGCGTACTTACACGGGTCCCAACCTGCCCCATACCTACCACGATCACGTTGTCACGCCGCGGGGGTGTGCGAGCCCCCACGAGACCGACGAGCCGCGGCTCGAGCAGGCGGTCCACAACTCCCGCGGTGAATAGGGCCGTCAGAACGATCGCCCAACGGGAACAGATCAGCAGTCAGCGATCGGTTGACGGGCGTCGGCGGCGATAGGACGCGGCCGGGCCACAGTCATGAAGTCAGCGGGCGCCCGGGCCGTTCTTCTGGGCATCGGCGTGATCGCTAGTACCCGTCGAACGAGTCGATTCGGATGTCGTCGTGGTCGACACCCGCGTCCATGAGCACGCGCTCCGTGGTCTCGATCATCGCTGGAGGGCCAGCGACGTAGTAGTAGTGCACTGACGTGTCGACGCTCTCGCTGAGGAGGCGTCGCCGGTCCTTGCTCTTCATGCCCTGGGTGATGACGTAGTCGATCGAGACTGCCGGCAGCTGCCCCTGCCAGTGATCGAACTCGTCGCGGAACAGGAAGTCGGGGGTCCGGTTGAGGTAGACAAGGTGGACCGAGTCCGCGCTGGAACGGTCTGCCATGTCAGCGACCATGCTGCGGAACGGTGCCACGCCAACGCCCGCCGCGATGAGGACGCTCTTTCGGTGCTGGCGGAGCGAGAAGTCGTCGTCGTTGCCGTAGGCGGTGATGTGGTAGCGATCACCTGGGCCGGCGGTCTGCAGGGTGCGCTTGATCCCGCTCTGGCCTTCCTTGAAGGTGATGACGAGTTCAGGTTCGGTCGGAGAAGACGACAACGAGTAGGTCTTGCCGCCGGACAGGTCCTCGTCGAAGGCGAGGTCGATCCAGTCGCCGGCTTCGTAGTTGAAGCGTGAAGGTCGCGCAAAGACGAGAGACTTGTGGCCAGGGGTCTCGTGTCGGAGGCCCGTAACGACCACCGCGATGTCGACGTTCTTATGCGCCACGGTTGTGCTCCGGCTGCTTCGGTGGAGCCTTCACGGGCAAGTTGGCAGCGCCGGTTCCGGCCTTCTCCCAGGCTGACTTGCGCAGGAGCCGAAGTCCGTTCAGCGCGACGATGATGGTCGAACCCTCGTGGCCGGCGACGCCGAGTGGTAGCGGCAGGGTCCAGAAGATGTCCCATGCGACGAGTGCGGTGATGACCGTGCCGGCGATGACAAGGTTGGCCTTCACGACACGGTGTGAGCGTCTGGCCAGGTCGATGGTCTTCGGGAGTGCCGCGAGGTCGTCGCGGACGAGGATGACGTCGGCGGTCTCCATCGCCAGGTCCGAGCCGTGGCGGCCCATGGCGACGCCGACGTGTGCTGCTGCCATCGCGGGGGCGTCGTTGACGCCGTCGCCGATGAGGAGCACTTGGTGTCCGCCCTCACGGAGCCTCTCGACGGCCGTGACCTTGTCGGCGGGGAGGAGTTGGGCTTCGACGCGGTTGATCCCGACGCTGTGAGCCAGACGTTCCGCTGCCGGCCTGTTGTCGCCGGTCAGGAGCACTGGCTCCCTACCGATCAGGTCGGTCAGGGTACGAACGGCCGCCTGTGCGCCATCGCGAACACGGTCCGCAAGCGCCACGATTCCGATGAGACGTTCGTCGACCAAGACCACAATGGCGGTGTGACCTGAGCGTTCGAGCTCGCCAACCACTGCGTGAGCCTCGAGGTCGCTCGTCGGCAGCAGGGCTGCGGGGGCACCGATGACGACGGAGCGGTTCTCGACCGTCGCCGTGACGCCGCGACCGGGGGTCGAACCGAACTCGTCCGGCTCGGGGAAGTTGATGTCGCGCTCACGAGCGGCCGCAACGATGGCCCGGCCCACCGGGTGCTCGCTTCGTCGCTCAGCCGCAGCAGCGACCCTCAGCAACTCAACCTCGCTGGTGCCGTCGAAGGTGGCCACCGATGCCACCCGGGGCGTGCCTTGGGTCAGGGTTCCGGTCTTGTCGAAGGCGACGAGGTTGACCTTGCGGAGCTCTTCGAGGGCGACGGCTGACTTCACAAGCACGCCGTGGCGTCCCGCGTTGGCGATGGTGGCCAGCAGTGGGGGCATGGTGGCGAGCACCACGGCGCACGGCGACGCGACGATCATGAACGTCATGGCCCGCAGGAGCGTCGGCTGAAACTCGGCGCCGAAGGCGAGCGGGACGGCGAACAGCGCGAGCGTGGCGACGACAACGCCGACGCTGTAGCGCTGCTCGATCTTCTCGATGAATAACTGGGTCTTGGCCTTGGTGGAGGAGGCCTCCTCCACCAAGGCCACGATGCGTGCGATGACGGTGTCGGCGGCAGCGCGGTGCACCCGCACCCGCAGCGCCCCAGCACCGTTCAGCGTGCCGGCGAAGACCTCGTCACCGGGACGCTTGGTGACCGGCATTGGCTCGCCGGTAATGGATGCCTGGTCGAGCTCGCTGACTCCTTCGAGGATTTCTCCGTCGGCACCGACCCGCTCTCCTGGACGGATGAGCACCAGGTCACCGACGATGAGGGTGCCGGCGTCGACCTCTTCCTCGTGCCCTTGTTCCGAGAGGCGCACTGCCCGATCGGGCGCGAGCGTGAGCAGTGCATTGACGGAGTCTTCGGTGCGCCGGGTCGCGAACGCTTCGAGCCCGCCGGAGGTCGCGAAGATGACAATCAACAGAGCGCCGTCGAAGACCTGTCCGATCGAGGCGGCCACAAGGGCGGCCACGATCATGAGCAGGTCCACGTCCAGCGTCTTCTCCCGCAACGCCTGAAGGCCGGCGAGCGCTGGCTCCCACCCCCCCGCCGCGTAGCAAGTCAGGTAGAGGGTCCACCAGACCGCGTTGGGAGCGCCGGCCAGCTGGGCGACGCCACCAAACGCGAACAAGACGGTCGCCAGCGCTGCCCAACGAATCTCGGGCAGCCCTAAGGCCGCGACAAACGGCCGTCGGGAAGCGAAGCTGGGCTTGGTCGACGTAGGCGCGGGTGCCACCTCGGTAACTGACATGTGGGTCCTGTTCGCCAGAGTGCGCATCAAATGGGAATAGATGAAGAGATGTTCATCTGATCCACGGACGTTACACATGAACACTTCTTCATGCAAAGTCGTATGCTGGTGTCATGGGTCACGGAGTGGACGGTCGAGTCACTGGCCCGACGAACATGGATCTCGCCACCGCGAAGGCGGTGGCCACGACCCTGCAGGCGCTCGCTACGCCGAGCAGGCTGCTGATCCTCGCCACCCTTCAGAACGGGCCGGCGACGGTCGGCGAGCTTGCGGAGACGATCGGAATGGAGCAGTCGGCGGTCTCGCACCAGCTGCGCCTGCTGCGAAACCTCGGCCTGGTGGAAAGCGAGCGGTCCGGTCGCAACATCAGTTACAGCCTGTACGACGACCACGTCGACGAGCTCATCGAACAAGCGATCTACCACGCCGAGCACGTCCGCATGGGCGCGGTTGATCGTCGCCCAGCAGAAGCCTGACGGGCTCAAAGCGACCCGCAGGACACGCCGAGGTCATCGCTCGCCTCCACGGCGCGCTGCTACTGCAGTCCGCGACCATCTATTGCAGGGTGGCTCGGTCTCGCCCACAGCGCATGGCGCCGACATGGCAGGACGTCCAGGCGGCCCCCACATCGGCGTCCGAACGGTTCCCGCAAGAGGAACCGCAACCGACGAACACGGAGACAAGGGAGGACGTTCGCGGCCGCGCAGCGACCTTCGTTCCGTATGGGCCGTTCGGAACGATTCCCGGGAACGGGGCCCTATCCGGATGAGTCGGGACACCACCCGCCTTGGCTCATGCCTTGGTGGGAGGCGCACGGGATATGCTTGCCCGTAGCGTGATCAACCGTGACCGACTTCTCCTACGCGCCCTCAAGCCGTCAGATCATTGCCTCGTGGCGCATCGGCGCTCCCCGGCGGGCAGAGCCGGTCGCGGACGTCCCGGACTCCTGCGCCGACGAAGGCGCCGACCTGATCGTCGCAGCGCTCAGCGACCTGTCCGAGGCCGCCTGGAGAACCTATTCCGACATCGATGAGTCCGCTGACCCGGACGAGACCAATACCGAGCAGTGGCACCTCAGAGAAGAGCGTGATGACTTCGACAGGGCCCGCGCACTAACGATCGAGCCGGGCGAGCGGGACAGATGGCCGTACTCTCCGGTCCTAAGTGCAGCCAAACGGCTCGGACACGTTCTGGACGAAGTCGGCGACTCCAGACTGCGCATCCAGATTGCCCGTGCCGTCGACCGCGAGCTCGACGCCGTCCTCGCGGCCGACATGGGCGACTTCGCCGCACTGGCACAACAAGCCGTCACGCTGTCACGGCTCTCCGCCTCCCCCGTCCAGATCCAGGCTGCTTGGGCGATCTTGGAGCGCGACCTCCTGGGAGCGCACGACATCCAGGAAGGCTCCGTGGATCCGACCGCTGCCTGCGTCGCGACGACCGTGTGGCTGCGCGCCGCCGCGATCGTTGCGACCGCGACGGACCCAGACGGCGCGAACCCGGACCGATGGACACGGGCAGTCGCGCGAGCCGACGCCATTGACGCGATGCCCATCGACACCATCGCTGCCGTCTTCGGCTCGCTGGCCGACGGCCTCAGTTCACGTGCGACCGTGGAACGTCTCGTCGGCAACGCGCACCGAGTCGCGACCGGGCAGATGCCGGACCTTGACGGCCTGCGAGACCGGCTCCGCGGTCTCGACGATCTCGACGAGAGGGTCGATCCGCAGGCGATGAGCAGGATCCTCGACGAGGTCCGTGTCTGCGCGCTAGACCCGCTACGCCCAGCCCCGTCGCTACTCGACGACTTGCACACGGCGATCCTGGGCTGCTTCCTGCTGTGGCGCGCCGAGGTCCTGGTCGAGGACCTTTCCGTCGAGGACGGCGGAGACGACGAGGACCTTGAAGAGATCGACCCGGACGACGACCCGCGCCTGCGTGAGGCCTTCGGCGCAGCAGTGGCGGCAGTCGCGGTGCAGACAGACCGGATGAGTCTCTGAGTTCAGCACCCCGACCATGGCGACGATCGGACCGAGCCAGTCCTCCAGTGACCAGGAACAGTCCGAGGGGGTGGACGCCGTGTACGCCCCGACGCTTGGTCACGGCTCGGGCGAGCACGTACCCGCCAGCCAACAGTGGGCCGCCTGAAGCCCAAGGCCTGCGCCCACCCGTGCCGTCGCTAGGCCGACGAGGCGGGCGTCTCGGATCCCATCGCGCTTAGGAGGCAGCAGACCAACCAGAACTCCGTCCGCGCGATGCTCGCGCGAAGGTAGCTAACCGTGATCCGGGGGCGTCGTCCGGCAGCTGTCCAGCGGTTCGCCGCCATGAGCCCGCCCAGATCAGACCGTCCGCCTGCGGGCCGATACCGCAGTTCGTCAGGAAGCATGCTGAGCTAACCCCGCGCCGAGCGTGCTCAGGGGTAGGTGCGTTCAAAACAACGCCATCTGCGCCTCGTCGACCGATGCCAGGGCGCGCGCGATCCGCTCGTCGTCCCAACCGTCAGCGACGGCCGCGCGCAGCGCGAGAGATCGCCGGTACATCGCTTCGCGGCCGAACATCCGACCCCGATAGGCGCGCGGACCGCCACGGCCGTGCTGCGCGATCCGCGACAGGTTGGCAGCCTGGGTCGAGCCCTCGATGTGGTCCAGCAGCGTTCCATCGGCACGGACGCAGATCGGGTTGTCGCACACGACGTGCTCGACCACGGGAGGAAGGTCGATCGACGCGCCTTCGACGAGTGCCCACGCGACCCGATGGGGTCGCAGAACACGTTGCCGACCGTCCCTCGAGACCCAGAAGCGCCCGTAGCCGTCGTCACCGATTGCTGCGCCGTCGCGGGCCCACAACCAGCAGTCGGTCTCACTGGGTCCTTTCACGACGCGCGACCAGAACCGGTCGATCTCGTCCGCCGTCAGGTGCATGAGGTCAACGTAGATGCCGGCACCGACAGTTCAGTGCGGTCTTGGCCGAGTGCTCAGCGACCGAAACTCGGGTCGGTGCTTTTGAGCGTGAAGAGTCCTTCGTCCGGTGCGGTCGATGGCGCGGGCGCAGTGGCCGCGGCCCGGAGCGAGCCGGCCTGCATCGCGGAGGCCTGGGTCGGCGCGGCAGGTGCCGATGGTTGCTGGTCGAGAAGTTCGAGGAGGTCCACTGGTTCGTCATCGACGGTGAGTGGAAGAGCACGGGCGATCGCCGCCTTTTGACGGTCCCACACGTCGCGCAGTACTACGAGGTGCCTGCCGTAGACGGCGTCCCACTCGGCCTGAACCACCTGATGCTCTTTGTCGGAGTCGAAGCGTCGGCGGTGCGGCCAGCCGCCGCGTTCATCGCTGTACTCGCTCCAGCGGCGGGTCTCGTCGCGCTCGGTGCGCCGCAGTGCGTCAAGTTCGGTGCGCAACTCCTTCGGCAGGCTCGCGCCGTACGCCGCGGCCTCTGCCCAGTGAATCGCCCTGGGTTGGTTGGAGTCTCCATCGTTTGGAAACGAGGATGGACTCATGCCGAAGGACACCACCCCGGGGAAGCCGACCACGCGTCGATACACCCCCGAAGAGAAGGCCGCTGCGGTGCGGATGGTCAGGACTCTGCGCGCCGAGCTCGGCACCGAGCACGGCACGGTCCAGCGCGTCGCCCAGCAGCTCGGCTACGGCACCGAATCGGTGCGGTCCTGGGTGCGTCAGGCCGACATCGACGAGGGCCACGTCGCCGGGGTCTGCACCAGCGACGCAGCGAAGCTGAAGGCCCTCGAGCAGGAGGTCCGCGAGCTCAAGCGGGCCAACGAGATCTTGAAGAGGGCCGCCAGTTATGTGGGTGATCCGTGTCAAGCGGTGTCGTCG
>SXGS01315347.1_pt1 | contig 15487 bp, 16 predicted proteins | sample 3174681 | NCBI WGS metagenome assembly SXGS01 (sample SAMN11356861, study PRJNA531348) | freshwater metagenome | isolation source: freshwater sample F1-80 | place: China: Fuxian Lake, Yuxi | collected 2017-12-25 | reverse complement strand
TCGCGTATCTTGCGCGCGTCACGCGTCAGTTCGGCGAGCGGCGTGTCGATGAGCGATGAAAGCCCTGTGTTGTGGTGCTGAGCTTCCACGTACACCTCCCTGGGGATATGCAGTTACATCGCGCGACTCGCGTCAAGGACGCAGTTCGCGCGATTCGTTGGATACATCTGTCAGCACCCGATCGGATGGGCCGCAAGTGTTAGAGGTGCAACCCACTCGAATTCATCGAGCGACTCAACCATAGCAACGGCTACCCGATGCGGCGTTGTCGGCGGACGTGGCTCAGGTGTCGCCGAGTGCCCGGAACAGTGTTCGCACGTTGGCGCCGTTCATCGGTACGCGATTACCCGTGCGGGAAATGAAGCCCAGTTGCACCCCGGTGGAGGGATCGAGGACGGTGAACACCTGCTCGTGGCCGTGCGCGTCGACGACCACATCGGTGAGAAGCGGTACGTCGGCGGCCTTGAGGAGTTCTTGTACGTAGCCGGCGTTCAGCACCTCGATTGCGATGTGCTGCACGCCGGAACCATGTTCTTCGAGGTGTGCATCCACGGCCTTGTCGCCAGGTCCGACCAGCACGACCGTGACGCCGCCGCCCTCGGCAACGATGATTCCAGCGTCGTCCGTCGCCTGCGTGGAGAAACCGATGGAGGAAAGGAACTTCGATGCCGCCGCCAGGTTGGCTACCGCAACGACCACGTGGTCGATTCGACACGCAACTGCATCGAGAGCCGAAGCGAGCACGTCTGCGACCTTCATCGGTTTGTCGAATGCCTTGTCGTGCGCGACTTCAATCCTGTGCGTCTCGGACAAAAGAATGCGGAAGAGTTGCTCGGCAAAGTCGGGATCGACGTCGTTGTCGATTGCCCATTGACGTCGGGTGGTGAGCACCTCGCGTACCCGCTGGGGCTGTATGACGGCCGTCTGGCTCTGTGACTTCATCTCTGCAACGTCGCGGCACACCTCCATTCGTTGTGCCAGCAGTTCGATGATCGCAGCGTCGATGTCGTCGATTTGTTTGCGCAAGTCATGGAGACTGCTCATCGGCGCCGCCCGATGAACTTCCCGAGCGCGCCGCGGCTGGACTTGGCGACGCCACTCGCGCCCCTACCGGAGCGTGAAGCGAGCAAACGTTCCACATGCTTGGCCAGCACGTCCATCTCGATGTTCACTTTGTCGCCACGTCGCCGTGCACCGAGCGTGGTGACCGAAGCCGTGTGCGGAATCACCGCGACCTCGAACGAGTCGTGGTCGAGTCCGAACGCGGTGAGGCTGACGCCATCCACCGTGATCGACCCCTTCTCCACGAGCAGATGCATGTGTTCGCTGCCGATACGTACCCGTAGTGCCGGTGCAGGAGCAACGACCTCGCCAACCATGTCCACGTGCCCGAGCACGATATGACCGCTGAAGCGACCGTCGGCCGACATCGGGCGTTCAAGGTTCACGGGATCGCCCGCTGAGAGTGTCCCCAGGTTGGTGCGAGCGAATGTCTCCTCGCTGACATCGGCTTCCCACCATCCCGTACCGAGTTGCACGACGGTGAGGCAACAGCCGTTCACGGCGAGCGACGCACCGACGGAACTGTCCACCATCACGTGACGTGCAGCGATTCGGAGACGTGAACCAGATCGCGATTCGACCGTACCGAGCTCTTCAACGATGCCCGTAAACACGCGGTGAACGCTAACTGCGTCGTCAATCGCGCAGGAACGCGGTGGAAGTGGAGTGATTGCGCCGTAGCATGGCGGGGTCCACTTGGGCTTCGGCTCGGGTGCGATGTTTCGGGATGGTCCCGGAACGACCCGCCAAGCATCCGCTCATCCGAGTGGTCACTGCGAGGTGAGGCAGAAAGAGGCAACGTACGAACATGGCGACTCCCACCAAAACGGGGACCAAAGACGTCATTGCGAAGCACGGTCAGCATGCAACTGACTCGGGTTCGCCGGAAGTGCAGATCGCACTCCTGACCGACCGAATCAACAGCCTGACGGATCACCTGAAAACACATGCCAAGGACCACCACAGTCGTCGTGGTCTCATGTTGTTGGTCGGGCGACGACGTCGAATGCTCGACTACATCCGCAAGCGTGACATCGAGAAGTATCGAAAGCTGCTCGAAGAACTCGAACTTCGTCGTTAAGCCACTGCGACCATCGCAGAGATTCCAAAGGGGAATCTCAGGTCGCGAGAGCTAACAACACATAGGAGACATACACATGGCTGAAGCCATTTCAGTGTCGGGACCCGTCAGCGGGACCGACAAAACCCTCCGGTTTGAAACCGGAAAATTGGCGCTGCAATCCCAGGGCGCCGTCGTAGCAAGCATCGGGAATACCACCGTGCTCGTCACCGCCAACGCCGCAAAGGGCGTTCGGGACGGCATCGACTTCTTCCCGCTCACCGTCGACGTCGAGGAACGGGCGTACGCCGCCGGCAAGATCCCCGGCTCGTTCTTCCGTCGCGAAGGCCGACCGAGCCAGCAGGCGATTCTCACCTGCCGACTCATCGATCGTCCATTGCGTCCGGCATTCCCCGACGGTTTCCGCAACGAGACGCAGATCGTCGTCACCGTCGTCGGTGCCGACCAAGTGAATCCGCACGACGTGCTGGCGATCAACGCCTCGTCGGCGGCGCTGATGATCAGCGGCATCCCGTTCGACGGACCAATCGGTGCGGTACGAGTTGCCTACTCACAGGACGGCACCTGGATCGCACACCCGACCTTCGAGGAGGGTGACACCGGAACGTTCGAATTGGTCGTTGCCGGACGCGAACTCGACAACGGTGACGTCGCCATCATGATGGTGGAAGCCGGCGGTACGGAGAAGTCGTTCGACTTCTACGCCAACGGCGCGCCGAAGGTGAGCGAAGCAGTCATCGCTGCGGGTCTCGAGGCATCCAAGCAGTGGATCAAGGAATCCATCAAGTTGCAGCGTCAACTGACGGCCAGCGTCATCGCCACCCGTGGAAAGATCGAGCCGTTGGCGTACACGCCGATTCTCGACTACAGCCCCGAGGTGTATGCCGCGGTCGAGCGATCCGCAACTGCGAAGTTGCAGCCGGCAATCCGCATCTCGCTGAAGAAGGACCGCAACGCGGCAATCGACGAGGCGACCTCGGCAACCGTCGCCGAACTCGCCGGAACTGCAGCCGCGCCCGGTCAGTTCGCAGGTCAAGAGAAGCAGATCAAGGAAGCGGTGCGGTCACTGACCAAGCATCTCGTGCGTCAGCGCGTGGTGAGCGAGAACGTGCGCATCGATGGTCGCGGTCCGCGTGACCTGCGTCCCGTGTCGTCGGAAGTTGGACTCCTGTCCACCGCGCACGGCACCGGCTTGTTCCAGCGAGGCGAAACACAGGTGATGAACGTCGTCACCCTGGCGATGCCACGCATGAACCAGATGATCGACTCCATCACCCCGACCACCGAGAAGCGCTATATGCACGACTACAACATGGCTCCATGGGCCAACGGTGAAACCGGTCGCGTGGGTACTCCGAAGCGCCGCGAAATCGGCCACGGTGCGCTCGCAGAGCGTGCGGTGTTCCCGGTGGTGCCGAGCCAGGAGAAGTTCGCCTACACGTTGCGCCTCGTCAGCGAGGTGCTGTCGTCGAACGGATCCACGTCGATGGCATCCGTGTGTGCATCGAGCCTCGCGTTGATGGACGCCGGCGTTCCGATCATCGCTCCGGTTGCGGGAATCGCGATGGGACTCATCTTCGAGGACGGCAAGTACACCGCGCTCACCGACATCCTCGGTGCCGAGGATGCATTCGGTGACATGGACTTCAAGGTTGCGGGAACCGCCGATGCGGTCACCGCGCTGCAATTGGACACCAAGATCGACGGCATCCCGAGCGACGTTCTCGCATCGGCGTTGCAACAGGCCAAGGAAGCCCGACTCAAGATCCTCGACGTCATGACCGCGGCAATTCCTGCTCCGCGAGAGACCGTGGCCGAGAGTGCACCGAAGATCGTCACCATCACCATTCCGTTGGACAAGGTCGGTGAAGTCATCGGTCCGAAGGGAAAGGTGATCAACACCATCCAGCAGGAAACTGGTGCCACCATCGCCGTCGACGACGACGGTGCAGTGGGCATCGTGACCATCGGCTCGCCCGATTCCGCGAAGGTGGAGGATGCCAAGACTCGCATCTTGAACATCGTCGATCCGCCGACTGCCGAACTGGGTGCCACCTACACCGGTCGCGTGGTGAACATCGCGCAGTTCGGTGCCTTCGTCAACATCCTGCCCGGACGTGACGGACTGGTGCACATCTCCAAACTCGGAAACGGCGAACGTGTCGCCCGAGTCGAGGACGTGCTGAATCTTGGTGACGAAGTCACCGTGCGCGTCGACGACATCGATGACCGCGGCAAGGTGAGCCTCTCGCTCATCGGTCCGGACGGTCAGCCGATGGCCGGCTCCGGTGGCGGTGGCGGCGGTGATCGTCGCGACCGTGGTGACCGAGGCGGCCGGGACGAACGTGGTGGCCGTGGCGGTCGCGATGACCGTGGTGGTCGTGGTGGTCGTGGCGGTCGCGATGACCGTGGTGGTCGTGGTGGTCGTGGCGGTCGCGATGACCGAGGCGGCCGTGATTCCCGAGACTTCCGAGATCGCGACAGTCGTCGCGATGATCGCGGTGGCCGAGATCGCGACAATCGTCGCGACGATCGTTCGTCAAACGATCGTGGCGGCAGTGAGCCGGTTGCCGTGAGCTTCGAGGACGAGTTCAACCAGGACTTCAACGGCTAGCGGAATGATTCGCGTCGGCGTCGTCGGTGCAGCGGGGCGCATGGGTGCCACCGTGTGCGCCGCGATTGCCGATGACCCATCCCTGGAACTGGTGGCGGCAATCGACACCAACGGCGAATCCACCGCGCAAGGAGTAAGAATCAGTCGCGAACTCAAGGCACTCGCGGAAGCGAAGGTCGAAGTCGCAGTCGATTTCACCGTTGCAGCCGCCGCTCGCGTCACGCTGCCGTGGCTCGCATTGCATGGTGTTCACGCCGTCGTCGGAACGACGGGTTTCAACGAAACCGACCTTTCTGCCTTCAAGCAGGAATTCAGCCGGAGCAACTGCGTGATAGCGCCGAATTTCGCCATCGGTGCCGTGTTGATGATGCGGTTTTCGGAGATGGCGGCGCCGTTCTTCGACACTGCGGAGATCATCGAGATTCATCATGACGCCAAGGCCGACTCGCCGTCGGGGACGGCGGTGTCGACGGCCAATCGAATGGCGGCAGCGAGCACCCAGTGGGCGAAGGACCCGACGACTCACGAAGCAATCGCTGGTGCACGCGGAGCGAAGGGACCCGCCGACATACGTATCCATGCGGTACGCATGCGCGGTGCGGTCGCGAATCAGGAAGTGGTGCTCGGCGCCCAGGGTCAAACGCTCACCATCCGCCACGACACCATCGATCGCAGCAGTTTCATGCCCGGCGTGGTGTTGGCCTGCAAGAAGATCTCCGAACATCCGGGCGTCACGCTCGGACTCGATTCGTTCCTGCGCATCTAGCGCAGTGCGCTACTCGTCGCGGGCGAGTGCCTCCGACGTTTTCTGCACCAGGAGTTCGCGCTCCGCATCGGTGAGCGGGCGGGTGGTTCGAACGTTCAGTTCCACGCGATCGCCCTCGGCGCCGGCTGCCTGGATTTCATCGACGAAAAGCACGGTCGTGAGTCCCTTGGTGCCCGCGAGGTTGCGAACGGTCGAGGAAACCCGAGAAGCGTCCTTCGAGCCGGTGTCGAAATGCAACGACTCCCGTACCGGTTCCTGGCTGAGGTTGCGAACCACATCCAATTTCGAGTGCGGTACATGGAAGGTGCTGTTGCCGTCTCGGAGTCGGGTGGTGATCACACCGACGTGTTCCACGACGGCGCGGACCGGAGTCTCCCAACCCACGTTGGCTTCGATCTCATCGCCAACTCCGAATCGATCCTCGAGCAGGACGCTGAGTCCGGTGAGGTAGTCGCTCACCCGGTGTTGTCCGCCGAAGGCCAGCGCAGCCCCGATGAAGCCCGCGCTCGAGAGAAAGAACGTTGCATTGATTCGCAGCACGTTGAACACCGCGATGATGGCGATGATCCACACGATGAAGCTCGTGAGTTGGTGCAACATGCCGGTGGCCGCCTCGATGCGTTGTCGCCTTCGATTCTCGCCACCCTCGAGTGTCTCGGCACCAACTCGACGCATCGTGTTCTTCCACCAACTCTTGCCGCGACCCGGCTTGCTGTCGGCGACCTTGCGTACCACGACACGGAGTATTGCGTAGGTCAATCGGGTGAGGACGAAACTTCCGATGACGATTGCAATGGCAACGACCGGTCGTGTGAAGAATCGTTGGACTCCGCCGACCTCCTCGTCGGCGGCAATCATTGCGATCGAAGTCAGTGAGGGAGGAAAGTGCACCACTTCATTGTGGCGGACGGTGGGCGCAAGTCGGGGACGGGCGAGTTGGTCGTAGCGACTACCCACCGCCACGCATTCATTAGCCTGACGATGATGAAGACGCTGCGAATACTCCTGGTCGGTGCTTCATTGCTCGCTTTGGTGGGCTGCGGTGACGTGCAAGTGACCTCATCGACGACGATTGGCGATGCGAGCGACACGACGTCGACATCGGATGTGACGGAAGAAAGCGCGACTACCACCGTCGAACCAATACCCGCGACCACGGTGGCGGTGGTCGAGACCACGATCGCCCCGGTCACCACGACCACGGTGCTTGACATCGTCTGCATCAAAACCACGACCTGCCAATATGCCAACCTCGTCGGAGTCGATTTCTCCCGACTGAAGCTCGATTTCGTCGATTTCTCCGTAGCCAGTCTCGCTGGCGCGAGTTTCGTCGGAGCCAACTTGACCAATTCCATCTTCATTCGCACCGATCTGAGCGCCGTGAATTTCGAGGGTGCCACGCTGAAGAACGTCGACTTCACCGCGGCAACGCTCACCGCTGCATCGTTCAAGGGGGCGAATCTGGAGGGTGCCGTATTGTGCGACGTCGACCTCACCGAGGTGCTCGACCTCACGAAGGCCCAACTCGATCAGGTGAAAAAATTCAAGACGAAGGGAAAGGTGTATTGTCCCTAGTTGACGCCTGAGGGGGCAACATGACGGCAGCAATTCCGGCCTCGATCGACGAGGTCAACGCGCAATGGATGGGCAGTGCAACCGGCTGGAACGTGAGCGCATTGCGCAACGAAATCATCGGAGTCGGTGTCGGCGTCGCGAGCGCGGTCTATCGCTCCCATCTCACGGGAACGGATTGTCCGTCGAGTGTCATCGTGAAACTGCCGGCACTCGATCCGAACGCGGTTTTCACCAGCGCAGTACTGCGGATGTACATCCGAGAGGTGAAGTTCTTCAAGACGTTGGCCAAGGACGTGCCTTTCCGGGTTTCCAAGTCGTACTACGGCGAGGTGAACGAGGAGACGAGTCAGTTCGCCATGGTCGTGGAGGACCTCGGAAAACTGAGGATCGTCGACCAAGTCAAGGGCATGACTATCGAGGATGCGCGACGTGCCGTAGATGCCCTCGCCGCGATGCACGCCAAATGGTGGGGCAAGGCGGACGCTCTCGCGGAGAACGGCACCACGATCAGTCTTGGTGACCCGATCTACCCGGCGGTCGTGCCGATGGTGTTCGCCGAAGGGTGGGAGAAGTGCACCAAGGAACTTCGGATGCCCGACTCGATTCTGAAGGTGGGACCGCGCTTCGGTGGCGCGGTGGCCGGATTGCTCGCATCGCTGGCGCAGGGCCCGAACACGTTGGCACACGGCGACTTCCGTGCCGACAACCTGTTGTTCGACGACCAGAACCAACTCGTCGTCCTGGACTTCCAATTGATCGGTACCGGCATCGGTGCGTACGACCTCGCCTACTTCATCACGCAGAGCATCTCGGCGGACGACGCCAGCAAGTACGAGCGCGAATTGTTCGACCGTTGGATCGACGGCTTGCTCACGCGAGGGGCATCACGGGAACTCGTCGACAGGAAGGCACTGTGGGAGCACTATCGCTCGGCTGCGTTGTTCTGTCTGGCGTATCCGATCATCGCCAGTCGCGGAATGGATCTCACCGACCAGCGCTCGTTCGAACTCGTCGACTGTATGAACACTCGTTTCGATCGCGCAGTGCGCGAGTTGAACTTGGAGTCCTTGCTGCCCGCCTAGTCTCCACGGAGTGGAACTGGTACTCGTCCGACATGGATTGCCGGTTCGGCGCGAATTGAAGGAGGGTGTCGCCGATCCCGAACTCGCACCCGATGGACTCGTGCAGGCGGCCAAGATGGCGACGTATCTCTCGGGCGAGGCAATCGCCGCAATCTACGTGAGCCCGCTTCGTCGCGCCATGGAGACGGCGGCACCGCTCGCGGAACTGACAGGATTGACTCCGATCGTCGACGACGACATCAGCGAATTCGACCGCAATTCGAACGAATACGTTCCGATCGAGGAGTTACGCGGCACCAACGACCCTCGTTGGTTGAAGATGGTGCGCGGCGAGTGGGAGGAGGGCCACGATCACCCCGACTTGTTCCGTAGGCGTGTCGTGGCGGCCTGCGAGCGAATCATCTCGGCTCACTCCGGAGAGCGTGTGGTGGCGGTGTGTCATGGTGGTGTCATCAACCAGTACCTGGCGCACATTCTCGGCATTCAGACGCAACTCGGGTTCTTCTACCCGCAGTACACGTCGATACATAGGGTGGTCGCTTCGCGCGAGGGATTGCGTTCGCTGGCCACGCTGAACGAGGTCGCTCACCTGCGTGGGTAGTGATGCCGTGCCAGGCGGTGGTACGGCCTTATCCGTCCGACTTATTTCAGGGCGGCGAGTGCGGCGTCGTAATTCGGTTCGTTGGCGATTTCGTCGACGAGTTCGGTGTGCGTGACCTTGCCTGACTCATCGAGTACCACGATGGCTCGAGCGAGCAAACCCTTCAGCACGCCGTCGACGATGGTGACTCCGAACCGCGAGCCGAAGTCGGTCCGGAACGAAGAAGCGTTCTGCACGTTGGTGATGCCCTCGGCTCCACAGAATCGCTTCTGTGCAAAGGGTAGGTCGGCGGAGACACAGAGCACGACCGTGTTGTCCATGGCCGCGGCGAGCTCGTTGAACTTGCGAACGCTCTTGGCGCAGGTTGGAGTGTCGACCGAGGGGACGATGTTCAGGACGACGCGCTTGCCCTTGAGGCTTGCATCGGTGACCTCGGAGAGGTCGTCCTTGACGAGTGTGAAGTTGGGAACGGGGGAGTTGGATGCCGGAAGCGAGCCCGAGGTGTTCACTGGGTTGCCGCCGAGTTTGGTGGTTGCCATGGAAGCAGTCTCGCACACCGGTGCGCGCCGCGCCAAGCGCACGCACTACAGAAATTTTTTTGGAGGCTCCTACTACGTAGGAGCCTCCAAGAACGGGAGGTGGTTGCAATCGCGAACACCGATGCCTCATAGTGCTGCCCCATGTTCAACGAACCAACACCCCGACGTACCCAACTCTGGCAATGCCCGGACTGCAACAATTCGATCATCCTGCACGTCAGGGTGACACATCCACCAATCTGCAACAACCCAACGAGCCACAGTCGACGTCACGTCGACATGAAGCGAACCACGAGAGGAAACCAATCATGAGCGACGAATCCACGCCGAACACTCCGGCCCGCGACTATTACTCCGCCGAGGAGGTGGTCGATCTTGCTCTCAAATGTGGTGCGAGCGCCACGATCGTTGATGATGGCGGCGACGTCCTCATCGAACTGCAACGCGGTGACAGCTCGATGCACCTCGACCTGGGCTCGCCGTCGCCGTTCTACGAAGAGCTCCTGTGTCGGTCCTGGGTCTTCGTGCCGTCGTCACCCCATAGGTTCTGTGATCGATGGAATCGGTTCCCGTATTTCGGCACGTACTCCGTGGTGTACGACGCCAACGATATTCCCGAGCGAATAGAGGCGGGCTTCGCCATCCGAGTGGTGAAGATCATCGAGTTTGATCGATTCCGTCATGAGCGGGACATCTTCCTCGACGTAATGATCTTCTGGTATGCCGTCGAGTTGCTCCAAGAGGGAGTGGTGAATGGAGATGCCGACATCGCCCGAGTCCGCGACAGGTTCGTGGAAGGCGGCCTCGACACCTGGTGGTTCGGCAGGGAGTGATCACTCCGGGCGGTTCGGGCGGCGTCGAAATTGACCCTGCATCAGGGACAACGCGAACAATCCGATCACCAGCCACCATTGGTACTGGTCCACGAAATCCAGGAACGCACGGATTTCGTCCTCGAAGATGCGACCAAAGACGCGCAACACCCACAACTTGATCGCAATCCCGACCGCGACGAACGCAAGGAAGGTTCGCGGACGCATGCCACGATGGCCAACGAGGAGACACACCACGTTGCTGCCCGGAAAAATCACCACTGCCCAAACGCCCATTTTGTCCACTGCACGCTCGAGCCAGACGTAGATACGTGGGGGCTCGCCGGCTTGCCCCTCCAACCAGCGCACGGCCTTTTCTCCGAAGAATCGTCCGCAGTAGAACAACGCCACCGCCGCGGCCAGCACCCGAATGAAGCCGATCACGACGTACGGGAGAAGGTCGATGTAGGGCACCGAACCGAAGAGATTCCGGTTCCGCGACGACAACAGGAGCACCAGTTCCGGACGTTCGTCGACCAGGGCGGGTCCGATATTCGAACCCAGAGTCCCCAGAACGAAGAGCCCGCTGGTGATGACCAGCACGGATCGTCGCATGAGGGGTGTGGCCACACACGCAAGTTAGTTCGGCTGCTGCGTCGGCACCGTAACTTCGCGCCGATTCAGTGGTCTGTGTACAGTTCGATACGACGAAGGGGGACCCATGAAGGGTTTGATGCAACCAACCCAGTTGACGCTGGTGCACTTGTTCGAGCGAGCCGAGCGCTACAGCCGGACGAAGAAGATCATCACCGCAACGGCAACCGGGAAAGTCACCACCACCTACGGCGACTGGGCGGCGCGCACACGGTCGTTGGGCGGCGTGCTCGACGACTTGAAGATCTCCAAGCACGGCCGCGTGGCGACACTCGCCTGGAATTCGGCCCGTCATCTCGAGTTGTACTTTGCTGCACCCTGCTCGAGTCGCGTGCTGCACACCCTGAACTTCCGACTCTTTCCCGAACAACTCACCTACATCGTCAACCATGCAGAGGACGAGGTGATCTTCTGCGACACGTCGTTGTGGTCCATTCTCGAACCGCTGATGCCGACGTTCACCACCCTCAAGCATCTCGTGTTCATGAACGACGGAAAGGGCGAGGCACCCCAGAGCGTGAAGGGTGTCGAGGTGCACGAATACGAGTCCTTGTTGACGAAGGCGAAGTCGGTGGAGTGGAACGTTGCCGACGAGAACCAGGCGGCGAGCATGTGTTACACGAGCGGAACGACGGGCAACCCGAAAGGCGTCGTCTATTCGCATCGCAGCACGTTCCTCCACACCATGGCCGAGATGGTGGTCGATTCGCTCGGCGTGCGGGAGAGCGACACCGTGTTGCCGGTCGTACCGATGTTCCATGTGAACGCCTGGGGTCTCACCCACGCCGCAGCGACGTGCGGGGCCAACCTCGTGATGCCAGGACCCGATCTCTCCGGTAAGGCGATCGCCGATCACATCGTGAACGAGAAGGTCACGGTTGGTGCGGGAGTCCCGACGATCTGGATGGCGGTGCTCCCCGAGTTGAAGGGTCGGGACACCTCGTCGCTTCGAGCCATCGTGTGCGGAGGCGCGGCGGTGCCGCGGGCGCTCAGCGAGGCGTATCGCGAACAGATCGGACTTCCGATCTTGCAAGCGTGGGGGATGACCGAAACCTCACCGATCGCAGCAGTGTGCACCCTGAATACCGCAGAGCAACAGTTGCCGATCGCAGAGCAAGCCGACATTCGAACCACCGTGGGGCGCATCGTGCTCGGAGTGGATTTCCGCGTGGTGGAACCCGACACCACGACGATGGTTCCATGGGACGGCGAAACGAGTGGCGAATTGCAGTGCGCGGGTCCGTGGATCGCCAGCTCGTACTACAACGATTCGCGGTCGGCGGAGAGTTTCACCAAGGACGGGTGGTTGCGAACCGGCGACGTCGCGGTGGTCGACACCGAAGGGCGGATACGTCTCGTCGACCGGACGAAGGACCTCATCAAGTCGGGCGGTGAGTGGATCTCCTCGGTGGAGATCGAGAACGAGTTGATGTCACACCCGAAGGTGAAGGAGGCTGCCGTCGTCGGCGTCCCGCATCCGAAGTGGTCGGAGCGACCACTCGCATGCGTGGTGCCAAAAGATGGAGAAACCGTGACCAAGGAGGAAATCCTCGACTTCCTCGCCCCGAAGCTTGCCAAGTGGCAGTTGCCGGACGACGTGGTGTTCATCGACCAGGTTCCGAAGACTTCCGTCGGAAAGTTCTCCAAGAAGACGCTGCGCGATCGGTTTGCCGATCATCAATTGCCCGGTGCCTAGGTCGGAGCGATTTTCATCTTCTCTTTGAGTTGAATCACCGCGGATTCTGGTCAGTAGATATCGGCATTGCGGCCGAATTCAGTCCAGCCCGTGGTCGGGCTTGTCAAGTCACACCGCCAGGGGGAGCGTGCGTAACTCGTGTACCCCAATTGGGGCATCCACCAACTATCGAAAGGCATTCCCATGACCACCGCCCACCTCAAAGACATCACCGACCTCAAGCCGGGTGCCCCGTTCACCCGAGGCGGCGTCACGCTCATCCCGATCTTCGATCCCAAGCATCGTGGAATCAACATCAAGGTTGCCGGCGACGAACTGATCGTCTCGGAGCTCGAATCGCCCACCGTGCCCGAACTACAGGTGCACAACCCGACCAGTCATGACCTGCTGATTCCCGCCGGACGAATCCTGAGTGGCGGACGTCAGACTCGCGTCGTGAACGTCTCCATCGTCGTGCCGGCTGGCGCCAAGATCGTCATTCCGGTGTCGTGTGTCGAGGCGGGGCGTTGGTCGGGGCGTTCGTCCTTCAACTATTCCGGGCGACAGGTTTCTCGTCGCGTTCGAGTGGCAAAACAACGAAGCGTGAAGGGAAGCATCGATCGCCGAATGGGCAAACGTTCGGCACAGGGTGAAGTTTGGAACACCATCTCACAAGAGTTGAACCTCCGCCACGTTGATCATCACGCCGACCTCTTCCTTCAAGTGGATGAGGATCTCGACCGACGCTCAGATCGAATTGCCGTGGTGAACGAACTCATCGGCATCGGGGTGGAACCGAACCAAGTGGGTGTCGCCGTCGCCCACGGCGACAAGATTCTCGGTATCGAGGTGTTCCCCAACCATGATGCGCTGAAGGCGTCGTGGGAAGCGATCGTCCGCGCCGCGGTCATCGATGCCGACGAATACACGACGGAACCGCAGGTAAATGAAGCCAGCATCGGTATCGCTGCCCTGGAGAAATTCCTCGCCGAAGTTGCCGCCGTGACGGGTACCGAGGCGGATGGCTGCGGGCGTGGCACGGAAGTGCACGTCGAGACCCCGGCATTCGTGGCCCACGGCCTGCGTGTCGACGGCGAACTCGTCTACTGCAACGCCTTCGTGAACTGATCGCGCAGCGACGCGGAGGCAAGGCGTGCGGGACGCTCGGTTTGGCGTTCCGCACACCCCGCTGACATACTGACGAACGTCGGTTCTACCGATGGCAAGCCTCCTGGTATCTCTCCGCCGAGTGCCAGGAGGCTGCGTTGGTACCTTGTGGGAGGTTCTATGAAATTGTTTCCTGGTCTTACGTTCTCGTGGAAGCGTGCACTCGGCGTGACTGCCGCAAAGCGCAAGGTTTCACGGGCCACGGGAATTCCACTCACTCGTTCGGGGCGTCGCGCGAAACTCGGCAAGTGGTTGGGAATGAAATAGTGCGATCTCGCCTCGAAGCTGGAAGATAGAAAAATGTTCCTCGCGTGGCTCTTCCCCGCACCGAAGTTGAAACCAAAGGATGCGGTCATTGGGGCGGTTGGCGCGTTTCTGGCGATCGGCGCAACATGGTGGTTGAGCAATCGACTCCTCGACGGCAACTCGCCGATTCTCGCCCTCGCGATGGGGGCGTCGGCAATCATCATCTTCATGACGCCACGCGGTCCGATGGCCCAACCCGGTCCCGTGCTGATCGCTCATACTGTCGGTGCCGTCGTCGGAGTCTCAACGAACGAGGTGCTCGACAACACGACCCTCGCTGCGGGCATCGCCGTCGGTCTTACCGCGCTCATCATCACCACGCTCGGTTGTACGCATCCGCCGAGCGGTGGCACGGCGATCAGTGCGGTGATTGGCGGTGAGGCGATCACCAACCTCGGATACGAGTACGTCTGGCGTCCGGTGTTGTTGAACGCGGTGTTGCTGGTGGTGTTGGCAGTGGTCTTGAATGCCCCGTTCGCCGAACGAAGGTATCCGCTCCCGCTGCGCCCATCGTCCTAATGCCGTTGCGTTCCGCGTTGATTACGGGCAGCGGGTCGGAAGATGGCATCGGGTTCGCTACTGCCAAACGTCTCGTGGCCGCTGGATACAACGTCGCGATCACCAGCACCACCGATCGAATCCATCAACGCGCTGACGAGTTGCGTGCGCTGGCGGCATCGAGCCCCGTATCGGGTGACGTGTTGAGCGTCGTTGCGGATCTCACCGATGAATCGAAGGTGAGTGCCCTCGTCGGTGCCGCAGTCCAACGGTTCGGGCACATCGACACGCTGGTCAACAACGCCGGCATGGTCACGGTCGGCAACTCGTTGTTCAATGCAACGCTCGGTGACACCACTCTGCAGCAGTGGAACGAGTCTCTTTCGCGAAACCTCACGACGTGTTTCCTCGTCACGCGGATGGTGCTCGGTGCGGGGTCGGCTGTCGGCGGTTCGTCCGCCGACGCGGTGATGTCCGACGGAGGTCGCATCGTCAACGTGGCGAGCACCACGGGTGCTTTGCAGGCTGGTGTCGGTGACGTCGGTTACAACGCGGCAAAGGCAGGCATGATCGGCCTTACGCGGGCGGTTGCGCTCGAGGTCGCTGCGCGCAAGATCACCGTGAATGCGGTGGCACCCGGCTGGATTGCGACGGGCTCGCAGACGCCTGCCGAAGCGCGAGCCGGTGCCGCGTCGCCATTCGCTCGTTCGGGCACGCCCGACGAGGTTGCCGCAGTCATCGAATTCTTGTGTGGTCCCGGAGCTTCGTACGTGACGGGTCAAATGATCATCGTTGACGGGGGCGACGCGCTTCCCGAAGATCGCAACTGGCGACCGTAAGTGTCCGATCGTGACGCCACGTTGGCCTGGCTTGCAACGGATGACGCGGTGGTTGCTGCGCGTCGACTGGTTCGTCGCTACTCACTGCGAATCGAACCCGAGGACCTCGTTTCGCAGACTCGCATCACGCTGCTGGAGCGCATGTCCCGTCGCACCGCGCCACTCGTTGGTGATGATGTGCAAAAGGCAGCAATTCGGTTCGCGGCACGATGCATG
>SXGS01090194.1_pt1 | contig 15491 bp, 13 predicted proteins | sample 3174681 | NCBI WGS metagenome assembly SXGS01 (sample SAMN11356861, study PRJNA531348) | freshwater metagenome | isolation source: freshwater sample F1-80 | place: China: Fuxian Lake, Yuxi | collected 2017-12-25 | reverse complement strand
CCTCCGGGCTCCCTCAGCTGGCCCGGAACCGCTGGTGTGTCTTGTCTCTTCAGTCATTATCTTTAGTCTCCTTGGATCTCGGTCAGATTCCTAATCCGTGTCCAAGAAAACCGGGTCCCCTATAGCCACTGCACCACCTGCATGCGGCGCTGATTCCGGGCTTCGCGTTGCCGGGGGGCGGGAGGATATCGTCAGAGCGATTTCGCCGCGTCAGGTAGCTTGGACGGATCCCACCAACGGATGGGACCGTGCGAGGCGGAATCGCTGGATTCCATTACCGGGCGTTTGAAGACGCGGATGAGTCCTTGTTTCTTGAGCGATAAAACGTCAACCTTACCGAATTGACATGGTTGAACTTACGCTCGCAGCGCCCTGGACCGTGAATACCACGGGAACCGCCGCGCCCGACGGCGCGCCCGCTGGGACGATGGCGTTTATCTGGGTGAGACCCGTAAAGCCGGGCGCAGGCCCGGCAAACAGGACTTGAGCCGTGGTCCCGCCGATAGTCAGCGCGGCGCCGCGTGCGCTGCTAAGCGTGGTTGACGACGCTGCCCTGCCGGTCGCGACCGGCGGGTCTGTAACACCCGAGCCGGTAGCAAACAGCAGAATCGCCGTTCCCTTGGCGACGGCGTTCGAAGCGCCGTTGAGGCTTCCGTCGGGATGCACGACGATTGCCCGCGTGCCATCCAGGGTGAAAATGCCCGGTTTCGCCCCAACCACGGGAAGTGTCACCGCACTCGTGCTTAGATCGCGGTAGCGGATCACGGCCCTCGTGGTCGCGCGCCCTGCCACTTCGTAGGGGACTTGGACATTCACCTGCCCCGCTGAAACGAAGAACGCCGGCGCCGCAGTTCCGTCGAACGTCACTCGCACTCCCGCGAGCGCGCCGGGAAGGCGGCCGCTGGACACATCGAATCCGCCGTTCAGTTCGGCCCCTACTGGGCCGATGTTCGATCCGAAAATAGCAACGATTTCCCCCGGCGAAACGCCGCCGCTCTTATAGCTTGCGACATTGCCCACTCCTGCCGCCGTGAAGCTGGGGGCGGGCGTGATCAAGAGGCTGCCGGACCAAGACACCGTTGACTGCCCTTTCGAAATTACGATGCTCGAAAGGGCCGGTTCCGTTCGTGACCGAATGTCCAGAGTGAGCCGCAAGGGATTCACGCGATTGATGGTAAAGCCCCGCTCGACGCGCAGCGATCCCGGGCGGAGTGCGACACCTCCACCCAGCAGCTTGATGTCGCTTTCGGCGATGGTGTCGTCGACTCCCGATCCAATGATAAACAGATCCGCTGCTTCTCCCGAGCGGACCGCCGCTCTGTTCGAGAATCGGGAAGGGGAATCGCCCGATCCTCCCGCTGCCGCGGCGCCAATGAACTCCACCTCTATCGTTGAAATTCCCGGTGTTACCGCAATGTCCGCTCGTGCCGTTCCCCCGGCGGTCACTTCGAGGAGAGTTGGGGATGTACGCGTTCCCAGAAACGTTGGCTGGAACTCCGTGCTGACCTGCTGCGAGCTTAGGCTGAAGTTGCCAGGTGATACAGCGCCTCCCATGGGCTCCGCGTAGATCTGGTACCGGCCTCGAGGCGCTCTCATGGCGAACGTCCCCGTGGACTGCGACGATAGAGCGCCAACGGTCACGCCCGAGTCCGCATCGACGGCGACAACCAGCGCACCGCCCAACGGGCCCGTCCCGCTCATCGATACAACGCCCGATATGGTGCCGAAACTCGACGCCGCCGAGGGTGAGGGATATGCGTCGGTAACGAATGCTATGTCGTCGGTCGACAGTTGCGACTGAAAAGATGCGGCGCTAGGCGTGGAAGGGAACATCGTAGCGCCTATAAGGCCCGAGTGGCCGGCTCCCAACGCATGACCAAGTTCATGCGTGGCGACGGACTGCAAGTCGAACGTTCCTTCCGCCAGCGTGGTTGAGAACGCCGTCCGTGCCCCCCCGCTTGTGACGCGGGGATTAAAGAGGATATCGGAATCGGTGATTCGCCCGTCGCTAAAGAAGAAAGTCCTGGCTACGGCGAGGGCCGATCCCACGATGCTACGGGCCTCGGCGGTATCGAGAAAGACGATAACAGGTTGGCCGTCGCTCCCACTGTTTTCGGCGTCGGTTACCTGGAGCGGAGCGAACCTTGCAGCCGAGGATGCGACGCCATTCCAGGCTGAGAGGGCGGACTGAAGGGCCGCGAACGGGTCGCTGTCGGTGGTGATCATCGGACGCCCGTCGGAGTCTGGCGCGCCGGCGGCGACACCCCTATTCACGCGGAAGCGAATGTTGTCGGAATCCGTCCGGCGCAGGGGATTCCCCTCTCGGGTCGTGGAGCGCAAATAGGCATGGGCGGGCATGAGGGACAGCAGCATCAGGCACAGGATTCTCATTTCGCGGCACTCTCCCTCTGGCTCTGCAAGACAGATCGCACTCGGAGTTTGAACGCCCCCAGATCCACGCCGTCGAGTCCACGCAACGAAGTTCCGTTTCGGGTTCGCCCGGTCGGAATCGCCAATTCAACGCTGCCGGAATTGGATCGTATCCTCGCGCCGCGAATCGTGTACTTGCCCTGAGCGTAGCCGGTGGCGCGCAGATACCCGATAGGCGTCCGGTAGAGAAACAACACCATTTCCTCCCCTTGCGCGTAAGCCACCTCGCTCGAGATCCGCATCGTGAGGCCGTCAACGGTACCGCCCGGCTCGCTCGCGACCACGGTCTTCTGAACGGATCCGCTGAGCGGGTCAAGCACTTCTATCTCGTGATGCGTCCAGATGTTTTGACGCTTGGCGTCCCATTCGGACCACGAACGCAGCACGCGTCCGTGAACGATGACCTGAGACTGCCTGGTCAATTCTTCGAGTGACAGTTCAGGAACGACAGCCGCGGCCAGACTGCCGCCAAGCAGGGCCGGAAGGAGAGCGAAAAGGAGTCGAGTAGGCACTGACACAAGTATAAAACCCGGGACGGCACTAATGTTACGATGAATCACGGTTATCTCGATCCGTGAGCCTTCCCTTCCTCTCCGTCGTCTTGGTCGCTCCTAGGAATCCCTTGAACATCGGCGCGGCCGCGCGCGCCATGAAGAACTTCGGGTGTGAGGATCTTAGGCTGGTGGACGCTTACGAAGTGGCATTCCGCGAGGCCCGCTCCGCCGTTGGCGCATCCTCGGTCCTTCAATCAGCGAGGGAGTACCGGGACGTTGCCGCAGCCGTCGCTGACAGCACGCTGGTGATTGGCACCACCTCTCTCGGAAACCGCCAAATGAACCACCCGCTGCTCAGACTGGATCAGACCGCCACTCTGGTGACACAGCACGCCGGACGAGTGGCGCTTTTGTTCGGCTCGGAAAAATTCGGCTTGTCGGTCGCCGACATGAGCCACTGCCATTGGCTTCTGCGCATTCCGACGATCGATCAGGATTTGTCCATGAATCTCGGCCAGGCTGTCGCAGTCTGCCTTTACGAGTTCGCGCGCGACCCGAAAGCCGCCGCGGCGCCCTTGCTCATCAGACGCGCAGCCGCGGATTCGGCGCAAACCGAACAAATCGCGGCGAGGCTGCTCGAAATCATGCGTATCACCGGGTACACCAACCCCACTGTGGAAACTTCGACGGAAAACAAGACGCGGCGAATGGTGCGGAGGTTCGCGCTTACGGCCGCCGACGCCCGGGTCTGCCTGGGCGTCCTGCGTCAGACTCTGTGGAAGCTGCGCCAAAAAGCAGAGTAACGTTAACGCGGCGCTCTCCCTCGTCGATATCGACCTTCGCTTTTGTCTTGCCCAGACCTTCAAACAGATTATCCTCCTGGATGCGGTTGAGGAAAAAATCGGGATAGTCGGCGTTGAACGGCTGTTCGGGCTTGAGCGACCACAGCTTCTTTACGGCGGCCTCACCGTGAATGTCGAGCCCTTCAAGTCTCAGCGCTCCGAAAACGAAGCGAGGCCCTTCGGTCACCTGGACAATGAGATCGACGCTCTTCTTTTTAGCGTCCGGAATTCTGGTGACGGCCACTTCGGTCCTCATGAAACCCTGGCGGCGGATGCGTTTCTTCACGCGCTCCAGCCCTTCGTTAACCTCATTGAAATTCGCCACGTCGCCGGATTTGAAAGCGCCGGCTTTGAGCAACTCTTTCTCGTCGAAACCGTCCGCGCCGGCAATTCGCACCTGGCCAAGCTCGTAGCTCGCGCCTTCGTCGATTTCGACGCTGACAACCAGACCCTCCACCGTCTTCGATTTTTCCGTGTCGATTCGGGTGAACGCTACGCGAATACGTCCTCGCGCGTCGTAGAGCGGGCGCACCGCTGTGTCGAGCAACTGGCGGAACGCCGGCTCGGTATACTCGCGGCCGAAGGCAATACCGGAAAAGGCATTCTGCAGCGTATCGGAGTGAAGAACCTGATTGCCGCGAAAGCGCACTTCGGCCACCACCGGCGGAGCGTTCGCCGGCCTGAACACGACCAGGAATCCTTCCGTTCCTTCCGGAGTCAGTTTCGCCGCGACCTTCTTGGTTGTTATTTCTTCCAGGGCTTGGGTATAGCGCTTGAGCGCCTCGGCAGTGGCGGGAATTCGGGAACCGTGCATGGCGTCCCGGCGCTTCAGCGCGGCATGCAGATCGGCGGAAGGAGCGCCCAGGTCCGAGAAGGTTAGAGGATAGAGCGGCTGGGCCTCGATAACCTGAAACGACGCGGCGTAACCACTGGAGTTCGCCGCGGGGCCGAACTTATAACCGACGACCTCAAACCGGCCTGTCGCGACCAGCTTGTCGCGGGCGGCTTCGAATTCGTCTCTACCCGCTGGTTGTCCGGTCTTGAGACCGGCCACGGACAGGATCTGCTCGGCCGTGTACAACTTCGCGCCTTCGACGGTGAGCGTCTGAACCGGGAAGCGCTGGGGAGCCGCGGCGAGCAAAAGAAGCAGTGTGAAGCACGCCATACTACTATTTTAACGTGACGCGCGGGCTTTGCGTTCCCTGTCGGCGGCGTGCTAAGCTCCTACGCGGTGGGCATTTCCCCGGCAAATAAGTCAATCCTTCTGATGGCCACGGATTCCGCAACGGAAACGCTCCTCGCGGAAATGCCAGGTTCCTCCGATTTCACGCTGGAGAGGGCACCGGCCGCGGAGACCGGTCTCGCCAGGATCGAAGCATCCGATTTCGCCCTCGTTGTGCTCGATATTTCCGGGTTGGGCTCGGGGGGGCTGGCGCTGGTGCATCAGATCCGCCAGACGCGGCCCGCCCTGAAAGTACTGGTGGTGACCGCCGAGACGGCACCCGCAACCGTGCTCTACTGTTTGCGCAAGCAGGTATACGGATATTTCAGCAAGCCGTTTTTGAGGTCTGCGGTGCAACAGTTCGTCCGTCAGGCGCTCGCGTCTCAGGCCGGGCTGGATGAAATCGAGGTCCTTTCGGGCAGCCCCGAATGGATGAAGTTCCGGATTCGTTGCAGACCGGAGACCGCGGACCGCCTGGTCCAGTTCATGCGCGAGATGAAGATCGACCTTCCTCCGGGCGAGCGCGAGGATCTCGCGACGGCGTTTCATGAGGTGATCATGAACGCGATCGAGCACGGCGCACAGAACGATCCAGCCAAGGACCTGCGCATAGGCTATTTGCGAAGCTCCCGATCAATCATTTATTACGTTCAGGACCCTGGGCCGGGATTCAAGCTCGATGAACTCCAACACGCGGCCATTTCGAACGATCCCGAGTCGCCCGCCGGGCACCTCGCCATCCGGACCGAACGGGGTATTCGCCCGGGCGGATTCGGCATTCTCATGGCTCGGAATCTGGTTGACGAAATGATTTATAACGAGAAGGGTAACGAAGTAATTCTGATAAAGTATCTGAAGGAATTGCCCTCTCAACCCGAAGGATTACTGCCATGAAACACACGCTTTGCCCGCTATTCCGCCTCAAACAAAGGGCACTTCCGCTCGCGGCCCTTGCGGCCGCCCTATCCCTTTACGCGCAGCCGCCTGTCAAGCTGACCCGCGCCGAACAGGAAACGTTTCTGCGCGAAGCCAAGATCGAGAAAATGCGCTCGGCACGCAAAGGCATTACCGATTCGCAGCAGGCGACGCTGTTTGACGGGAAACTTCGGCATGACGCCTCCGTTCAGAGCATCGACATCGCCAAGTCCGAGTTCAAGACGGATAGGGGCACGGAGCTGAATTTTAAGGACAGCTTTAAGTTCAACATCGCCGCCTATCGGCTCGACAAGTTGATGGATCTCAACCTCATGCCCGTCTACATGGAGCGCAAGATCGCGGGAAAAACTTCCTCGGTGGGGTGGTGGCTCGACGATGTGATCGGCGATGAAGCAGACCGGAAAAAGAAGAAGCTGACGCCCCCTGACGTCGATGCCTTCAACGAACAGATGTACTGCGTCCGGGTTCTGGTCCAATTGACCGCGAACGTTGACGCGAATCAGGGCAACCTGCTGACGGACAAGAATTGGAATCTGTGGATCATCGACTTTACGAGGGCGTTCCGCCTCATGCGGACATTGCCGAACGAGAAGGACCTGGTGAAGATCGACCGCAAGTTCCTGAAAGCCTTGCGGGAACTGAACGAACCGCAGTTGGCGGGGGCACTCAGGCCCTATGTCACGAACGACGAGATAAAGAGCCTGTTGAAGCGGCGGGACCTGATTGTACAGCACTTTGACGCCGACGTGGCTGCAAAGGGCGAGGCTGCGGTCTTGTGCAACCTGCCCGCCAGATGAACTCAAGCTTGCTTTCGCCCTTCAAAGCGACTAGATTACTAGAAGCGTGATTGAGCAGCGAAAAGCCCAACGGTTCGAGATCCAGCTTCCCGTGGAAGTTCTGCGGGCAGGTAGCGAACGCCTCCCTCACTCCGGAAGAACGCGCAATATAAGTTCGAGCGGAGTGTTGTTCCTCGCCGGGCGTGAAGTCGAAGTAGGCGGGCCGATCGAGTACGTCGTGACGCTCACCACCGAGTCGGGCGCGACTGTAAATCTCCGCTGCATGGGTAAGGTAATGCGCCTCGACCGGATCAGTCCCCAGAGCAGCGAAGAAGAGGTCTTCGCCGTTGCCGTGACGCTTGAGCGTTACGAGTTCATGCGGCCGAACGGCCGCGCGCCGGTTACGCGGTAGACCGGATCGACCCTGCAACCGCTACTTTCCTCGCATCCGGAACGTCAGCCCAGCCACTACCGTCCTTCCGTAACCCGGTGTTCCATGAATGCGGAATGCGGAACCGCGTCCCAGCAGGTCGGATTCGAAGTAGTTCTGCGTCTCGTAGTAGGAGCGGTCCATCACGTTGTCGACAGCCAGGCTGAATTCGACGCCGCGCCGTATCCGCCGCGAGAGGCCGAAGTCGAACACCGTGTGACCGGACGCCGCAATCGACGGGTCCTCTGCATCCAGCCGGTAGTGGTTGATCGCGCGCATCCGCAGCGAACCACTCCAACCCTTCCACCCTGAGACGGTAAGACCGGCATTCGCCACAAAGTGCGGGGCGCTGTCCACATACAAACGCGGGAATTCGGCGCGGTAGAAAGCGTTCGCGACTTTCGTGATGCCGCCGTTCAATGACACTCGCCTCGTCAATTCGGCGGAGGCCTTCGCCTCGAATCCGTAGGCGCGGCTTGGACCCTTGAATTCGAACGTACCGTCGTCCGGAACGTAAACCTGCTCGTTCGAGCGGTCGATGAAGAACAGATCCGTGCTCAGGGAAAGACGCCGGTAGTGTTGTGACGCTCCAACCTGGTAGAAATCCGTCGTGGCGATGCGCTTGCCCTCCGGGTGCTGAATCACCACGCGCGCGTCGGATGTGGAGAAACCGCGCCCGTAGTTCGCAAATAGTGTTATGGGCACCCGCATTGAAGGCGTAAAGGCGGCGCTGGCCTTTGGCTGCACGAGTCCTGCGTTCCGTATGCCGCTGTTGCCCGGTTCCACGCGGTCCCTTACATTGAAGCGGAACTCGTCATAGCGAACGCCTGCGCCGAGTTGAATGCGGCCATGCCAGAGTGAGGCGTTTTGCTGTACGTAACCCGCGCCGTTCGCGATGCGGGCGTTGGCGCGGTTCGTGACTCCCACCGGGTTACGGCCCGACCGGGGATAGAGTCCGACGTTAATCTGATTGTCGTGATAGTTTCCGCCGGCTGTGAGCAAGCCGGTGATGGATCCGAAGCGCTGCGGGCGTATGTATTGGGCGTTCGCGCCTTGCTGCAAACGGGAGTCGTGCTGCTGGAATGGGTCGCCCGTGAAGTTCGAATACAAGTCGAACAACGAGCGGCTTGCGAATCCGTCGAACTTCCACACGGAGCCGCTGGTACTCTCCTGCCGGAAATAGGCCCCTGCGGACGCGGCGCGTACTCGTCCGCCAAGTGTGGGATCGAACGTCCCGAAGCGGTCGAGCAGGCCCGACTCGACTTCATCGAGCGGAACCTGGCCGGAGGAGTAGAAATCGTTTCGGTTTGCGTTGAACTTGAACCCAAGACTGCGGCCGGAGCCAAAACGTTGTGTAGCGTTTCCGGTGAAGTTGTCGCGGCGGTAGCGCAGCGGATTGAGGAAAGGGCCGTCGGTGTGGTACCCCTCGTAGGCGGCAAAGGCGTCGGTCTGTTTCCAGTCGGGACTGAAGCTGAGGAATCCGCGCTTGGTGTTGAACGAACCACCCTGGAGGCGCGCTGTCCACTGGTCTGGCAGGCTTTCTCGCATTCGGATATGCACCACGCCGAGGCCGCTGAAGTCGCCGTATTCCGCGCTGAATGGGCCATTGATGACGGTAACTTCCTGAATCAATTCCGGGCTGAGACTCTTCAGCGACCCCAGGTACCCCTGGCCATGCCCTTGTGTGCCCTGATTTTGCTGCACGTTGTCGACCAAAACCTTGAGCCCGCCGTTGACCCCGCCGTGATCCAGATTGAATCCGAAGCGCCGGATTTCGAGGGACTTGCCGCCGCCCTCGTGCTGTCCGGCGTTGATCCCCGCATCGAGAAGATGAAAGACCTGGTCGTCGCGCGAGAAAAGCGTGCGATCAAAAACCTCCGCGTCGCGGCGGTCGAGTGTCGGCTCGACCGGAGAGGCCGTGATCACGATGCTCTGATGAAGCACAGGTATGGCTGGCGTTTCCGCCTGCTTTTCCTCGGCGAGGAGCGGAAGAACCATCCAGAAATAGGAGATCCGGCGTAGCATGATTGTCTAACTCGTAACACTATATCAGTACGAGCGAGGCGTGGCCGTTGGATTTCCCAGCGCAGTCGCACCGTTCGGATCCTCCCAGTGGTATGATCTTGCCCAAGATGCAACTATCCAGGCGCGACCTCTTCCTAACGTCTCCGCTTCTCCTGACACGGGCTCAAGCGGAGGTCACTCCGGACATTGTTCAATTCCCTGCTGAACTGGAACCTCTTGTAGGTCTCGTCGAGCGGACGGCGCGCGACCGTTGCGCCGAAATGGCCGTCGAGCAACTTCGCAGGGGCGTCTCCTACCGCCAGTTCATGGCCGCGCTTTTCCTCGCAGGCATCCGCAATGTGAACCCGCGGCCGCCTGGATTTGCGCTGCACTGCGTCTTCGTGATTCATGCGGCGCATCTGCTCGGCCTCGAGGCCCCCGCGGATTTGCGACTGCTCCCCCTGTTCTACGCCCTGGACGACTTCAAGGCCGCGCAGGAACGAGACGCAAAGGCCGTCGGCGGCGACTACACTATGCGCGCTTTTCGTGGCCCCGTACCGGATGCAAACCGCGCGGCCGCCGAACTCAGCGCCGCGATGGAAGCCTGGGACACGGAGCGTGGCGAACGTGCCATCGTATCCCTGGCCCGAAACCGCACAGCAACCGAAGTCTTCGCGCTGCTCTGGCAGTACGGCGCCCGCGACTACCGTAACATCGGCCACAAAGCAATTTTCGTCGCAAACGCCTGCCGGACGCTTCAGACGATAGGCTGGCAGCACGCCGAGCCGGTGCTGCGTTCCGTGACTCTTGCATTGCTCGATTTCGGCAGAGAGCAGAAGATGAACGGTTACGCCTATGAGGATCAGTGCTACGCGGGAAACCTGAAGCGCATGGAAGCTTTCACGCGGCTCGATGCCAACTGGACGTCGGATCATGCGGACGCCGCGGCGACGCGCAAAGTTCTCGCTGCAATTCGCGAATCTTCCCCGGATGAAGCCTGCACCGGGACGGTCAACCGGATTTTGAAAGACAAGGTGTCCGCGGCCACGGTGTGGGACGCGGTTCACCTCGCGGCTGCGGAACTCAGAATGCGGGCAGCCGGGGGCGCGGCACTGGCCAGCGTCCACGCCGTCACCTCCGCGAATGCGCTGCACTACGCCTACTCCACGGCGTCGGACCAGCGGACTCGCTTCCTGCTTACGTTGCAGGGCGTGGGCTGGATGACGCAATTTCGCGTCGCTGCGGGGGCGCGCCCTGAGAACCTGCGCGCGTTCGCGATTACGGATCTCGATACAGGCCCGAAGCCGCCTTCTCTAACGGATGCGATTCGGTACACGGTGTCGAAGGTTAATGAGGTCCATTACTACAAATATCTGGGCGCCTTGATCGAGGACATTCCACTGATGAGCGCCGAGTGGCAGCCGCACCTTCTGGCGGCCGTTCCCTATTACACGAAAACAGCGGCCGACTCGGAGCCGCCGGCCATGAAGCGAGCTCGCGAGGCGCTACGCTCACTCTAGTCGCCCATAGTCGCCCATACTTCAAGTACTGTCTACTTTGATTACTTTGATTCTCCCCGAACCTGGATTTCCATGAATATAGATTCTGCGGTTTGCGACGGGCGCTCCAGCCTTGCCGGAACGGCCTTGAGTTGGCGTGCGGTTTGACGGCGGATTACAGAGCGGGCGGCCCGCGGGCTGAGCTTGACGTAGGCCGACTTGCCCCGGACCTCGCCGTCAATTCGACCGGCCGCACCTTTGAAAGGACTGCGGTGCCAGGTGGAGCTTGCCAGCTTTCATGACGCCCGCTCCGCAAATAATTCTCGGGACTGGCGCAGCGCATTCCGTTTCGCGCCCCTTTCGGACATTTCAAAACACCACCGCTCCACCGCAGCTTGACAAACCCCGTGATCGGGCGCACGATCATAAGTAGAGGTGTTCTTATGCGTCTCGCCGCGCACTTTGCTCTCGTTGTGGGGATTTCCGTTTGCTCCGCGTCAGCCCAACAGGTAGTTTCTGCTCGCTCAGGCCTGATTCATTACGTCGAAGGTCAGGTTGAGCTTGACGGCAAGCAGGTCGAATACAAGCCGGCGCTGTTCCCCGACATGAAAGACGGTTCCGAACTGACGACCCGCGATGGCCGCGTGGAAGTGCTGCTCACTCCCGGCGTCTTCCTTCGAGTGGCGGAAAACAGCGCCGTGCGAATGGTATCGAACAAACTCGCCGCGACCCGCGTGGAATTCCTGTCCGGTTCCGTGCTGGTCGAATCCGCGGACTCCCTGAAGGAAAATTCTGTCACCCTGTCGTACAAGGGCGCGAATGTTCGCCTTCGTCGGGACGGACTCTACCGGCTGGACTCGGAGCCTTCGGCCCTGAAGGTTTACTCGGGCGAAGCACTTGTCGAAACGGCCGATCAAAGCGTCACGGTGAAGGACGGTAGGCGACTTCCCTTCGGCGGAGTCTTCGCCGCGGAGCGTTTCAACAGCAAGGCCGGCGACGCGTTCTACCGCTGGACCAAGCGCCGCGCTGAGTACATTTCGACGGCCAATATTTCGGCCGCGAAGAGCATCTACGATTCCGACAGCGGGTGGCGCTCGAACGCCTGGGCTTGGAATCCGTACTACTCGATGTTCACGTACGTGCCTTACCGCGGCAGTTATAACAGCCCCTACGGGTACCGTTATTGGTCGCCGGTAGCCGTGTATCAGATCTACGCGCCGCGCCCGGTTTTTCAGAGCTCGGGTGGGGGTTTTAATCCCGGGCTCGGATACAACACGAACAGGCAGACATCATCCGGATATTCCGGCACGGTTGCTGCGGCGGCACCGGCCCACTCGGCGTCCACGACGGCAGCGGCGGCTCCGTCCGCGCCTGTCTCGCGTGAATCGGGTCAGGCGGGCGGCCGCAGCCGTTGATCGATAGCGGGGCGCGCATTCCGAGCCCTCCAGGCGCCTTCGATCTCGCGATTCAAAAACGGCGAGTGTCCTCCTCCCTTTCAGGGGGAAGCGGACCAGCCCGACACGTTGATAGCATAATCGGCCCGTTTTCGTGACTTGATGCCATTCCGCCGCGACCGCTGCGGGGGGCGAAGATTCAACCGTTACAATTCGGCAATCGTCTCAATCACCGCGTCCCCATTCCGGAACGGCTCCTCTCTCACCTCAATCCCTAGCCCAGGCAACTCCGGTGCGGTCACATAGCCGTTAACCGGCACGGGCACGTTCTTGAGGAAATGCGGATACACGTCGTTGTATAGGTGATACACGCTTTCCATGATGTAAAAGTTCGTCAGCGACGTTGCCGTGTGGATCGAGGAGTACCACAGCACCGGTCCGCCGCCCGTGTGCGGAGAGGTCGGAATCTTGTACGTATCCGCCATATCGGATATCTTCTTCGCCTCGGAAATTCCGCCGCACCACGTCAGGTCGTACATCACCACGTCTCCCGCGCGCGCCTCGAACATCTCGCGAAACCGGAACCGCGTCGCCAGCCGCTCGCTGATGCAAATCGGAATGGAGGTTTCCCGGGAAAGCGACGCCAAGGCCGTCACGTTGTCGGGAAGCATGGTGTCTTCCAGATACATGATCCCGTAAGGCTCAAGCGAACGGGCAATCTGCAGGGAACAGGGCAGGTTCCAGCGGCTGCTCAGGTCGAGCGCGATCTCTATCTCATCGCCCACTGCTTTCCTGATCCGTTGCACCGGATCGAGCGACTGCTTCAACTCCGCCTGCGTAATGAACGTGCCGCCATGTCTAGCCAGTGCATTCACCGGACCTCGATCGTAGGGGTAGAGTTTGATGCCCTTGATTCCGCGCTTGAGCAGGAACTCGACGATTTTTTCCGGATAGTCGTGCTCCCGCATGCCGTTGATCGTCCACCCATTCATCGTGTTGTAGACGAGCAACTTCTCCTGCGCCTTGCCGCCGAGCAGTTTGTAGACAGGCAGCCCGGACGCTTTGCCAAGAATGTCCCATTGAGCGATATTGACGGCGGTAAGCATCCGGAACTCGGCCCCGCCCCAGGGCTGATAGGAGATGCGAAAGAAGAGGTCCTGCCAGAGGCGATCGATCTGGGTCGGATCCTTCCCAAGAATGTAACTGGAAAGTTCTTTGAGCGCGCCGCGATGCGCCTCATGGCCGGGATAGGATTCGCCAATGCCGATAAGTCCGGTATTTGTGTGCAGGCGTACCCACATCCAGTTGGGCGCGATCCCCTGGATTCGCAGGTCCTGCCGGAAGCGCACCGCCTCGATCTTGGTGATCTTCATCGGACCCACGGCCGCGGCGGCCGCCTGCGCATTCAACGCCCAGGGCGCCACGCCGGCGGCCGCGGCCGCCAGGAAATCTCTCCGCCTCATATACGCACCGCGTTTGTCTCAATGTACTCATCGGCCTTCGACTTCGACGGCTTCCGGTGGTCGACGTAATAGAAGCGCTCCGCGTACTGTAGCTTGTGCTGCTTACCGTACTCGCGGTCGTTGTCGAGCAGGAACTGGCGCGCGTAGGCGCGGTCGGCCGCGCGGTCGTCGTTCCCAAGCATCGCCAGCCGCTTTCCCTGCCGCGCCAGTTGGGCGCGAACGATGGACCCGCGGTTGCCATTTCCCTGGGATTTGCATTCCACGATCGCATCGATCTTCTTCTCGATATGCGTACCGATATCGACCACGCGATTGAACGGCTGCCCCGGCTGGGCGCAAAAATAATACCGTTCAGTTACGGTGTGCGGCTGGATGCCCGCCTCCAGGTGTTCGTGGAAATCGTTCGGCATGCCGGCCATCCAGGACGCCTCTTCCACGGCACGTCCGGTCACCCAGTGATCGGGATCGTCCTCTCCTGGCCCCCAGGGATTAAAGGTGAGAACGGTGTTCACCTTGAGCATCCGGAAGATGAGAATCAGCCGGCCGCGCAGGTCTATGTAGGAAATGCCGTTCATGTCGTGGTTTTGATAGTAAAAATCGAATACGTCCTTGAACCCCAAAGCCGCGGCCATACGGAAGTGGTCCTCTTCGTTGCTCAAAATGTTCTGAGCCGTGGTGCGCCCGCCGTATTTCTCGTCGTTGCTCGTGCGGACGATGTAGCCCGTGTAGCCCTCACTCATAAGCTTGGCGCACAGGCCGGAAGCGTAATAAGGGACGTCGTCCAGATGGGCGTGAACGGCGGCGAAGACCTTGCCGCGGTGGGGTTGCCCCCGCTCGTCCTTTACCACTAACACGGCCGCGTTACCGGCCGGCGCCGCGGCGGCGAATCCTGGAATGCCATGACGATACATAGTTCATCTCCCGCTTATAGTGGAACCGCGTGTCCATCCGCATACTTGCGAACCGCCTGACGGAGGTCCGGCTCCTGGCCGATATAACGAAACGTCTCAGCGTATTCCAAGCCGAACTGTTTGCCAAGGGCGCGGAAATCGTCCATGAGGAAATGCTTCACGTATTGAAAATTGGCTGTCGCGTCGTCGTTCCCCAGGAGCGGCAATTTCTTCCCCTGTCTCGCCAATTCCTGACGGAGGCGCAGCCCATTGTCCCCTGCCGGGCCCTTCCCCTTGTTGGCCACGTTGGCGCGCACTTTGTGATCGATGTAGGAGCTGATATCGACCACGCGGTTCACAAGATTGTGGCCTTGCGGCGAGCGGCAGTAGTAATACCGTTCGCGAATCTGGCAGTGCTTCAGCCCGGCCTTGAGTTGTTCGGGATACTCGTGGCCGCCGCCGGGGCTGGCCATCCAGGACGCTGATTCCACAGCCTTGCCGGCAACGATGTGATCGGGGTTCTCGTCGTAGTGGTCGTAGGGGTCCATGGCGAAAACCGTGTTGACCTGAAGCAGCCGGAACAGGAAAATCAGGCGCTGGCGGATCTCGATCATCGCGCAATCGTCCATGCGGTGATTGCGATAGTAGAAAGAGAACGCCTTCTTGCAGCCGAGCGCTTTGGCCGCTTCCTGGTTGTCGATCTCGTTCTGCACCACGCCTTGGCCGACTGTCTTTCCCGCCTTCTCATCATTGGAGAGCCGGATCAGATAGCCGGTATATCCCTCGCCAATCAGCTTCGCGACAGTGCCCGCGCAGAACAGCGTGACATCGTCGGAGTGCGCCTGGATAGCGGCGAGCACCTTGCCCTCATGCGGCCTGCCGGGCCGGTCGCGTTCGACGGCTAGTGTCTAGTTGCATTAGTTCTGGTACTACTGTATGTTGAGTCATGCGCCGAAAGTCCGCGAAATTTAAGCTCAGCGACGAAGAGATGAAGACCTTAGAGGGATGGACCCGCCAAGGCAAGACGGAGCACCGTTTGGTCGAGAGGGCGCGGATTGTTTTGCTTGCCAATCAAGGCAAGACCAATCAGCAGATCGCAGTGGAGTTGGAT
>SXGS01315902.1_pt1 | contig 15499 bp, 8 predicted proteins | sample 3174681 | NCBI WGS metagenome assembly SXGS01 (sample SAMN11356861, study PRJNA531348) | freshwater metagenome | isolation source: freshwater sample F1-80 | place: China: Fuxian Lake, Yuxi | collected 2017-12-25 | reverse complement strand
GGGCATTGGGCATCGGGGGAGGAACATGGTGTGGCGCGTGGCGCGTGCGGCGTCTTGCGTGCGGCGTGATCCGTGTTCGGGAGGACATAGGTCCCCGCTATTTCTCGGCGTACTCCTCCGATCTCTTGATACACGAAGGGCTTGCCGAGCTGGAGCGTCGCATCGGCCACTTGGATGAGCAGATTGCCTTCGGCATCGGCCGTCAGCGGCAATTCCGCGCCCGCGTGGTCGCGCAGGTGGAACTGAATCACACTCGGGTCTACGCCCGGCGCGACGATGAAGTCATGCTCTAACCGCCCTTCCTGGTTGCCGTAGTACACCACATCAATGCCGGGATACACCTCGTGGTATTTCACCTTGGCATACGTCGTCACATTCGTGCGCCATTGGCTGGGGTCATTGCCCAGGAAGTAGTTGACCTTGCCTGGCAGGGCCTCGAGTCCTTCCATGCGCGGGTGCGGGTTGGCGTTGGCGAGTTGGAGCCGAACGGTTTGCGTAGTGCGTGGTGCGTCCTGCGTCCTGCGTCCCAAGCTCCGCAGTGTCTGGACTTTTGCCTTTTGCCCCTTCGACTACGCTCAGGGCAAGCTTTTGACTTTTGCCTTTTGACTTTTGCCGTTCCTCTTCGCCCTTTCGCAAGGATAGTATCGCCTCGGTCGGCGTCAGCAACAGTGCATAGCCGCGTCCACGCGCAAGGAACTGCACGGACGGGTCGCTTTGCCCCTGGTTCACCTCGAACGCCAGCGGTAGTTTGCCGTAGGCCGTGGGCAACGCTGGGATAGCAGAAGCTGGGCGAGCCTGCGCCTGAAGGACACTCCGGTCTTCTCCTTTTCCCAAAGAGAGAGACAGGGGAGGTTGCGGATGTGAGGCACAGGCCGCAAGTAGCAACCCACTGATAATGATGGCTCCCCAGCTCAGGCGCTGGTCGGTCTTTTCCGGCATGCGTTCTCCCTTGTGTTGTAGAGCATTCCGCTCTGGGCTTCGTTACTCGTTATGAATCTGAATCTCGGCCTTGGAACTCGGGCTCAGGCAATGTGCTCGGCTCCAATTCGGTGTCTGTTCGTACATGAGACAGGCGGCATCTTGGTTGTGATTCATGCCAATCGCATGCCCCACCTCGTGCGTGATCGTGTGCATTAGTACGTGGGCTTTGCTGTACTCGACGTGTGCGGGAATTTGTTGCGGGTCGTTCACCACCGGCAACTCTACCAAGCCATCGTTGTCGATGTCAAATGCCGACAAGTCTCGGCCAAAAGCGTTTGGGACGACAAGATCGCCATCCAAAAATCCATTTCGGTTCAGGTCTTCGCTTTTCTTCACGGTAGGAGCGTCGAGCCCGCCACTATCGTTGTCGTCTTCGACCGCAGACAGAGCGAGTGAATCCAACAAACCGTTGACCGGCCCGGCATCGACATAGGGGCGGTCGGCAAAATAACGATCCAGCGGCAACTGGAAAGTTTCTGGATCACCGTACTCCGCCGCGCTCCCCTGCCCGCTCGCGCCCTTGGTGTCCCAGGCCCATGAGCGCACCCCACGTTTGTTGATGTGGCCGTTCGCCCCTTGGTAGGTGCCTGGGAGGTTACGAACGAGAAGCGCGTCGATATGCTCCTCGCCGAAACCAGCCTCGGACGGAGCGGCATGTACATTGAGCCCGGCGCTTTCGCTCAGAGCGGCTCCGAGGGCAAACGGATTGACGGGGTCGTATCCGGTAAATTTCACGAACAGATCTTTCCGCTGTGGATTACCGCGAAAATGTTCGACCGGCCCTTGGAGGACGTACGCCGGGGTCTGGTACGTCTCGTCTGGACCGACTCGCACGAGTGGCGACCCCCACACGAAGCCGCGATATTCTTCCGCCGCCGTCAGCCCATCTCCCACATAGGGATTACTCTCGCTCGTATCGCTGTCCTCTGTGGCTGACAGATCGCCAAACTGCTGTTCCCAAGCATCAGGCAAGCCATCGTTATCCGTATCTTTGGGCAACGTAAAATCTTTCTCCAACACCACCGCCGTGCCATCAGGGAGAGTGAAGGCGGCGCGAGCATGAAGCAGCACTTGTCCGCCGAAATCGAACGCGTGCAGCGTCAGCGGGTTGCCACCCGCTCCAATCTGAAAGTCCGGACTCGCGTCGCCGCTGGCATCGTTGGTGTACTGCCCGAGGGAACTGCTGATGCTTTGCACCGTGAGCGTCACAGTCGGAGACGTGGACAAGCCAGTAACGAACGCACTGACCACTGCTGTGCGCCCGACCTGAGGCAGCCACGTATCCCAAGTGACACTCGGGTCGGCAGGGTCGGAAACGACCAAGACAAGATCGATGGCGCGATCTGCTGTCAGTGAGTTGCAGTCATCATCGCGGGTGTTGCCGAGAATCTCTTTCGCGCCGGGATAGCTTGCCGCCGCGCGGTCGTCGCAGTCGGTGCCGCCGGCGCGCAACGCAACGAAGAGGTCGCCATCGGCATCGTCGTCGCAGACATCACCGAGCGCATCGCTGTCGAGGTTTTCTTGCGCGGGATTGAGAGCGAACGGACAGTTATCGGCACCGTCGATTTTCCCGTCGGCATCGTCGTCGCCGTCGCAGGGCGTGCCAAGTCCGTCACGATCGGTATCGAGCTGATCGGCATTAGCGTCGATGGGACAGTTATCGACACCGTCGCCGCTTCCGTCATGATCGGTATCCGGGTCGTTCGGATTGGTCAGATTCGCGGTTTCCCACGCGTCGCTCCGTCCGTCGTTGTCGCTATCGCGCAGCGCCGGATTCGTCGGCTTGCTCTTGCCGGTTTTGGGCTTCTTCCGCTCCTCCAAATCGCTGTCGATTTCGCAGGCATCGCCACGGCCATTTTCATTGGAGTCGAGTTGGTCGGCATTAGCCACGAGCGGGCAGTTGTCGCAGGCATCGGTCACAGTGTCGCCATCGCCATCGATGGCCTGCTCGCCCGGGTTGTATACCTCCGGGCAGTCGTCCATATCGTCGGGCACGGTATCGTTATCGCTATCGTCGTCGCAGGCGTCGCCAAAACCATCATCATCGCTATCAGTCTGCGTGAAGTTGACAACATCCGGACAATTATCTTGCAAAATGTAGAGGCTATCGCCATCGGCATCGCCCTGTGCAGTTGAGCAGCCATTGAAGTCCACCGCCGCTGCTGGCGGTGTGTCTGGACAGACATCAAGGTTGTCGTCCACTCCATCGCCATCGGCGTCACTGCTACCGAAGCAAGGGGAAAACTCCGAGGTGCTGCCGCTCGTCATCGTCGTAACGGCGGTGAGGAACTTTCCACTCGGAACGGTGAGGCCACCAATCGTTCCGCTAAAATTGCCGCTGCCGTTGGTCGATATCGAGGTAATGTCCAAAGGGTTCTGTCCTTCGCCAAAACCGCTCGGGTCACACGTATCACTGGCAAAAAATTGGATATTGAAGGTCGTCCTCGCAAGGCTATGGAGCGTCAGTGTAATTGAAGTGGCCGTAGCAGCAGTAATCGTGGGAAAGTTCAGTAGGTCGTTCGGCCCCGCGTCGACATCGTCAGTGTCGTTGAGAGTCACGCCGTCGCTGTCCAAGTCGATACCCAAATCGCCGTTGGCAAAGATGAAGTTGCCAAAGAGGAGATGATCAATGCCAGCGTCGACGCGCACGCCGTTACCGGCGTTGAAGGCGATGACGTTACCGCCAGTCAGTTGTCCGTCGCTCAACGCCACTGCACTTGTGCCGCCGATCAAGATCCCGTCGCCGAGATTGGGGACTCCGGCGGTTGCGGGGTCGAGGGTGCCGCTGGCCGGCTTTTTGTTCGTCCCGATACCGTTTCTTAGCAACGTGTGCGCACCAGCCAGCATGACAATGCCAGTGCCGTTGTTACCGGAGACGATATTATCGAGGACATCGGCATGGCGGGCTTTGTTCCTTTCGATGATGATACCGTGGCCACCATTGGGCACGGCCACCTCGCCATCGGGCGTCGTGCCGATGTAGTTGTCTTGGATCGCGACCTCGTCGCTCTCGAAACCAACGCCGTGATCGACATTGCCGGAAATCACGTTGCCTTGGATACGGCTCGTCTTAGCGTCGGTACCAACGCGCACCCCAAAGTTTTCCTCGGTCGGATCGCTCCCATTGCCTAGCGCTACTGTGCCGGTCGTGTCCGTGCCGATGTAGCTGTTCAGCACCTGGTTGCCACGTGCGTTCGGCCCGATCATGACAACGCCGTCGCCGCTGAAGCGGTTGATAGTCAGCCCCTGGATCACGCTCTTCGTGCCAGTGATGACAAGGCCATCGACGCCGAATCCGGCCAGGCTGCCATCGATCTCGACTTCCGGCGGAAAGTTCCCGTCGAATATCACCCGTTCGCTAATCTCGGGCAGCGGGCTGAGCGGCTGAATAGTATGCGGTGCCGGACCAGAGATATTGAAGGCGATCTCGTCTTTCCCAGGGTTGGCATTGGCCGCCAGCAACGCCTCGCGCAAGCTACAATGGGCAACGTCGCATGTCCTGTCGTCCGTATCGTCAGTCGTGTTGACCGTGAAGGTCTGCTGCACCGGATCTTCAGACTCGACCGCGCCGATGTCGCATAGCGCGATAAAATCGCCGTTGCCATCGCGTGGGCGTGAAAAGCCGCGTTGGTCTTCTGCCGAGAGGCATCCTCCCAGAGTGATGGCATCCAGTGCAGGACTATCACCAAGCAGAGCATGAGTAAGCGTGGGGCCGCCGTTATTGGCCAAGGGTTTGAGTTTAGGATCGATGGGACTCAGTCCTGTTCCGATCACGTTATCGACTCCGGTGATCAAAAGGCTACAACCCGTGCTATTACCCAGGATGTTGTAGTTTTCAACCATTAACGATCCTGAGCAGTCCGACGCTTGCCCTCCAACATCAGTATTGCCAGCAATGATCGTGTGGTGGGCATGGCCGACCGGGCCTCCCATACTGGCCAGACCGCCACCGTTGCCCAGGCCGGTGGTCGTCGCGTTATTCGTGATCGTCATATTTCTAAGACTAGGAAACGCAGTCCTGACAAACATGCCGCCGCCATGCCCGGCCGCCGAGTTGCCGCTGATCGTGCTGTTCGACTGGACTCCAGGAGCACGCTCGGCAAAGATTCCCCCACCACTCCCTAAGGCCGAGTTGCCGCTGATCGTGCTTCTATCTATGGACAACCCACCGCCATTCCAAATCCCGCCACCATCCCCCGTCGCCGAGTTATTGCTGACCGTCGTGTCGGTAAGAAAGAGAAAAGCGATATTGCTGCGAATTCCTCCCCCAGAGAATCCATGATTGCTAGTGACGATGCATCGCGTCAGGGTCACGGAACCCGTGCCGACATTAATCCCCGCGCCATCGGCATTCGCACCATTACGGACGGTCATCTGAGAGATGTTCACCTCAATGTCAAAGATCTCAATGACACGATCCAGCGCATTGCCGTCAATAATCGTAGTGGCGGCGCTCGCGCCGGTCATGTCCACGGGTTCTGTGACATCAAGATCGCCGGTCTCTCCAGCATCTTCGTCGGCACCGGGAATGGCCAAGGTGTAGGTTCCGGCAGGGATGGTAATGGTGTCGATCACGCCAGGAGCAGCTTGCCCAGCAGTACAGGCATCGACCGCCATATTTAGATTAGCGGCGCGCACGGCTTCGCGCAGGGAACAATCACCGTCGCTGTTTAATTCATCAGCGGTGGTGTTGACCGTAATCGTGGCAGCAAAGACCGGTCGGCTCCACAACAGCGCAGAGATCCCGATGAGGATAAAGGCGACGCGGAGCGCCCAACACCGGAGAAAAATTTGCCCCAAAAGTCCCGCCCTCAAGGCATTCATCGCGGCTCTCCTTCCCTGCCGACTGGTATTCGCCGGTTGTAGCGCTTTTCTTCGGCTGCTGGCAAGAGACAAACGGTTCATCGCCGGTTAAATTTTCGGTTCGTTCGGTTATTTTCCCGTTTCTCATCTCGGTATCTGGTGAGAAGCGCCGTCACTTGCAGATGTTATGAAGGCTTTGCACTGCACAAGGCACCCTTGGGGAGATACAGATGTTCGCCATGCTGCACAATGCCAACAAATACTTTCCCCCAAAGCTTCCGTTCACCAAGGAGGACCAAGTCAGTAAATGCCAACGAGTGAAACATTTCTTCCGTCAAATCTAGCCCAGCGCAAGCCTCGGCAGTCAGCACATGCACCACGACCGGCTCTTCAGTCATGGCTTGCCACAACTGCCCTCCGGCTCCCTCTGCGGAGGACACAAGCAGCGGCGTTGGCGAATCAGCCGAGGCCGAATGGGCGCGGGAGATCTCTTGAAAGGGCGGCACCGTAACATCTGAATCCGTGTAGCCATCGGGATATTGCCGCCAGTGCTCACCAAAGATTTCGCGGAGCCGTAGCTCGACGCGGCACGGCACTTGAGTGAGCTGTCCAAGAAACCAGCCCTGTTGCAATGGAAAGACCATATCAACGGGGAAGTCGTAGTTGCCTGGGAAAGCAGCAAGCACATGCGGGTTCATCAGGTTGCGCGTCATGCCGTCCTCGACCGTATAGGCGATGATATCGATACCCAGGCTGTCATCGGGCCAATCAGTGAACTGCAGGTAACTGCATCCCGCCGGATCCTTATAATAATCAGCTTCAAGGCGCAGTCGGCCAATCACTCCGCCCGCGTCGCCGAACAACTTCTTGAGCCTCGCGTAATCCGCAGCCAACATGCAGTAATCTGCGTCATAGTCCCAGGGAATCACATTGCGGTGGCGGGCGTAACCGAGCAGCGTGCCATAATCCGGCCAAGCAGAAAGACCGTGCAGCCGCAGCAGGGCTACAAACTGTTCACAACCTTTCATCAGGCAGCGGTATCTTTCCAGATCGATGGGCGTCGCGGTGTAGTTTTTCGCAGTATCTATATTCATGGGCTGAATTTCTTCGTGTTGTCCCCGAAATGGAAAAACCCCTTTGGTGAGACTTGCCGTGCCGACTCCAATTTGCCGCGAATGACGGAGGACAAGGAATAGCGAGCCAGGATGTCAAGCGGCAGTTGCGACGCACCAGCGATGTAACCAATGCAGCCTTCGGCACGGCACTGGCATTCAAAACATTCGGCCATCGACCATTCGGTGCTGGGGTAGAAGAAAGCTAATTCTTCACCGGGTTCAATGTCTTTCACCACGCGCAGGACGTTGGCATCGATGTCAAATTGCACATTCGGCTCGCAGGAATGATTGATGTAGCGAAGTTCAAAAGGAAGCGGTTCCGCGTGGTGCTCCGGCCCACGCTGTATGGTCCAACGGTCTGGCAATGATCGTGGCTCTGTCCAGGAAAGAGGGCTGATGATTTCACCGACCCGCCAGGAACGGCGTGCCACCAGTGCGATACCATGAGGCTTCGAGGCGGCCTCGTACAGCGGCTGCAAATTGGGAGCAGCGTTGAGCCATGCAGCGCTAACGAACTCTGATACGTGGCCATGATAACCCTGGCGAATCCCCGGGTGTAAATGGTCGCTGCTTGTGATCACCAAACAGCAATGCGGAGCGTCACACTGACATTCGAATCCGGCCATGCTTGGGCCACAGAACGTCGCGTAATCTACAGTTAACTCTTCGCCCAGCGCGATTCCGCGCCGCGCAACAAGATCCAGACCATCGAGCCAGGTATTGGGATCGCAAGAGTGATTGATCGGACGCCAGTCGTCTGGGTTCTCGCTCCACAACACGTGGAGGCCAGCGGCTACCGGCCAGGCGTAGTGTTCAAACCATTGCCGTTTTAGACCCGTCCACGCGCGCTCAACATGCCGCCTCGAAGCCAGCACATGCGGGTGCTCCTCATAGCGGACCGCAGTTTCTCCTTCCTCCAGAGCCCGCGTTGCAAACATGCCAAAGCCCGAGTCGCGGCGATAGCGCACCTGCCAAGGGGTGAGGCAACGTTCCCGGCGGCGTATTCCACAGGCCAGGATGTGTTCCAAGAAGCCGCGATGTCCGGCAGGGTCGTTGGCCAGAACGAAATCCGCACTGCCGAACTGCTCCTCGGGATAGAACAACCCGCAATTGGGGTTGATTTCGAGCATGTAAATGTCGCCGTTCTGATCCATGCGTAAATCACAACGTCCGTATCCGGAGCCACCCAGCGCGGCAAAGGTGAGTCTGGCGGCTTCGGTGAGACGCTCAGCCAGAACGGCATCAGTGACCACGCGTGTCTCCATGCGATCAAATTCTTTCCACTTCAGGTCGAAATGCTTAAACGACTCGCCCTCGGGAAAGCAGAACTCCACGGGATTGAGCGTCCAGGCAATTTCCCCCTCATGCCGTGCTTCGGTGACCAGTACGGTGAGTTCTCGTCCGTCGATAAATTCCTCGATCAAAGCCGCGCCAAACTGCTCGATCATGCGGCCGGTTTCGCGGCGCAACTGGCTGGCGTTTGTGACGCACGACCCCCGCGTCAAACCTATGCTCGAAGAACTGTTCGGGTGCTTGACGATTATCGGAAAGCGCAACTCCGAGAGCGCATGCTCCGCATCCGCGGCATGTCGGGCCGTGACATAAGCCGGGAACCGGACTCCAGCCGAATGGCAAGCCATCTTCATCGCTTCGCGGGAAGGATCGTAGAACACCGATCCAGCGCCGGTGAAAGCAGCCTTCAGGCGCTCATGCCTGCACAACTTCGATGCCGGCCCGGTCCTCATCCCACGCACCGTCGCAGAGATTAATGAAAACGTCGAAGCCTTGACGCTCGATTGCGATGATCTGCCGGACAGCCATTGCTTTGGCAATGTGAAAGTGCCGGCATTTGTGGTCCGGCAAATATCTCGCCGGGTCGTAATCAGGGTTGAACTCATTGAAGGGAGCAGTGGAGCCCTCGGAAGAAGAACTCAGGATCGCGATCTTCATATCCCTCTCTCTTGTCCAGTGATGCGAAATTTTTTTGCGTCTGAAGATACGCTTGCGCCACCGCGCATTACGTCCGGGTGGCCTTCCGGCTGGTTCTGCCCGTGCAGGACGCGCATCCGCTGCTCCCATGATTCTAGGTAAGCCAAGGCCGCCTTTGAGCAGACACGTCCCGTCGCACTGGCAAACCGCTCAGGCGGCATCTCCCGGATCATCCGTCCGAGATCCAAGTCCGCTTCCAGCCGCAAGGTGCGTTCCCACAGCCACCAGCGCATATGGGCTTCGATCTGGAAATCATTGATCACGCTGCCTCCGAAACCGTGGCTCGCCTCAGGCGTCTCCACTTGATGAATCCATCCAGCGGGGAAATAGAGAAGCTCGCCTCCGCACATGGTACCAATGTGTTTTTCTGCATGACGGAGGAGGGGGAAATCAAGGATGGAATGACGCCGCGGGTCGAAGAACTCCTTGAGGATCGGGTCGAAGGCCGCCAGCAAGAATTCGGGAGACATCAATTCCCAGGTCTTGCGGCCGCTGAACAGGTACATCCAGCCTTGCATTCCGTACGCATCAAGATGCAAAGGAGTGAAACTGCCAGCCGAGGAGAGTACGACGCTTTTCTCTTTTTTGCTCTCGCTGACCGGCGGACCTACTAGCCAGTTGCAACGCAGAAACGAGGGCGTCTCGCAGAGATCTCCCAGGGCCGTATCCACGATGAAATGGTCGACGATATTGTAGCCGGCCCGGCCCTCCCGCAGGGCGGAAAAAACGCTTGCCGCAGGTATTTCGTGATAAGCCTGACGTCCGAAGTCGTACACGTGCAAGGGGATATTTCCCAACAAGGTTTCAAGGCGGTCCAGCGGCAACATGCCACCTGCGGAGCCTCTTAAAAGATGTAGTCCACGGATGATCAACGGCTCGTTCGCAAACCGCTCGTAGAAATCAGCAACACTCGAAATCTCGGTCGCTTCAACGATCCGGATCGGGTGACTGCAAGCTGCAGGCAAGCGTAGGTTCATCAGCGCATTTCCCTCATCATGCACACGTTATTTTGCTCGCTCCACAGTGCGGCGTAGACACCGTCACGGTCCATCAATTCCGCATGCGAGCCAACTTCAACGACACGCCCACGTTCAAACACACAGATGTGATCTGCTTCAGCGGCGTCGCGCAATTGATGGGTGACCAAAATGACGGTCCGCCCCTCAGCGGTACGCCGGAGGGTGCGCATGACCGCAGCGGCAGTGGCCGTATCCAGAGCGCTTGTTGGTTCGTCCAAGACAAGCAACTCCGGCTCCCGAATCAACGCGCGCGCCAGTGCTATACGTTGCCGTTGCCCTCCCGAACACGTGTCCCCGGTGACCAAGGAGTCATAGCCTTCGGGAAGGCTCTCGATCCATGTATCGATTTCTGCCGCCCGCGCGGAATTGATTACCTTCTCCCTGGAGGCATCTTCGCATCCCGAGAGAATGTTGTCGCCAACCGAAGCGTGGAACAGAAGACTGTCCTGAAATACGGCACCAACCTTGGAAAGGTAATCCGTCAGTGGCAACTCGCGTAAGTCCACACCGCCGATCAGAATGCGGCCTGAACCCGGAGACTCCACCCCAAGCAGCAACAAGAGCGCCGTACTCTTGCCTGAGCCGGTGGCACCGACAAACGCCGTCACCCGACCACGCGGGATATGAAGCGATACCTGGTCCAGGTGCTGCTGCGCATCGTCATGGCTGAACGAAACGTTCTCAAATGCCATCCCCTCACCCAACCCGCCAAAAGCCCGAGTGGCCGCCGGTCGCTCCACAAGCAAAGGTCTGCTCATGATTTCGCTGATCCGGCGGGCACCTGCCGACGCTTCAATCAGGGTGGGCAAAGTTGATAACAGATCCCATAGATGGCGGCTCAATTCACGGAACAGCATGTGAAACGAAATCAACTGCCCGGGCGAGAGCTGGCCGGTGAGCGTCATCCACCCGCTCAGCCCGAGGATGATCAGCTGGAGGAGTTCAAGCAAGATGGTCGACACTCAGTAGGTGTAATAACCGAAGAGGTTGTAGCGCCATGACGCTCCAATGATGCGATCATTGTGGGCGGCAAAGCGGTCACGCTCCGTCGAGGCAAGGCCGAAAACCCGAAGCACAATCTGGATGATAAGATTTTGCTGGCAAAACGTAGCCAAACTACCGATGAGATTCCGGACCTTGTAACTTTCCAAAGCCGCGTGTGACGCCAGATTGCGGACCACGATCACGGGCAAAGGAAGGAGCAGAAGCGCCGCCAGCGAGAGACGCCACTCAACCCGGATCATCAATCCCAGGGAAAATAAACCGCCGGCCACGGCATTGGCGACGTATTGAAGCGACCACAAGGCCGGTTCGATCCTGCTGGCGTCAACCGTAACTCGCGTAACCAGATCTCCATGCGCCGTGCTGCGTAAATGCCCCAGAGGGAACATTTGGATCCGCTCGAAAATCCGCGATCGAGCCTCGCCGGGAATTCTGGCCAGTAGCTTGGAATACAGCCAGTCCCGTCCTAACCCCGTAACTGAGGCGATGACGAAAACCAGCAATAACAGCAACAGCCATTGAGGCAGCAGGTCCTGTCGATTTTTTAGAATGACGTCATCAAGGATAATTCCCACAGCAGCGCGCTGCCATGATTCCAGCCCCATTTCGACCACAGTCAGCAGGCAGACAACGGCCAAAGCTCCTTGGTGCGGCCGGAGGAACGGTGCCAGACCTCGCCCCAAGGATACAATCCACTCATACCCGCCAACCAAATCCGCTTTCATCCCTGAACTTTTCGGCTGTTTATCTTTGCTTCCTCAAGTGACCGTAAGGGGTCGGTCTCGAAATTGAGGAATTCAACTGCGCCAACGCTCCGACATGGACGCCTCCGATGGTGCAAGGGAAGGTATTTTTTTCGGTTAGATTTTCATTACGTTGGGTTAGTCGTTATGCACCTGGATCTCGGCTTTCGAGCTTGCGCTCAAGCACTGCGCTCGGCTCCAATTCGGCGTCTTCCGGTACATCAGACAAGCCGCGTCTTCATTATGATTGGCTCCGACGGCATGCCCCACCTCGTGGGTGATCGTATGCATGAGCACATGCGCTTTGGTGTACTCGCGTTGCGGATCAATCTGCCCAGCCGTCGCCACGATAGGCAATTCGACGTGTCCATCGCGATCAATGTCCAAGGAGGAAAAATCGTTCTCGTATTGCTCGGGAACAAAATGGTCGCCATCCAACAGGCCATTTCTCAGTATTTTGTCTTCGTTCAACCCTGGAAGAACATCCAATCTGCCATTGTCGTTCCCATCCTCCACCGAGTTAGTAGTTACGGGATTGAGAACGCCATCGCGCCCTGGGGCGTAATCCAGATAGGGGCGATCCGCAAAATAGAAATCCAGAGAGATTTGATAGGTGAAGGAGGTCCCATAGGTTGTGGCGTTCCCTTGTTGGTCAACTGCTCCTTTGGTGTCCCACTCCCAGTCACGCACGCCGCGTTTGTTGATGTGGCCATTGCCGTCTTGATAGGTGAACCTCTTCTCGTTGCGCACTAAGGATGCGTCGATAGACTCCTCACCAAACCCGGCTTCCACCGGCGCGGCATGCACGTTGAGTCCGGCATCTTCACTGAAAACCGTGCCTAATGCGAAAGGATTCGTGTCGTCATACCCAGTCCATTTCAAGAAGAGATCCTTGCGCAGGGGATTGCTGCGAAAATGTTGTGCTGGCCCCTGCGGTACGTAGGCTGGTGTTTGGTAGGTCGCATCCGGCCCGACGCGCACCAACGGCGATCCCCAGAGGAAGCCGCGATACTCCTCGAAGGCGGTGAGGCCGTCGCCTACGTACGGGTTCCCTGAGCTGAGGTCGAAGTCTTCTTCAGCGGTCAGCTCGCCAAATTGATACTCCCAAGCATCGGGCAGACCGTCAGCATCTGTATCTCGTGGCAGGGTGAAAGTCTGCCGCAAAGCAATGGGCATCCCATCCGCCAAGATACCGTCGGCAGTCGCCTCCATAGTCACGGTGCCGCCAAAATCCCGTACTTCCATCACCAGCCAATTGCCGGTGTTCTGTACGACCTCATAGTCCGTACTGAGGAATGGATTGGCGTCGTTGGTGTATTGTCCGGCGAGGTCGCTGATGCGGTTGAGGTTCAGTCTCAGAATCGGAGTCCCGACGAGTTGGCCCAAGGTGTCTACCACTCGCGCCCGGAGTTCCACGGTGTGGCCGATCGTCGGCAACCATGTGTCGTAGGTCGCGTCAAGATCGTCCAAATCACGGAACTCAATGTCCACGGTCAACACGCGGTCCGCAGTGCGCACATCGCAGTCATCGTCGCGGTTATTGCCGGGAATCTCGCGTGCGCCAGGATGTGCGGTAGCGACGAAATCATGGCAGTCGTCCCCGCCAGCAGCTATCGCGTGGAACGTGTCACCATCAGCATCGTCATCGCAGGCATCACCCTGCGTGTCGCCATCAAGGTTTCTCTGCTCAGTGTTCGCATGTATCGGACAGTTGTCAGTAGTGTCGGCAATAAAGTCCCCATCATCGTCGGCATCGCACCCATTGCCCGCACCATCGCGGTCGGCATCCATTTGATCCGCATTGGCAAACCGCGCACAGTTATCAGCCCCGTCGATCACCCCATCGCCATCGCTGTCCGGATTGGTCGGAGACAATCCCTGAGCGGTCTCGACGGCATCCGTCAGTCCATCGTTATCGCTATCGGCCACAGCCGGGTCCAGAGGCTTCGTCTTCTTCTTGCGAGGCTTTTTCGGTTCGTCGAGATCGCTGGCGAGGTCGCACACATCACCTCTCCCATTGCCATCGGTATCCAACTGGTCGGCATTCTCACGATCAGGACAATTGTCGCACGCATCAGGCACGCCGTCGTCGTCTCGGGTATCGTCCTGAGTGTGTGGGTTCCAGACCGTAACGCACGAGTCGTCGGCATCTTCGAGACCATCGTTGTCGTCATCCCGGTCACAGGCATCGCCGATGCCATCGCTGTCTGTGTCGATTTGCGTAACATTCGCCACTTCTGGGCAGTTGTCGCGCAGGATAGACACGCCGTCGCCATCGTCGTCGCCACCGGCTGAGGGCTCCAACTTGACCACAAAACCATCAGTCCCAGCGGCACTTGTGGCTTGGAGCAAAGTAAAGGTTGGAAAATCTGTAGAGAACGTCTCTCCAGTGACGTAGACTTGACCGCTCCTATCCACAGCGATGGCTCTCGCGGCATCAAGATCACTGCCACCCAAATAGGTGGCATACAACAACGAGCCGCCATTCGCGGCGATTTGCGCAACAAAGGCATCTTCATCGCCGCTGGGCGTGGGCTGAAGTGGCGTCACCGTCGGGAAATCCAGCGAATCAGTCTCACCGGCGATATATGCCCGGCCATCCTCATCCACGGCCACCGCGTTGGCAAAGTCGTCGTTACTGCCGCCAAGATAAGTTGCATAGCTCAGCGCCCTGCCGTCGGCACTGAGCTGCGCCACGACGGCGTCAATATCGCCTCTGAGCGTAGCTTGCAGCGGCCTGAAGGTAGGAAAGTTGCGGGACTCGGTTGATCCCACAACAGATGCTTGCCCATCGCCATCGACGGCAAGAGCATTCACAACATCATCGTCACTGCCGCCCAGGTAGGTGGAATAGAGCAACGCCCCACCGTCGGATCGCACTTTCGCCACATACCAGTCATCAAGCCCGGCCAGCGTGGCCTGGAACGGCAGCATGGTGGGGAAATTCAGCGACGAGGTCTCTCCGGCCATATACGCGTTGCCATGATTATCCACAGCGACGGCATGAGCAGCATCAACATCGCTACCTCCGAGATAGGTGGCATAGCGGAAGAGCGTTCCAGCAGCGTTCAACCCGACGAGGAAAGCGTCGCCGCTGCCGCCGGGCATCGCCTGGAGCGGTGTCGCCGTAGGGAAGTTCGACGAATCCGTCGTCCCAGCCACAACCGCTTGTCCATCGCTATCGACAGCAATAGAGGCACCGGCATCGTCGCCACTACCGCCGAGATAAGTGGCGTAATCCAGCGCTGATCCGTCGGCGCTCAGACGCACCACGAAGGCATCTGCTCCTCCACCGGCATGGAGCGGCTGAATGGGCGACGCGAGGGGAAAGTCCAGGGATTCAGTCTCGCCAGTCACATACACTCGTCCGTTGGCGTCAAGCGCGAGCGAGTGCCCAGCGTCATACCCCCTCCCACCCAGATAAGTGAGATACAGTAAAGCCGACCCATCGGCGCTCAGTTGAGCAATGAACAGATCGGCGTCCCCAGCAGGAACGGACTGGAGTGCATTGGCAAGGGGCAGATCCGTCGAGAAGCTCACACCAGACACATACGCCTGCCCGCTGCCATTCGCGACAATGGCCAAGCCAACATCGTCACCATTTCCTCCGAGGTAAGTGGAGTAGCTGAGTACAGGGTCGATGACGACTGGATAGGCAGGGTCGTAGGCGGCGAGGTGGAAACCCACAGCGAGGGCAGCAGGCACTGGGCATTGGGCATCGGGGGAGGAACATGGTGTGGCGCGTGGCGCGTGCGGCGTCTTGCGTGCGGCGTGATCCGTGTTCGGGAGGACATAGGTCCCCGCTATTTCTCGGCGTACTCCTCCGATCTCTTGATACACGAAGGGC
>SXGS01018275.1_pt1 | contig 15499 bp, 11 predicted proteins | sample 3174681 | NCBI WGS metagenome assembly SXGS01 (sample SAMN11356861, study PRJNA531348) | freshwater metagenome | isolation source: freshwater sample F1-80 | place: China: Fuxian Lake, Yuxi | collected 2017-12-25 | reverse complement strand
GGCAGCGGCGGCAGCGGCGGCAGCGGCGGCGCCCTCGGCGGCGACCTCCTCGGCGGCGACCTCGGCGGCTTCGGCAGCGGTGGAGGCGGCGGCCTCCTTGGCGGCCAGGGACGACCTGAGGATCTCCCCTTCGGAACTTTGGGCCCCGCTGGGGTCGCTGGCCTCGGCGCGGGGCGCGCGGCGCAGGCGATCGGCGAGGCGGCGGGGCCAGGAGGGGTCAAAGAAGATCGTGGCGGCGCAGATCATGATCAGGGGGAACATGCCGATGTTGAAGAGCGCGCCGACGGTGAGGTGGAAGGCGATCAGGACGACATAGGCCGCCGGACGGGTGCGGCGCCACAGCAGCCAGAAGGGGATCGTGGTGTCGAAGAGGAAGCCGCCCCAGCTCATCACCAGGGCCACGGACCAGAGATCCAGCCAGGGGCCGATCAGGGGCAGATCGACGCGGGCCGACAGCCAGATGTTGAGCGGCTGGGCGTGGATCAGCCAGTCCTGGCCGAGCTTGGCCAGCCCCGCGAAGACGTAGACCACGCCGACCTGGAAGCGCAGCAGCGCCACCACCCAGGTCGACACGGTGTCGCGCCGGATTTCCGGTCGGCGCAGCGCGTCCAGCGAGCCCGTGCGGCCGACCGGCAAGAAGATCATCAAGAAGAGCAGCAGCGACAAGATGTAGTAATGATTGAGGTAGTTGGTCACATCGAGCAGCTCTACGGCGGTAAAGAGCGCAAAGAGGCCCAGGGCCGAGAGGCGCGTGAAGAGGCCCAGCGCGAGGCAGGCCGCCATCGCCGCCATGGCGACGAAGATCCCGACCATCGCCCAGGGCGGCGGCAGCGCCAGCCATTCGAAGCCCCAGTACTTGAAGGTGAAGGTCGGCTCGACGAAGAAGCGCTCGACCCAGCCGAAGGTCAAAAAGCGCAGCGCGCCTATGAGGACGAGCGCCCCGACGAGGGCCCGAAAGGCGGCCAGGCTGGCCGCGTCGGTCGGCGCCATCAGGCGGCGCTCAAGCGCCCCGAGGATCGCTCTGGCGCCCGCCATCGCCGGCCTCAGTCGTTGTCGCCTTCGGCGCGGTCAGGGATCTCCAGGTCCAGGACGCTGAGGAACTGGGTCTTGAACTGGACGGTGAACTTCTGGACCGCCTCGAAGGCGGCGCGCACGCTCTGGGGGTCGCGCTCCAGCGCCTCGACGAGGTCGCCCTCGATGGCCTCGACGGCGGCGATGGCCGCCTCCAGGTCGGCCCTCATGCTGGCCTCCAGCGCCCCGGCGCCCACCTCGATGAGCAGATCGTCGAAGCCGACGCCCTCGCCGCCAGGGTCCGAGCCCAGGAAGGCGCGCTGGAAGGCCTTTAAATTATTGATGATGTGCTCCTTGGACTGACCCGCGAACTTCGACTCCAGGGCTTCGGGGCAGGTGTCGGTGTCGCAGTCGATGAGCCCGGCCGGGATGGCCAGCTTCATGTCCTTGGTCTCCTTCTCGACGTAGAAGAGCGCGTCGGTCAGGGCGTTGAGGGCCTCGCGGGTCGAGCCGTAGAGGGGGCCGGGGCCGGCGAGCTCGGCCAGGAAGTTCCCCTCGGCCGGGTCCCAGGCCGCGCGCAGCTCGGCGGCGCGGGCCGACACCAGCGCCGCGAGCGTGTGGGCGTAATCGGCCCGCCGCTGCTGGAGCTCCGGGGCGATCGCGTCCCAGGCGCCGTCGCGGTTGATGGCGCTGTTGGGCGCGCAGGCGTTCTCGTCGCCGCTTTCGAAGAGCAGGACCTCCAGGGCGTCGAGCCCGCGCACGTTGATGGGCTCGGCGGCGAAGGCCGCCTGATTGGCGAAGTTGCCCTCGACGATCTCTTGATCGACGCGGCAGTTGTTGACCAGGGGCCACGAGTAGATCTCGTCGCGCAGATCCCGGCCCCCGATCACCGCGCCCATGACCCCGGCCGGCCCCACCTGGAAGACCTCCGCCTGCTGCCACAGCGCCATGGCCGCCCGCCACGCCTCCTGGGCGGCGGCCCGGTCGGCCTCCTGCTGCGAGGCGGACCAGGCCCCCGCGGCGGCCTCCAGCGCCTGCGCGGCGGCCTCGAAGCGCACGAGCGTGTCGAGGATGACGCGCTCGCCGACGTTGGCGAGCAGCGCCCGGCGCGTGGTCGAGATCCCGCCCTCCGGCTCCGCCTCGGGCGTCGCCTCGGCTTCGGGCTCCGGGCGCGGGCCCGGATCGCCGCAGCTCGCCGCGATCAACGCCGCCAGCCCGCCGAGCGCCAGCACATGACAGATCCTGCCCTGGTTCATCGAATCCACCTCCAACGCGCCGCCGCCCGCGACCTGATCGCGCGCGACGGCGAGGACAACGCGACGAAGCTTGCTCCGGTGCGGCCCTCCGCGTCAGGAGGGCCGCGCGAGCAGGAGCGCGGCAGATCCTACCAGCCCCCCAGCCCCTTTTCATCCCCCATGTTCGCCGCGTCGAAGCCGTAGGCGACCTGGAAGATCCCGCGGGCCTCAAGCAGCGCCGCCCGGTAGAGATCGGCGGCCTCCGCGCCGGCGGCCTCCAGCACGGGGGCGTCGCCGATCAGCGCGTGGATCTGGGCGAAGTCCTCGTCGGACAGAGGCGAGCGCGGGTTGAACTGGAGGCTCATGGCGAAGCCCTTGAGCTCGGACCAGACCTTGGCGTGGTGCAGGAAGTCGTAGCCCTCGGTGCCGAAGGCGTCCATGTCCTGCAGCGTGTCGTTGATGTAGTGGACGGCGGTGGCGGCCAGCGACCGCTCCCAGGCCAGCTCCAGCGCGTCGCGCTCGACCTTGAGGGCCGCCATCTCGTCGTCCGTCAGCGCGCGGCCGGCGGCGCGGCTGATGATCGCCCGGCCGGTCAGGAAGGCGTCGATGGCCTCGCCGCTGTAATCCGTCCGAGCCGCCGGGTTGCTGCTCAGATCCCGCCTGGCGGCGTTGACCGAGGCGGCGAAGTTGAACTCCCCCGTCAGATCGATGGCGCCGTCGCCGTTGGCGTCGTTGTAGCCCCGCTCAAAGCCCGCCCGGCCGCCCGCGCCGGCGATCTCTTCGTCGGTGAAGGCCGCGTAGTTGCGCGCCGCGCCGAAGTAGCCGAAGCCCTCGTCCCACGCGTGCTCAAGCTCCGTGTAAGGGTTCTCCCCGAACTCGACGTTGTCCGACAGCAGCCCCTTGCCCTCGACGTCGTCGTCCATGTAGTCGTCCGTGCCCTGGTGGAAGCAGATCGCCCCGAGCAGGAGCTTCTGGACAAGCTCCGCCAGGTCCAGGCCGCCCTCGGTGACGTGCACCGGCAGCACCTTGCCCTGCGGGTCGAGGCGCTGCTGGCCGTTGGCTCGCCCGATCGCGTTCTCCTCGATCGTCTCGAAGAGGGCCACCATGAGCTGCTCCGGCGACCCCAGCCCGCCGCCCGAGGCCGCGATGCCCTCGTCCGACCAGCCCTTGAACTGCGCGCTCCAGTCCTTGTGATCCGTCACCGGGTCATTGCCGGCCAGCTTCCCGACCAGATCCTTGTCCGTCGAGATGGCGGCGTAGGTCTGCTGGAGGGTCGGCGGGTCCGTCGCCAGCAAGGGCGCCTCCTCCCCGTTGGAGTCCGAGTCGAAGCGGAAGTAGAAGTCCATCACCGCGACGACCTCGCCCTCCTGCGTCGGCTCGAAGCGCGCGGCGTCGATGTCCTCGGTCAAGCCCACGATGGTGGTCTTCAGATCCGCGATCAGCACCTGCCGCATCACCTGCCCCGAGTAGGACACGCTCCCGACCCCCTCGACCGATCGGCTCGGGAAGTCGTAGACATCGGGCACCTCGAAGCCTTCAGGCTCCCCCTCGGGCTCCCCTTCTGGCTCTCCCTCGGGGGTCCCTTCGGGCTGGCCTTCCGGCTCGCCTTCGGGCTCACCCTCGGGCTGACCTTCGGGCTCGGGCCCGGCCGACGAGTCGGCCTCGTCATCGCCGCAGCCCAACAGCGCCACGCCCGCAACCAGCCCAGCGCCAACCCACCGCCACAGCCCCCTCGTCTTCGCGCTCATCGCTCGCCCCCTCCAGGCTCACCCATCGCCTTTGCTGTCGCCTCGCCTCAATTGAAATTGATTTTCAATTCCAGATGGAGTTTCTAGAGCGGCGGCGGCGCGCTGTCAAGCGCCGATCGCTTCGATGGCGGCCTTGGGATGGGGGAGCGCCGTGGGGAGGGGATCGAGGGGGTTGATGAGGGGTGCGTCTTGACGGTCAAGGTGGCGGTGCCTTATTCTTGAAGAATGGTGCTTGCCCCCTCACAACCCATGTCCCTTCCCCGCGCCGGTGAGCGCAGGGAGGAGGTGCGCCCGTTGGCGCGTTGGAGTTGTCGGGCGCGTCGAGCGCCGCGCAGAGCGTCGATGAAGGCTTCGGGCGAGGCGCCCGCGGTCACCCTCACACAAGGTCGGGAGGCTCGATATGGTTCAGGTCGCTCAGGACGTCAACGTCGCCGTGGAGGAGATCCAGCTTGTGCAACTCCAGGATGAGCACGCCGCGCTCGAGCTGCGGCTTGAGCAACTCGACGCCCTGATCTACCTGACCCCCGACGAGCAGCTTGAGCGCAAGACGATCCAGAAGCAGAAGTTGCGGCTGAAGGACAGGATGACGAGCCTGAAGCCTTCCTGACGACCCTCAGCCCTGCTCGGTCAGCCGTGGCTTGGAGGCGACGCCGAGGGCGGCCAGCGCGTCGATGGGGCTCGGAGGCGAGTCGGCCTGGGTTGGCTCGCCTGGGTGGAGGAGCTGCGCGGCGCGGGTGAGCTGGCTGTTGATCTCGCTCAGGCCGCGCGCGGGCGTGCGCCCTGCGCCGACGCGGTCGCGCTGATCGACGGCCAGGGCGTCGGCCATCAGGCGCAGCCTGTCGGTGTTGTTCTCTTCGACGAGGCCCGCGCAGTTCAGCGCCCCGAAGAGCTGGGCCTCGCGGCTGCGGTGCAGGGTCAAGAGGGCGTGCATGAAGGGGCTCTGGGCGTCGTCCTTGAGGGGATCGCGACAAGCTTGCAGGACGTCGATGACGGAGATGTCTGACAGGGAGCGCCCGGGGATGTAGCCGGTCGATGAGCCGTCGGCGCCGAGGAAGTCGACCTCAAGCAGGATGCGGTGCTTGAGCAGGCGCTCGACGATCTCGCGGGCCTGGGTCATCGGGACCCCGGCGATGGCCGCCATCTTGATCATCGGGACAGGACCCTGGCCGGCGTGGAAGGCCGAGGCCACGGGGGTGAAGATCTCGAGCCCGATCAAGGGGTTGAGGCGCCTCTCCTCGTCCTTGTTGATGTCGTGCAGGCGCTGCGGCAGCAGCAGGGTGCGGAGGTTCTGGATGGTGTAGGTCATCTCGGCGCCGAAGAGGACGATCACCCAGGACACGTAGACCCAGATGAGGAAGAGCGGGATCAGGCTGATGGCGCCGTAGACGGTCGCGTAGGACTCCATGACGAAGTGCGTCACGTAGATGTTGAAGCCGGACTTGGCCACCTCGAAGGCGATGGCGGTGACGAAGCCGCTGACCAGCGCGGGGACCCACTTGACCTCGGTGTGGGGCAGGAGCTTGTTGGCCAGCGTGAAGGCCACCACCGCCAGCCCCAGGGGCAGCAGCTTGTAGCCGACGCTGGAGAAGAAGGGCATCTCGTCCATCACGAACTGGACGCGGGCCGACTCGACCACCGAGATCGTGATCATCAGCGGCGCCAGCGTGATCAGCGCGTAGAAGGTCAGGAACTTGCTCACCAGGGGCCGCCGGGCGCGGATCCGCCAGATGTCGTTGAAGGCCTGCTCGATGTTGTTGAACATCGCCACGCCCAGGAAGATCAGCACCACCGAGCCGATCCCGCTCAGCGCGCCGCCCTGGTGCTGGCTGAACTCCGAGAGCTGATCCGTGATCCGATCGCCGGACACGGGCAGCATCGTCTTGAGCATGCCCAGCACCGTCTTGTTGCCCACGCCGAAGGCCCCGGAGAGCGTCGTGGCCACCGTCAGGAGCGGGACGACCGAGAGCGCCGTCGTGAAGGCCAGGGAGCTGGCCCGCACCAGCCCGCGGTCGTGGATCAGCTCCCGAAAGACCTGGATGATCAGGATCGGAGGGTAGACCAGCACCAGCTCCAGCCTCGACAGATCCTCCCAGCGCCCAAGCGAGAAGCGGGTCGTCAGGTAACGGACGCGCTCCACCAGGGCCTGCACCGACGCGGTCAGGCGCCGGACCTGGCCCTTGATCCCTTGCTCTGTCTGCGCGTCGCTCAAGCCCCATCCCTCCGAAGCGCGACCCCCTCAAGTCCTCCAGCAAGCCGCCTCATGATAACACCAACATCCTCTCGCGCCTCATCTTTTGAACCTCTGGCCCGCCCCGCCCCGCCCCGAGCCTGGCCCTTCGTCCGGCGCGCTGCCTGGCCCTTCGCCCGGCGCCCCTCATCGGCTCACGCCCCCTCAAGGGCCGCCTCGATCTCCTCCAGCACGTACACGTCCTGCTCTCGCGACGCAGCCACGGCGAGCGCCACGCCGGCCGGCCGGCCCCCGAGCTGCCCCAGCGCCCAGGCGGCGTGCCCGCGCACCAGCGGCTCGACCTCGGCCTCCAGGCGCTCGGCCAGCAGCCCCACCCACTGGCGGTCGCCGGTGTTGCCCAGCACCACGGCGGCATTGCGCAGCAGCCCGGCGCGGCCAGCGCGCTGCACCGGCGACAGCCTCAGCGCGCTCCGGAAGGTCTCGGGGTCGAACTCGGACAGCAGCAGGTCCGCCGTGATCCCCTGGATCTCAGGCCGCCCGAGAAATGAAAAACTCTTTGTCGTCGCGGGCTTGCGATTCCAGGGGCAGACGTCCTGGCAGATGTCGCAGCCGAAGAGGTGGTCGCCGATCAGGGGCCGCAGGTCGCGGGGGATGGGGCCGCGAAGCTCGATGGTGAGGTAGGAGATGCACCGGCGCGCGTCCAGCACGTAGGGGCCGACGAAGGCGCCGGTGGGGCAGGCGTCGAGGCAGGCGGAGCAGGAGCCGCAGAAGTCGCCGACGGGGGTGCCGACGGGGTCCAGGTCCAGGTCGACGATCAGCTCGGCGAGGAAGAGGTGGCTGCCCAGGGCGCGGTCGATGATCATGGTGTTCTTGCCGACCCAGCCGATGCCGGCCAGCAGGGCCACGTCGCGCTCCAGCAGGGGGAGGCGGTCGACGCAGGCGCGCGAGCGGACCTCGACGCCGGAGATCATCTGGATGAAGGCGGAGAGCTGGTCGAGCTTGTGCTCGATGACCTTGTGGTAGTCAAAGCCCTGGGCGTAGCGGGCGATGTGGCCGGGGCCGGCCTGGGCCTCCTCGACCCGGTGCTGGATCGCGAGGGCCACGATGGACCTGGCCCCGCTCAGGAGGTTGGCGGGGTTGGCGCGGCGCTCGGGGCGGCGGGTCATGTAGGTCATCTGGCCGCCGTAGCCGGCCTCGACCCACCCCCGCAAGGCTTCGCCGTGGGGAAGCGGCGAGGCGGGCACGACGCCGGCCCGGTCAAAGCCGAGGGCGCGGGCGCGGGCGAGGATCTGGTCGGTCAGGGATATGGGCATCGGGCGTTTTTGAGCGCGTGGGGTCTTGGGGCCGGGCCTTGAGGTGGCTATAGAGTGAGCGCGGGTCGCCTGGGGGTCAGGATTTCAGATCCACCGGGGCCGAGCAAGGGGGTTGAGCATGTCGCAGAGCGCAGAGGCTCAGGAGTTCCTCAACAGCCTGCTGGTGACCGATCGTAGCAGCCTGACCTTCCTGCACCAGACGCTCTTCGGGCAGCGGGGCAGCGCGTCGCTGGAGCAGGCGGCGGTGGAGGTGGCCGCCCACGCGCAGGGCAACCAGGGCAGGCTGCCCGAGGGGATCAAGCGATGGATCAGGGCGCCCAGCACGCTGACGAGCCACCACCGGACGGCGCTGGTGCGGCTGGCTGGCCATTACCGCGACGAGAGCATCTCGGAGGATCTGCTGGGGATCTTGCGCCAGCTGACCTTCGTGGCCTCGCACCCGGCGGCGATCTCGGCGCTGGCGCAGGTCCAGGGCATCCGGGCCAGCAAGACGCTGACGGAGCTGCTCTGGAGCGCCCCGACGCGCCAGTGGCACGTGCGCGAGACGGCGATCCTGCGCGAGCTGGGTCGGATGGGGTGGTCGAGCGCCATCAGCCACCTGATCCGCGCCCTGGCGGTGCCTTACGACAACCCGGCCAGGGCGGCGTCAGAGGCTCTGGCGCGCTTTGACCCGGACGAGGCGCTGCCGCCGCTGCTCAAGGTCATCGAGGTCACCGCGACGGCCCCCCCGCGGATCGAGGCGGGCCAGGACGCGCGGCAGATCGCGGGGGCGGCCGACGCGCTGGGCCGGCTCGGGGACGAGAGGGCGATCCCGGCGCTTCAGCGGCTCGCCGACGTGGACGACGCCCAGGTGGCCTGCGCGGCGGCGGTGGCGCTGGCGCGCCTGGGCGACCCGGAGGCGGAGGGCCGGCTGGTGCGGCTGGCCTACGCGGATCGCGGCCACGCCGGCGCCGAGCTGCGTGCCAGGGCGATCGCGGCGCTGGGGGTGCTGGCCCAGAGCCTCAATCATCAGCTCGGCGAGGGGTCCATCAACACCTTGTACCAGGGGTTGAGCGACAGCCAGCCGGAGGTGCGCTCGGCGGCGGCGCTGGCCATCGGGGACGCGGGCCGACCTGCGGCCTCGCGGGCCATCGCCGAGGCGCTGCGCAAGGAGGTCTCGCCGCTGGTGCGGACGGCCGCGATCCGCGCGCTCGGGCGCCTGGGGCACAGCCTGAGCCTGCCGATCCTGCTCGACGCGCTGCGGCGCGACGAGGCCTCGGTCAAGATCGAGGTCCTCGACGCGCTGGCCGGCTTCCGCGACCCTCAGATGGCCCACCACATCGCGCCCTGGCGGGCGTCGCAGGACGAGCGCCTGGCCGCGGCGGCCGACCGGGCGCTGCGGCGCCTGCTGCACCGCCCCTTCGAGTGGCCCGCGCCGGCGGCGATCGAGGGGGATGGCGTCGCCATCGACCTCTACACCCTTGAGGACGCTCGCAGGCTGCTGCTGCCGCCGGCGTCGCCGGCGGCGCCGGTGGGCTTCTTCGGCCGCCTCTTCGGGGCCAGCGCCCCGGAGCCGCCCCCGGCCCCCCGCCCCATCGGGCGCCTGACGCTGACCGCCCAACGCGCCCAGCTCAGCTTCGAGGCTGGCCGCGTCGACCCGGGCTGGCAGCCCGGCGCCATCGACTGGGAGAGGCGCTTCAGCCTCCAGGTCACCCGGGAGCCCATCGGCCCCGACGAGGGCGCCGAGGACATCGGCGTCCACTTCACCTTGCGCCAGCGCCCCCCCGGCGCCGTCGCGGCGGCGCTGGAGACGATCGCCTTGAGCCTGTGGTGCGCCCCCTCCGAGGCCGTCGGCCGCCTGACGGCCAAGAGCGAGCGGCTCGCCTGCCTCGATCCCCACCAGGCGCCCCCCTTCCTCGCCGCGGTCAGATGGTATATGGAGGTTCACGGCGAGCCCATGGCCTACGTCTAAGCCCGCGCTGAACCTCATGATCCAAACCCCGAGGAGCTGGTGGATCGAACCCGGATCGCGATCGTCGCCCTGGCGGCGGCCACCCTTTCTTGCTGCGACATGCCTCGCCGGTCTGGCGTCGAAGGCCGCCCCAGCCCTGCGCTCGGGCACCAGCTCGGCGAGCGGGCCGCCCTGGCCGGCGCCGACATCTGGCGCAAGGCCAGCCGGCCCGAGGGCCTCGTCCGCGTCCCCGGCGGCCCCTTCCAGCGCGGCAGCGACGAGGCCGCGCTGGAGGCCGCCATGGATCTGTGCAAGCTGACCTACGCCCGACCCCGCGCCTGCCAGGAGGCCTGGTTCGAGCACGAGGCCCCGCGCCGCACGCTGACGCTCAACACCTTCTTCATCGACCGCCATGAGGTCACCCAGTCCGAGTACGCCCAGTGCGTCGAGGCCGGCGCCTGCGCGCCGCCCGCCTGGGAGCGCTGCGACGTGCTCGACCTGAGCACGGGCCAGCGCCGCACCGGCCCGCGCGAGGGCCTCCAGGCCCCCAACCTCCCGGTCGTGTGCGTGGACTGGGGCCAGGCCAGGGCCTTCTGCGCCTGGGCTGGCGGCAGGCTGCCGACCGAAGCCGAGTGGGAGAAGGCCGCCCGCGGCCCCGAGGGCGCCCGGGAGCTGCCCTGGGGCGAGGCCTGGGACCCCGCCGCGCTGAACTGGGGCGAGACCGGCGGCCTGGGCGCCTACGACGGCCACGAGGGGATCGCGCCCGTCGGCGCCTACCCCAGGGGCGCCTCGCCCTACGGCGCGCTGGACATGGGCGGCAATGTCTGGGAGTGGGTCGCCGACTGGTACGACCCCGACTTCTACAAGGACGCCCCGGAGCTCAACCCCGTCAACCTCAAGCCCAGCCGCCACAAGGGCCTGCGCGGCGGCGCGTGGTCCTTCGCCGGCAGCGGCGCCCGCGTCGCCTTCCGCCACCTCGCCGCGCCCGATCGCGTCGAGGACGGCGTCGGCTTCCGCTGCGTCCGCATCCCCAAGGAGGCCAGCCCATGAGCCCGAGGCCGCCGATCGCCCGACGAAGGGCCTGGATCGCCGCCGCGCTCGCGGCGTGGTGCGCCGCGGCCTGTCACCCGACCCGCGAGATCGCGCGCGACGAGACGCCGATCGTCGATCGCCAAGGCCCCGAGGGGCCGGAGTTGGACGACGAGCTGGGGCCGCTGGTGCCGATCGGGCCTGCGCGGATGCAGATCCCGCGGGGGTGGGTGTCGATCCCGGGCAAGGAGCGCGCGTGGCGCAGCGGGCCCTCGCAGCCGAGGGCGACCCTGAACGTGATCGTCGGCGCCCCCGGCGCGCAAGGCGCCAGCGCCCAGGAGATCTGGGCGGCCTTGAGCCGCGCCTACCAGGCCGAAGCCGACGCCGTCCAGCGCTTCGTCGAGGACGGCGCCGTCGATCTGGGCCAGGGGCGCCAGGCGTGGCGTTTCTTGATCTCGCGCCAAGAGCAGGGCGCGCGCTACACGCTGCTGCAGCTCGTCGTGGTGGGCCGCGCCCACATCTACTACGTGACCTTCACGGCGCGCGCTGAGGACTTCGAGGCCGCGGAGGCGGGCTTCTGGAGGGCGGCGCGGACCTTCGACGGCGATCTCTGAGGGGCCGCTCGGGGGTCAGAGCGGGGCCTCGGAAGTCGCCGGTTGCAGGGGCCAGCGTTCGGTCATAGAATGCGCCGGAAATCGCGAGCGCCCTTGGCATCGGGCGCCCGATGAGCCATAGGAAGAAACATGCAGGACGAGACACAGGTCGGCAACGCCAGGCGGGTGAAGGAGATCCGGTCGGCGGTCATTCGCTTCGCGGGTGATTCGGGCGACGGGATGCAGCTGACGGGGAGCCAGTTCACGAGCACCTCGGCGGTGATCGGCAATGACCTGGCGACGCTGCCGGACTTCCCGGCTGAGATCCGCGCGCCAACCGGGACGGTCGCCGGGGTCTCGGGCTTCCAGATCCACTTCGGGTCGATGGACATCTACACGCCGGGCGACTCGCCGGACGTGCTGGTGGCGATGAACCCGGCCGCGCTCAAGTACAACCTGCGCGACATGATCCCTGGCCGGATCATCATCCTGAACACGGACGCCTTCGGCGAGCGCCCCAACGCCAAGGCGGGCTTCAACAGCGACCCGCTGACCGACGGCACCCTGGACGAATTCAAGGTCATCGATGTCCCGCTGACGAAGATGACCCACCAGGCCCTGGACCACGTCAAGATCTCCAAGAAGGACAAGGATCGCTGCAAGAACTTCTTCGCCCTGGGGCTGATGTACTGGATGTACGGCCGCCCGCTTGAGCACACCCAGCGCTGGATCGAGGGCAAGTTCAAGGGCCAGGATGACTACATCGAGGCCAACACGGCGGCCCTCAAGGCGGGCTACTACTACGGCGAGACGGCCGAACTCTTCAGCAATGCCTATAAGATAGCCCCGGCGCCCATCGAGCCCGGGCTCTACCGCAACATCACCGGCAACCAGGCGGCGGCCTTTGGCTTCATCGCCGGTGCCGAGCTGGCGGGCCTGCCCCTCTTCCTGGGCAGCTACCCCATTACGCCGGCCAGCGACGTCCTGCACGAGCTGTCCAAGTACAAGGACTTCGGCGTGCGCACCTTCCAGGCCGAGGACGAGATCGCGGCCATCGGCTCGGCCATCGGCGCGGCCTTCGGCGGCTCCCTGGCGCTGACGACCTCCAGCGGGCCGGGCATCGCGCTCAAGGGCGAGGCCATCGGGCTGGCCCACATCCTGGAGCTGCCGCTGATCATCGCCAACATCCAGCGCGGCGGCCCCAGCACGGGCCTGCCGACCAAGACCGAGCAGTCCGATCTGCTCCAGGCCATGTTCGGCCGCAACGGCGAGTGCGCCGTGCCGATCGTCGCGGCCCAGTCACCCGGCGACTGCTTCTGGGCCGCCATCGAGGCCGCGCGCATCGCCACCACCTACATGACCCCCGTCTTCTTCCTCTCGGACGGCTACATCGCCAACGGCGCCGAGCCCTGGCGCATCCCCGACCCTTCGGAGCTGCCCACCTTCCCCGTCACCTTCCGCACGGACCCCGAGGCCTTCGAACCCTACAGGAGAGACCCGGAGACCCTCGCGCGGCCCTGGGTCAAGCCCGGCACGCCCGGCCTGGAGCACCGCGTCGGCGGCCTGGAGAAGCAGGCCAACACCGGCAACGTCTCCTACGACCCCGACAACCACGAGGCCATGTGCCGCATCCGCACCGAGAAGATCGCCCGGATCAAGGTCCCCGACGCCGAGCTCTTCGGCCCTGACAGCGGCGACGTCCTCCTGATCGGCTGGGGCGGCACCTTCGGCGCCCTGCGGGCCACCGCGATCAACATGCACGATGAAGGTCAGAAGGTCAGCCACCTGCACCTGCGCCACCTCAACCCCTTCCCCCAGAACCTCGCCCCCGCCATCAAGCGCTATCGCCACGTCGTCGTCGCCGAGCTCAACCTCGGACAGCTCTCCATGATGATCCGCGAGCGCTTCATGGCCGACATCATCTGCCTCAACAAACTCCAGGGCCAGCCTTTCAAGGTCGGCGAGATCATCCAGCGGATCCGCCCGCTGCTCAACCAGCCCGAGGTGTGACGCCATGACGACCGAACTGAGCCGCGCCGACTTCCAGACCGATCAGGACGTCCGCTGGTGCCCCGGCTGCGGCGATTACGCCATCCTCGCCCAGGTCCAGAAGGTCTTCCCCGAGCTGGGGATCCCCAAGGAGAACTTCGTCATCATCAGCGGGATCGGCTGCTCCAGCCGCTTCCCCTACTACCTGAACACCTACGGGATGCACTCCATCCACGGGCGAGCGCCGGCCATCGCCACTGGCCTCAAGTCCGCCCGGCCGGAGCTGAGCGTCTGGGTCGTCACCGGCGACGGCGACTCGCTCTCGATCGGCGGCAACCACCTCATCCACGTCCTGCGCCGCAATGTCGACCTCAAGATCCACATGTTCAACAACGAGATCTACGGCCTGACCAAGGGGCAGTACACCCCCACCAGCGAGGTCGGCAAGCGCACCAAGTCGACCCCCATGGGCTCCGTCGACGCCCCCCTGCTGCCCGTCAGCATCGCGCTGGGCGCCAACGCCTCCTTCGTCGCCCGGACCATCGACCGCGAGCCCAAGCACATGGTCGACGTCCTGCACCGCGCCGCCGCCCACAAGGGCACCGCGCTGGTCGAGATCCTCCAGAACTGCAACATCTTCAATGACGGCGCCTTCTTCCAGCTCACCGAGCGGGCCACCCGCGACGACAGCCAGCTCCTCGTCGAGCACGGCAAGCCCCTGCTCTTCGGCAAGGACAACGCCAAGGGCGTCGTCTTTGAGCACTTCGAGCCCAAGATCGTCAACGTGGCCGAGGTCGGCATCGAGAAGATCCACGTCCACGACGAGCACGCCCCCATCGCCTATCACATGGCCCTCGGCCAGCTCGGCCGCCCCGACATGCCCACCGCGCTTGGCGTCCTGCGGCAGGTCGACCGGCCCACTTACGACGAGGAGCTCAACGCGCAGATCGACACCGCGATCGCGCGCAAGGGCCGCAACGACATCAACAAGTTGCTGCGCAGCGGCAGCACCTGGACCGTCAAGTAGGGAGCCCGGATGATGTTCAAGATGCCCCTTGTCGGCGCCCTCCTGGCCTGCGCCCTCCTGGCCCTGGCCGCCTGCGGCGACGACGGCCAGGACAAAGGTCCCGCCGCACCCGAGATCGCCTCAGCCTCGCTGGAGTGCGGCCCCTACGTCGGCGAGGGCGACCCGAAGGCCGACGGCGACATCCTCTTGAGGCTCGAGGCCGTCGTCTCGGACCCCGACGGGGACCTCGCTGGCGTCACGGCCACCTTCGGCGGCGCGCTGCTGACGCTGACCGACCAGGGCAGCTCGATCTTCGCGTACGATCAAGGCGGCGAGTTCAACAAGATCGCCCGCTGCACCGGCGAGGAGGCGATTACGATCATCGCCGTCGACGCGCTGGGCAATGAGGCGATCCTGACCGAGGACAAGATCACGCGCTGACGCGGCCCGCCGCCGATCCGCGAGGCGCCCCCCCCCTGAAGACCCGAGCCCAGGCGAGCGCATTGCCCCGGTGGGCGGGCGCCCCAGAGCGCGGCGACCGGGCGATGGCCTCGCCCCAGAGCGCGGCGCCTGGGCGACGGCCTCACCCCCAGAGCGCGGCGACCGGGCGACGGCCTCACCCCCAGAGCGCAAAAGCCCCGCGACAGCCTGGATCGGCTGTCGCGGGGCTTTTGCGCTCTGGGGCTTCGGACCACGCGAGGAGCCCGGCGGCTCAGGCCGCCGGGGTGCCCTGGGATCACTCGAACTCGGCGTCGATCACGTCGTCGTCGTTGGCGCCAGCGGGGGGCGCCTGACCGCCCGCGCCAGCGGCCGCGCCGGGACCCGCCGCGCCTGCGGCCTGGTAGAGCTCCTGGCCGGCGGCCTGGGAGGCGTTCATCAGGTTGGTCTTGGCGGCGTTGAGGCGGTCGAGGTCATCGGAGTCCAGGGCGCCGCGGGCCTCCTTGAGGGCAGCCTCCAGGCCGGAGAGGACGCCCGCGGAGAGCTTCTCGCGGTTCTCGTTGAGCATCTTCTCCATCTGGTAGATCTGGCTGTCGAGCTCGTTGCGGGCCTCGATGCGCTCGCGGCGGCGCTTGTCCTCGCCCTCGTGCTCCTTGGCCTCGCGGACCATGCGATCGATGTCGGCTTCGGTCAGGCCGGAGTCGTTGCTGATCGTGATCGTCTGCTTCTTGTTCGTGGCCTTGTCGATGGCCGAGACGTTGACGCTGCCGTCGGCGTCGATGTCGAAGGGGACCTCGCCCTGGGGGACGCCGCGGGGGGCCGGGGGGATGCCGTCGAGGCGGAAGCGCCCGAGCATGCGGTTGTCGGCGGCCATCTCGCGCTCGCCCTGCAGGACCTTGACCTCGACGCTGGTCTGGCTGTCGGCGGCGGTCGAGAAGATCTCGGACTTGCGGGCCGGGATGGTGGTGTTGCGCGGGATCAGCGGCGTGGTGACGCCGCCGAGCGTCTCGATGCCCAGC
>SXGS01215749.1_pt1 | contig 15506 bp, 12 predicted proteins | sample 3174681 | NCBI WGS metagenome assembly SXGS01 (sample SAMN11356861, study PRJNA531348) | freshwater metagenome | isolation source: freshwater sample F1-80 | place: China: Fuxian Lake, Yuxi | collected 2017-12-25 | reverse complement strand
GGTGACGACGACAGCGGTCGCGCCGCCGTTCTCGGGGGCGCCGGCACCGGTCGCCCCGTGCCAGCCAGCGGGCACCGGCGGATCGGTCCACTCGAAGAGCCAGCTCGCGTCGAGCGGCGAGGCGTTCACGCACCCGGCGCTCACGGGCTCGCCGAGGAGCTCGTGCCAGTAGGTCGCGTGCAGCGCGAACGGCGCCGAAAAATACTGCGTGAACGGCACGTCCGAGATGAACGAGCTGCGCTCCTCTCCGAGCACCGAGGCCATGGTGCTCGCGCGGTCCTTGTAGGTGATGCGGTAGCGTCCGAGCGGAGTCGTCGCGTCGCTCACGTTGTTGCCGCCCCGGCGCGGTATGCCCCCACGCCCCGGAGACACGAGCGTCGTGAACACGGGCTCGAGATCTTCGTAGGCGATGAGGATCCCGCGCGAAATGCTGACCGCGAGCCACTTTTCGCCGGCTGCGACGCCGAACGGGCGCGCCTTCACGGCCTCGGCCACGCTCGCGTCGCGCTCGTCGATCCACAGCGCCCGCTCGCAGCTCCCGCCGGTCGCGGGCAGTCGCGCCTTAGTCTCGAGGAGGACGCGACCCTCGTCTTTCGCCCGCGCCCCCGTGAGCGCGACGAACGTCCGCGGCTGGAACGACTCGCCATGGGCCGTGAGCGTCCCATCGCACTCGCGGCGATAGGCCGGGCGGGCCGCGCCGCGAAACCATGCGAGCGGAAGCTCCACCCCCGAGCCGAGCGTGACGCCGCGAAACTGGCTGCGCTGAAAGCGCCGCACGCGATCCGCAGGCACGATCGTGAGGTCCGTCGACAAGAGCCAGGTGCGCCCCTCCGCCTCGAAGGCGCCGGCGTACGAGAGCATCGACCCGTGCGGCAGGGTACGCACGAAGAGCTGCAGCGGCCGCACCTCTCGCGCCGTCATCCCGCGCGCGACGAACCCGGGGACGGGCATGTCCGGCGCGATGGGCAATGAGGTCGCGAGGTGCTCGTGGCTAGCGAGCGTCGCAGCGAGTCGCGGGGGACGATCGACGTGACCGTACCGCGCCTCGAGCCGCGCCGACTCGCCCGCGGTGGGAACGCGCGCGTACATGGGTGCCCCATTCGAGAGCGCAAACTCATACGGAAACGCACCGGCCCGAGGCAACGTGATCGCGTTGTTCTGGAGGAACGGCGTCGATTCGGACGCGGTCACGGTGCGGTCCTGGCACACGAAGCCGCGCGGCTCGATCGCGTAGAAGCCACCCGGGCAGCCCTGGCCGGCCACGATGTCGCGCTCGCGCAACGCGACGCTGTGACCGACGCGCAGGGTGCCGAGGAAACGCCCGCGCGCGTCCGGGCGCGGCCAGATGAAGGTCTGATACTGGACGCTCGTCACGCGCGGCACGTCGGCGTGCGCGGCAGTCGCGGGCGCGACCGCGACAAGGGCAGAGAGCGCGAGCCGACGAGGGACCTTCGCAATTGTGGCGAGCAACCGGCGCACGGATTGGCGATAATACCCCGGTGCGTGTCTCGCTGTGGCTTCGCGCCGAGGGCGTCGCCGCCGCATGGGAGTGCTTCAGTGCGCTGCTCTTCGTCTCGGCGGTGTTTCCGGCGGCGTTCGCGAGCCCGTGGCCAGGCGTCCTGTTCGCGGTCACGCTCGCGGCGTCGGCGCTCGTCGCGAGGTCGATGGTGCGGAGCCGGAGCGGGCGCTTCGGCTTCGCGGCCGCCCTGCGCTTGCCGAGCTGGGTCGGTGCCATCACGCCCCTCTTGCCCGGCTCGGATCTGCGCGTGCTCGTGGCGTGCTGCGGCTTCGGCGTCATGGCCTTCGCGCTCCGGCGCTTCATCTACCGTCGCTGGCTCGAGCCGACCGCGGGCGACCTCGTGCATGTCGCGCGCGAGCTGCGCGTCCAGCTGTCGGAGAATGCGGCCGTCGCCGGCATCGTCGGCGGCCACGTGATGCTGCTCTTCAGCGTGGCGTTCCTTCGAACGCGGAGCAACGTCGTGTTCCGCGCGTGGTGGGAGATCGTCCCCGCGCTCACGCTGATCGGCACCGCGGGGTTCACGCTCACCGTGCGCCTCCTGACCGCGGACATCGTGAGCGCCCTCGAGGCCAGCCTCGCAGCGCAGCCGTCGGACGAGGCCGAGAGCGCCGCCGCCGAAGCGCCCGAAGCCACCGTTGCGCCCGAAGCCACCGACGCCACCGAACGTGACGACGCGACGGACCCCGCCCTCGCCGTCCGGCTCGCCGCCGCGCTCGTGCAAGCGCAGCGCGCCCCCGCGCGATTGAGCGCGCTGAATTTCGGCCTCTGGTTGGTCTGCATCGCGATCGGCGTCGCCGTCATCCACCCGCCGCCGCGGCGCGTGCCGGACATCGTGGTGGCGCTCTCGTGCGGCACGCTCTTCGCGTGGGGCGTCTCGTTCTACCAGCGCGGCTGGCACACCGACGCGCTCGCCCCCGTGCTCCGGCACCTCCGCGCTGCCCTCGGCGTCCGCGCGACCGTGGCGGCGGTGAGCCTGCGGCGGCGCATGTTGACGGAGTTCGGGGTCCCGGTCCTCTTCACGTTCGCCCTCTCGCTCTTCGCGTCGATCGGGCTCTACCGCGCGCTCAGCGATGAGCCCACCTGGCAGGACGATTTCGCCGCCATCACCGCGCTCTCGGCGTCCTTCGCGATGCTGGTGATCGCCGTGGGTAACCTCTTTCGGCGCGTCGCGCGCGAGCTGAGCGCGCCCCTCACCGAGATCGCCGCGAGCGCAGACCGCGTCGCGACCGGAGAGCTCGCGCTCGCCGTCGCCGAGGTGAGCGGACCGCGCGAGGTCGTCGGCCTCGGTCGAAGCATCGAGCGCATGCGCCAGTCCCTCGCGACGACGATCGCCGCGCTGGAGTCCGAGCGGGAGACACTCGAGACGCGCGTCGCCGAGCGCACGATCGAGCTGCGCCGCGCGCTCGACGAGCTGAAGCAGGCGCAGGCGGCCCTCGTTCACGGCGAGCGCATGGCGCTGCTCGGCCAGCTCGTCGCCGGGGTCGCTCACGAGATCTACAACCCGCTCACGGCGGTCACCGGCAGCATCTCATCGCTCGAGCGCGTGCGTGACGAGCTTGGCGCGATGCTCGCGGCGTCGCGACGGGCCGAGGCGAACCTGCCGCCGCGCGACCGCGAGGCGCTCGAAGAGCTGCGTGCCTCACTCGACGTCGATGGCGCGCTCGAGGATCTCCGCGGCATAGTCAAGGTCGTGAACGGCGCGGCGCGACGCAGCGTGGAGATCGTCGCCACGCTGAAGATGCTGGCGCGCTCGGCGAGCGAGCCCGAGCCCGTGGATCTGACCGCAGGTCTCGAGGAGACGCTCGCGCTCTCGTCCTTCCGCACCCGCGCCGTCGGCATCGAGGTCGACACGAGGCTCGAGCCGCTCGGGCTCGTCGAGTGTCACGCGGGCGAGATCCACCAGGTGTTCATGAACCTCGTGTCGAACGCGATCGACGCCGTGACCGAAGGCATGCCCGAGCGCGGGGGCGGTCGCATCCTCGTGCGGGCGACGACCGCCGGCGACGACGTGCTCATCGTGCTCGCCGACAACGGCCCCGGCGTCACGGCCGGCCTCGAGGAGCGGATCTTCGAGCCGTTCTTCACGACGAAGGCCGCGGGCAAGGGCACCGGCCTCGGGCTGTCGATCTCGCGCGAGATCACGAACCGCCACGGCGGCTCGCTGACGGTCGAGCGGGCCGCGCCTCCGCTCGGCGGCGCCCAGTTCGTCTGCCGCCTGCCACGCGCTCGGCCACCCCGGAGCGCGCGGTCGGGTTCCTGATCTCGATCGCATCGCACCACGCGCTGCGATCCGGAGCCGCGATTCCTAAGAGGCGCGACACCTCGCCCGTGCCGGACGAATTGCACGCTTGCCAGAAACGCCGGCCTGTATGCTTGCGACCCCCGATGAGCATCCGCGCCGATCGAAGAAACAGGCACACGAAGGATCCGCTGCTGGGCAAGGTCGTGGCGGGCCGCTATCGGCTCGAGTCGCGCCTCGGCGAAGGCGGCATGGGGCTCGTCTATCGAGCGCGGCACGTGCTCATCGACCGCATCGTCGCCATCAAGCTCATCCGGCCCGACCTGCGCGCGGAGACCCACCTGCGCGCGTGGATGCTGCGCGAGGCGAAGGCCGCCAACCGCGTCGATCACGCGCACATCATCGACATCTACGACATCGGCGAGACCGAGGAGGGCGAGCTCTACCTCGTCATGGAGTACCTGCTCGGGACGCCGCTCTCGGCCGAGCTGTCGAACGGCCCGATGCCCATCGCCCGCAGCGTCGACGTCATCGAACAGATGTGCGCGGCGCTCGCCCGCGCCCACGACCTCGGTGTCGTGCACCGCGACCTCAAGAGCGACAACATCCTCTTGACCGAGCGCGGCGGCCGCAAAGATTTCGTCAAGATCCTCGATTTCGGCCTCGCGGCGCTGAAGCGCGACGCGCGCCTCGCCCCGAAGGGCGCGGTGTTCGGCACGCCCGAGTACATGGCGCCCGAGCAGACGCGCGGTGAGGACGCGTCGCCGTCGTCCGATCTCTACGCGCTCGGGGTGCTGCTCTACGAGATGCTCACCGGGCAGCTGCCGTTCCGCTCGTCGGACCGCGACGCGCTCTTGAAGATGCAGCAGTTCGAGCTGCCGGTGAAGCCGCGCGAGATCCGGCCCGACGTGAACCCGCGTGCCGAAGAGATCGCGCTGCGCCTGCTCGAGAAGAACGCGCAGAACCGCTACCTCGACGCGCACCACCTTCAGGACGATCTCAAGCGGCTGCAGCGGACCTTGCCGTCGTCGACCGCGTGGGAGGCCAAGGGCGACGCGATGCCGGCCCCGCCGCCACCTCCGGCGCCGCAGTCGGCGAACGTCACCGATTGGGCGAACCGCGCCTCGCAGTTCACGCGCATGGTCTCCCGCGCCTACTCGGGCCGCGACACGCCCGGAGACGTGCTGGCTTCGCTCAAGGCGAGCTGGGATCTCGCGGCGCGCGCGAGCCGGCTCGAGGGCGAGGTCGCGAGCCTCACCCGCAAGCTCGACGCGCTCGAGCGACGCGGACGCGCACTGCGCGCGGAGATCGGCCGCAAAGTCGAGGACCTCGCCCAAGAAGAGTCGCGGGCGCTGCGCGAGGCAGCGGGGCACAAGGAGGACGAACGCCGAATCGATGCGGAGCTCTTGGACCTCGAACGGCTCGCGCAGAACGCGCGCGACGAGGCGGACACAGCCCTCGCTGCGGGGCGCTTCGAGCCCGCGTATTTCGAGCGCGCGGGTGGAACGGCCGCGACCGTCGCGAGCAAGCGCGAAGAGCACGGCCGGTACCAGGCGCGGCGCCTGGACAAAGAAAAGATGGCGCGGGGTTTGCGGCGCCAGATCGAGCAGCTCCGCGTGCAGCTCTCGCGCTACGCCGAGGCGCTCGAAGAAGATCTCACGCGCGGGCGGACGCTGGTGGCCGAGCGCGCGCGCGAGGCGCTGAACTTCGAGCGCGACTTCCACAACGCGTGCACGACGCTGCTCGCGCACCTTCGCGACAAGCCCGAGTGCCGCGATCTCTTGCCCGAGCTGATGGCGGCCCTGCAGATGCCGCCGACCGCGTCGCAGAGCGGCGAAGGACCGGCGAGCGAAGACTCCCAGCGAATACAGCGGCGGCAGGCAGCGGTGCCGCGCGAGTAACCGACCGCCACGCGCCATCGCGAAAGGCGGCGGCCGCGTAGGAGGTCGCGCTTCAGGGGAGCTGCGCGGAGAGGAACGACCTCAGCTTGACGAGGTTCTTCTCGTCGCGGGCGAAGGCGGGCGCCTCGTAGCTGTTGGCCCAGCCATCGACCTCGTTGAGAAAATCGCCGCGCGTGCCGGCGTCACCGAGGATTTCGTCGACCGTGCGTCCGCGGGCGGCACCGCCGCGCAGTCGCTTCACGTAGGTCTCGAGGCGCGCATAGTCCGCGCCCAGCAACGCGGCGATGAGCTTCGCGTCGCGCGCCAGCCGAGCCACCTCGGGCGCGGCCTGCTCGCCGTCCGGCGCCTCTTGGAGCGCGAGCGCGGCGGCTACGCGCAAGACGAACGCGTCGTCGAGGTAGCCGAGCTCCTCGATCCCGTCGGAGATGAGGTCGAGCGACTTGAAAAGGTAGTTGAGTCCGCCCGCCGCGTAGCGTCGCACGGCCTCGGGGGTGTCCTCGGACGCAACGGCCTTCGAGAAGTCGCGCGCGTCGCTGGCGAGCGCTCGCAGCCACTCCGGGAACGCGTCGAGGCACTTCTTGTCGGTCTCGTTCATTGTCGCTCTCGCTTCTTGGCTAGTGCACCGAGTCGCCCGCTTCTCCAGCGGCGCTCGGGTTGCTCCGTACCACGTGGCCGCACCGCGCGCACCGTAGACGCACCACGAGGGCGCGATTACGTGCTAGACACGCGTCGCCCTCCGCGAGGGGGGCCGTGGTGAGGTAGCCAAGCGGTTAGGCAATGGTTTGCAAAACCATCACACGCGGGTTCGAATCCCGTCCTCACCTCTCGAGCGGCTGAGATAGCGCGCAGTGATCGTGGTGCTCGGTTTCCGCGACGACTGAGCGACGGGCGAGCGACGGCGGAGCGAACGATGCGGCCCTTCGACACCAGCGCCGAGGCGCACGCGTTCCAGATGGCGGCATACCGACGGATGAGCCCCGAGGAGCGGTCGGAGCTGGCCCTTCGCATGAGCGACGACGTGCGACGCATCGCCGCCGAGGGGATCAAGCAGCGGCACCCTCACTACTCGGAGCGAGAGGTCCGCCGGGCGCTCGTGGCGCTCCTCTACGGCAAGGAAGCGGCCGCGAAAGTGTGGCCGGGCGAGCCGGTGCCGTCGGTGTGAGCGGCGCGGAGACCTTCCTCGCACGTGTCGTCACGGCGCTCGAGACGTCGGGGATCCCGTACATGCTGGCCGGCTCCTTCGCGAGTTCTCACCACGGCGCTCCTCGCGCCACGCAGGACATCGACATCGTCGTCGATCCCACGTTCGACTCGCTCGATCAGTTCCTCGACGGCCTGAAGGGAGACGATGTCTACTTCGACCGCGACGTCGCTCGTGACGAACTCAAGCGGCGTGGCCAATTCAACGTCATCGATGGCTCCACGGCATGGAAGGTCGACATCATCTTTCGGAAGCCGCGCCCATTCAGCAAAGAGGAGCTCTCCCGTCGTGCCCCGGCAGTCATCCTCGGCGTGAGGGTCTTGGTTGCCACCGCGGAGGACACGGTCCTCGCCAAGCTCGAGTGGGCCAAGCTGGGCGAATCCGAGCGGCAGCTTCGCGACGTGCAAGCGCTCGTCGAAGCCAAGGGCGCATCGCTCGATCGCGCCTACGTCGAGCGATGGCTCGACGACCTCGGTGTTCGGGAGCTGTGGGAGCGGGTCCAGCCGTGATCCCGTCGAGCCGTCGCGCCGCTCGAGAGCCAGCTGGGGCGCGCGGCTCAGCGGCGCGGCTCAGCCGCGCGGCTCAGCGGCGAGGCCCGCCACGCAGCTTCGCGTGATAGACGAGCGTGCGCGCGTCGGGCGTCACCGGCTCGCGCGTGAAGTCCGGGTGCACGTCGACGACCGTGAGGCCGTTATAGTGAAAGAGCGCTTCGAGCTCTTGCGGGAAGAACTGCCGGTGGCATAGCGGCGTGACCCACTTGTGTCGCGGACGGTCGCGCGACTCGAACATCATGTCGACCTTGAGCACCTGGGTCATCGGGTCGTAGTCGAAGCGCTCGCCGTAGCGCACGACCTCGCCCGTGCCCGCGTGCCGAAATGGGCGCACGCGGTAGGTGCGGCTCGGGCTGCGCGCGAGCTCGGCGGCCGACGGCACCGACACGTCCACGACGAACTTTCCTCCGCGGGCGAGGTGGCTCGTGACGCGCGCGAGGTAGCGCTCGACGTCGGCGCGCGTGTAGAGGTGCAAGAACGTATTGAACGTGCACAAGACGAGGCCGAAGCGCTCGCGAAAACGGACCGCACGCATGTCGCCCTGTCGCAGGCGCACGCGCTCGCGTACGCCGGCCGGGGCGCGGCGCAGCTGACGGCGAAGGTCGTCGAGCATCGGCCGCGAACGATCGACGCCGGTGACTCGAACGCCGGCGTGCGCCAGAGGAAGCGCGATCCGTCCGTTGCCGCACCCGTACTCGAGCACGGGGACGTCCACCTCGCACGCGAGCCCCAGGTAGTAGTCGAGATCCGCGGTTCGGTCCGCGTACGTCGCCGCGTAATAGCTTGGATCTTCGTAGTGCGAGTCGCTGCCGCGCTCGTGGACGGCGGTTCGCTCGAACGCGAAGGCAAGGCTCGTTACGGTGCGAACGGGCTTCACGCGAACGGGCTTCACGCCAGCCCGATCCACGCCAGCCCGATCCACACGAGCCCGATCCACGCGAGCCTGATCCACGCGAGCCTGGTCCACGCGAACGGGCTCCACGCGACGCGGCGCGAGCTCAGCGCTGCTTCTGCTGCTCTTGCTGCTTCTGCTGCTGCTGGCCGATCCACTCGTTGACCACGTCGCTGCTCTTGCGGTCGAAGTGCACCTTCCCGCGCGCGATCTCGCGCAATGCGGTGACGAGCGGCTTGTTCTTGCACACGACGAGGGCGCGCGAGCTCTTCATCAGCGAACGCGCTCGACGCGCCGCCATGATGACGAGCGCAAAGCGGTTCTCCTCGTGGTCCAAACAATCTTCGACGGTTACGCGTGCCATGGGGGGAGGGATCTCTAGTCGGCCTTTCGGGCGTTGGCAACTCGCGTGCCGATTATTGCGTCGAGCATGGCACCTACGGGCCGTAGACGCTCTGGCAGTCGCCCACCGGCGGGAGCACCTTCGCGTGCGGCTCGCCTGCCAGCAAGGAGCCGAGGACCGCCAGCGCCTGCGCGTGCAGCCCGCAGATCGGGGAAATCTTCACGGCGACGTCCTCGTCCGCGAGCGGCTTGGCCGGGGGATACTGCGTCTGCCACACCTTGGTGCAGAGCGGCGAGATGAGCTCGGAGTGGCACGGCTCGGAGTTGTAAAGGATCGCCGCGGAGCTCGCGATGCCGCCGAACGTGACGTTCGCCGAGACGCCCTCGTTGTCTGCCGGCTCCGTGAGCAGCGAGTCGGCTCCAGGCATGGACGCGTCGGGCTCGAACCCCGGGCTCGTGAGCACCTCGAAGCCGACAGCGGCGTTGTATTGCAGCTGCGCCGCCGCCGCGAGCGTCGGATCCCAGCTGTCGCCAGAGTGCAGGATGTCGAGCCCGCTCGCGAAATCGCGGTGGCGCAGCACATACGGCGCGAAGGCCATCGAGTCGCCGCGCTCGGCGAGCCACGCGACGAGACCGGCAGCGGGATCGAGGTAGGCACCGAGCGCGAGGTCCTCGGCGCTGGTCGAGAGCCCGAGGAGCGCTTGCACGATGGTGCCCGCGAGCTCGGCGTTGCTCGGCGCCACGGTCAGACTCGCGCCGAAGATGTTGCCCGCCGCCGTGCTGCCGACGACCGCGCGAAACTCGCTGGTGAGCGCGTGCGCGCCGGTCGTGAACGAGGAGCCGAAGCTCAAGCTCACGTGGAAGAGGCGCGCCGGATCGAACGAGAGCCCGGCGTGAAACGCCGAGAAATCCGCCTCTTTTGCGATGCGGGCGATGGCGACGAGCTCGGCCGGGATCGTGAGCAGGTTCGCCTCGATGAGCGCGGGATCGAGCCCGTCGTTGATGCCGAAGAGCGGCCCCACGGTCTTGTCGGCGCCGGACGGGTCGCCGACGCCGTCGGGTACGAAGCCCGGCTCGCCGCGCGCGAGGCCGGTGAGCTGGTTCAGGTCGTCCCCCTGCGCGGGCACGACGACGCCGCCCGGGCGGAGCACGCGCTCGCTGCGGCCGCCATGAAACGGCAGATCGTAGCTGAGCGTGGCCGCGCCGAGCTCGCACGCCATCGTCGCGATCGGGCTCGCGGCGTTGCGCGTCCCGGTCCCGCCGTGCGTGAACACGACGAGCGGGAGCTTCTCTGCCTTGGCAGTGAGGTGCTCTTCGCACAAGAACAGCGTGATCGGCACGAGCGCCTCGAGCGACGATTTCGCCACGCCGTCCGCGACGAGGAGCGGGGACGCCTTCACGTCGTCGCCGCTCGCCACGCCGTTGAACACCGGCACGCGGACGCTGCCGTGCACCACCTTGCCGACCTTGCCGCGAAACGTGCCGCCCGTGTACGGCGCGCCGGAGATCGCCGCCGCCCGCGCGCGCGAGCCCGAGTCCCAGCTGCCTGGGTTGTGCTCGAACGGCGCTTCCGGGACACCGTAGAAGGCGTCGAGCGCGGCGGCGCCTTCGATCGACTCGCCATCGATCATCGCGTCGGCTTGCGCGTCGTAGCGCAGCGCGCGCGTCGGAGCGACGAGCGGTGCTTTCGCCACCGCCGCGAGCATCGCCTCGAGCGGCGCGCGGCTCGGCTCGGTGCGAAACACGAACGCGAGCACGGGCAGCGCCTCTTGCGACTCGACCCACGCCCGCGTCGCGGCGAGCCGCTCCCACCCGGCGAGCTCCTCGGCCTTCGGCGCTTCCGACATCGCGCGGACGAAACCCGCCGGAGCGCCGATCGGCTTCCCGGTCGCGGTCTTCACGCCAGCATCGAGCGCGAACGCGTAGCTCGTGTCCGGCATCAGGTAGTCGCCCGCCGCGGGGAAGAAGGTCACGCGCCGCGCGTCGTCCGCTGCATGGCGAACGAGCACGACCTCGCGCCCCACCTCGGGGCCATCGAGCGCGACGAGGTGCGCTTTGCCCGCGAACGAGTCGAGCTCCACGGCCTCGGTCGTGTGGAGCGTGATCGGCGCGGCGAAGCCGAAGCCCGGCCGACCGGCGATGCGCGCGTCGAGCATGGCGAGGGCCTCGGCGCTGGCGGAGGCGGCCATGAGTGGGTCGTCGCCGAGCGGCGCGAGCTCGACGCCGGCTGCGCCGCGGTAGAGGTCGTTCGGGAACGGCGCAGCCGAGATCGTCTGGTCAGGCGCGATGCCGAACGCGAATGCGTCCGCGCCCGTCGGAAACTTCGGGCCTGCGGGCGTCGGCGTGGTCTCGTCGCCGCCGCACGCGACGAGGGTCGAACAGGTGAGCAGCGCGAGAAGGATCGAGGAGCGCATCGCCGCGGAGACTACACGAGCCACGCAGCGCGATGGGCTTCGAAGGCGCGCGGTGAGCGAACAGGCGCAGCACGGTGAGCGAATAGGCGCAGCGCGGTGAGCGAATAGGCGCAGCGCGGTGAGCGAATAGGCGCAGCGCGGTGAGCGAATAGGCGCAGCGCGGTGAGCTTCGAAGGCTACACGCCGATGCGAAGGCGATTGGCGAAGTTGAGCTCGAGCTTCGCGCTGAGCACCTTCGCCGCGGCCGCCTCGATGTCGTACTCGATCCGCTTGAACTCGAACTTGCGGCTGTCGCTGTTGAACACGATGAAGCTCGCGCGGTTGTCGTAGTCGCGCGGCTGACCCACCGAGCCGACGCTGACGATGTACTTCTTGCCGGCGTCGAGCACGAAGTCGTTGGCCGGCAGCTCTTCGACGCTGTTCGCCGTCAAGGCGAACACCTTGCAGAGGTGCGAGTGCCCGATGAGCGTCAGCTGCGCCATCGTGTCGAACATCGGCAGGCACTCACGCGCCTGCTCGGGCGCGAAGATGTAGTCGAAGTCCTCGATGCGTACGGGCGAGCCGTGACACAGGTCGACGTCGGCGTACTCGAGCTTCTTGCTGTACGGCAGGCCCTTCAGCCACTCGGCGTTGTCGGCCGTGAGCATCGACGAGTGGACGTCGAGCGCGTGTCGGGCTGCCTCGTAGTAGTAGGAGTAATCCATGCGCCCAGCGACGGCGGCGTCGTGGTTGCCGAGGATCGTGTTGCGGGCGACCTCGCGCACGACATTGACGCACTCGTTCGGAGAGCCGCCATAGCCGACGACGTCCCCGAGGCAGTGATACTCGTCGATGGACTGATCCTTGAGCGCCTCGAGCGACGCGCTCAGCGCCTCGTAGTTGGCGTGAACGTCACTGAAAATGCCGATGCGCATTTGAGTCCTTGTCTGCGCGAAAGCGCCGACGACGGCACGATGCGCTAGCGTTGGCCGAGCCTAGCACGCGCGCGCGAGGTGGTATCGAGACCTTGGCGCGGCGCAGAAGCATTCTGCGGCGCCGGCCCTGAACGGCGTGGGCAAAGGGATTGCGCACGGGCCGGGGATTGGGTACGAGGTCGCGCCTACCGGGCGCATAACTCAGCGGTAGAGTGCATCCTTCACACGGATGAAGTCACAGGTTCAAATCCTGTTGCGCCCACCACGGTCCTGAGACGAGAGCGGCGCCGCGCGCGTTCGAACGCTGTGTCTCTCCCACGTGGCGAATCTCTGACTCGCCGCGCTATCGGAGCGATCCTCCGCCGTCACGGCCCGCCAGCGCCGCATCGAGCGCGTTCATCGTGTGCGGGGCCGGCGCGCCCTCGAGCACGGGGAGCGACACGGCGACCCCGCGCTCGTCGGTCAGCATGCGGACGAGACCGCCGGCGACGATGCCCGCCGCGAGGCACGTGAGGATGAGCCGCTTGTGGCCGACCTTGAGCATCCGGAAATGGTGCGGCGCGCGCCTCGATGAGGCCAAGTTCAAGCGGTACGCCTCGAGGATCGGCCAGCGCGGGTCCACGCGGTGCGAACGCTGCACGGGCGAGCCGGATTCCACGCGGGCGAGCTGCGGAGACACGGCGCTCGCGCGACTCGACCATGGTCACGCGCCTCGCGGCGCAGGTGATCGTGCGCCCGTCGCGGTGCGATCGCGTCAGCGCGGCGGCGCGCAATCGCGGCACTCGAGCGACTCGACCATCGTCACGAACGCCGAGCGAGCGGCCGCGACGGAGTCCCTCGGGCCTACGAGGCGAAAGAACCACGCGCTGCGATCGGGGGCAACGACGGCGCAGCCGAGCGCGCGCCAGTTTTCCTTGAGCACGTGGGCCGCGGCGCGCTTCGACTTGCCCATGCGCGGGCCCATGGGGAAGCGGTAGGTGCCGGCGACGTCGAGGTGCGTGAGGTGAAACCCGTCCTTGTCGCGCTCTTCGCGGGCGACGGACTCGCTGCCTGGTCCCTCGAACGAGCTCGCGAGCGACCGCAGCTCATCCTCGAGCGCGCCGCGGGCGTCCTTCGCGTGCGCCGTGACGAGGAGCTCGGCGGGATGAGCCGCGTCGCCTTGCGCAGGCACGGTGTATTTCGCGCGGTATTCGCCGGTCGGTGCGGCTTTTTCGAGCTGCCAGCCCGCCGGTGCGCGCCAGACGACGGAGGGCTCGATCTTGTGCTGGGCCGAGGTGACCCTGGCCGCGGGCAGGGGCTCGGTGGGTGCATCGCGGCAGCTCACGGCCGAGGTGACGACGAGCATGTGGAGGACCCCGACCTGGGCGACGGGGACGATGCGGGCGCGAGCCATCCCGCCTCGCATACACCAAAGGTCGCCCAACGTCGCACCGCGCCGTCGCGCCGCGCCGCCGCACCGAGGCTCCGCACCGAGTCCTCGAGGGCGCGCGTGTGGACATCGCCGCCCCCGCACGCGAGCGCCGCGATAGAATCTCGGCCCGCCATGAGTGTAGGCCAAAACGGGTCCCCGATCGTCGATGCCGAGATGGACACGGTGCAGGCAGAGGGCGGGCAGCCGGAGGGCGTGCGACCGGCGCGCGGGGAGGAGCACAGGGCCGAGCCCAAGCGGGTCGGCGAGTATCTCGTGCGACGCCTGCTCGGTGAGGGCGGCATGGGGCGGGTCTACGAGGCAGAGGAGCGACTCTCGAAGCGGCGCGTCGCGCTGAAGGTGCTGCGAGAGGAGCTGTCGCGGAGCGAGACGGCGCGCGCGCTGTTCGTGAACGAGATGCAGATCCTGGCGCACCTCGAGCACCCGAACGTCGTCCGCAGTCACGCGAGCTTCGAGGCGGAGGGCAAGCTCGTCATCGTCCTCGAGCTGCTCGAGGGTCGCACGCTGCGGGAGCTGCTCGGCGAGCGCGAGCGCCTCGGATGGCAAGAGGCGGCCTACGTCGTGGCGTGCATCGCCAGCGCGCTCGAGGCGGCGCACGGACAGGTCCCGAGCGTGATTCACCGTGATTTAAAGCCGGAGAACGTGATGCTCCTCGCAGACGGCACGGTCAAGGTCATGGATTTTGGGATCGCGAAGCTCGTGCAAGAGCTCAATCAGACGAACACGCAGAGCGTCGGCACGCTGCAGTACATGAGCCCCGAGCAGATCGACGCGCGGCCGGTCGACGGGCGCACGGATCTCTATTGCCTCGGCCACGTCTGTTACGAGCTCCTGTCGGGCGTGCCGCCGTTCAGCTCGGCCTCGCCGCGGCTGCTGCTCAACATGCAGTGCACGGAGGCTCCGCCGCCGCTCAGCGACGAGGTTCGCCAAGGTCTGCCGCAGGGGATCCGCGCGCTGCTCGGCAAGATGCTCGAGAAGGACAAGGAGGCGCGTCCGAGCTCGGCGAGCAGCGTGCGCGAGACGCTCGAGATGTTTCTGCCACCGGACGCCGCGAGCGCGTGCGGGGCGCTCGTCCGCGGCGGCGGGGTTCGCAAGGCGCCGAGTGCCGCGACCACGCCTCAGAGTTCGTCCGAGAGCGGCGCTGTGAAGCAAGCGGCGGCGAGCTCGGCGCGAGCGGGCGACGGGCCTGGAGGAGCGCGGGACGGGCGCGAGTCCCGCGGGGAAGTTCGCGAGCTGTCTCGCTCGGGCGAGCGGACGAAGAGCGTCGTGCGCGAGGACACGGTCGCGCTGGTCGAGCGCGTCGGCAAGGGTCGCGAGATCCCGACGGCCGCGGGCGTCGCCATCATCCTCGCGGCGATCGCGCTCGCGGCGGCGGTGACGTGGCAGCTCCGCGCGGCGACGGTCGCCGAACCCGCTGCAAAGCAGGTCGGCGCGAGCCGATGATGGCTGGTGCCTCGGGGGAGGATGGGCTCGTCGAGCCGCTCCAGCGAGGGCACACGCAAGGAGAGGCGCTCGTCGATCGCGGCCGCGCTCGGCGGTGGCTGGCGGAAGACGGCCACGAGCTCTGGCGGCTCGCGAACGGGGACACGGCCATCATGGAGCGGCTCGTGCGCCTCGGGGCGCGCAACGTCGGCGGGTTCGTCGACGGCGGCGAGGACGAAGTCGGACCGTGGCTCGTGCGCCGCATCGCGACGTCGCGGCTCGCGGATGCGCTCGCGGAGAGGCCCGGACCCTGGCCGTGGCGCGAGGCGATCTCGCTCGTGTCGGCGCTCGCCCGCGGCCAGGCGGCCATCGAGGCCGCGAGCCTCTTCATCGGCGCGCTGACTCCGGACGCCGCGGCCTTCGGCGATGGACGCACCTGGCTCACGGCCGACGGCTACGTCGCGGCGCTCGTGGGTGCCGGCGACACGGCGGAGTCGCCCGCGGGGACGACGCCGCTCGAGTGGATGGCGCCGGAGTGCGTCGATGACGCGACGTGGAACAACGCGTCGAACCGCTACGCGCTCGGCGTTCTGCTCTATCGGCTGCTCGCCGGCGAGCACCCGTTCCTCGGGCGCGGCTTGCGGCAGGCGCTCTCGAGCGCGCGCGAGCCTGCCGTGCCATT
>SXGS01006903.1_pt1 | contig 15507 bp, 13 predicted proteins | sample 3174681 | NCBI WGS metagenome assembly SXGS01 (sample SAMN11356861, study PRJNA531348) | freshwater metagenome | isolation source: freshwater sample F1-80 | place: China: Fuxian Lake, Yuxi | collected 2017-12-25 | reverse complement strand
TTGCGTCCACCCCCGCGGAGAGTCCGGCGACCGCCAGGAACTTGAGCGCGAGATAGAAGAACCACGACGAGAAGCTCACCTCCAACGGCACAAAGTAGCCGAGCCCGATGGCTTCAATCATGAAAAAGAGCGTGAATGTGTTGAACGGAGTCCAGGGCGCATCCGGAAACATGCCGCGGAAGGCGAATGAGAATCCCGGATTTGGGATGGACGGGTTGAGCGCGTGTGCGATGTTGATCGCATTGTAGGTGACGGCGAGGCCGATCCCTCCATAGAACAGCGGATGACGAAAGAGGGGGATGCCGCCAAAGCTGGCGTTCTCCGCCGTGTAGGTGAGGGGGAGGTACAGCAACGGGAAGCTGAGGCGTTCGTGCTGCACCCACTGCCGCCGGATGATCCGCACCAGGCAGCCGGCTACCATGAACACCGCCACGAAGAACAGGAGCCAGCGGCAGATCGGCAGAAGCCAGAGGTGATAGGGCGGCGACGCGCCCCGAGTTCCCTCGAAATAGGCCCGCCACGCCTCGAGATCCGTCGGAGCGTACCACGCCGGGAAGTACTCGACCCACCGCTGAAGCGCTGAATTGTTTCGAGAGGGCCAGTACCGAAGGATCCCCAGGTGGGGCAGGAAGGCCCGGACCACATACTGGCCGTTGATGATGGTCCCCAGAGAGACCATCGAGAACACGATGAGCACCTGTCGCCGGTCCATCGCGAGGCGGCGCCACGGGTCGTTCAATCGCCGAAGCGCGCTGGAGAGCGGTGTCAGGATGAGCAGCGCCGCCATGGCGGGAATAGGTGGCACACCGGCGCTGATGTAGCGACCGGTCACCAGTTCGACATAGCGGACGCCGAATGCGGCGGCTCCGAGAAACAGCATGGCGACCGCGACCGCCGCCAACCACCGCCCCAGAGTCAGCCCATCCACCGGCGCCACGGCAGCGGCGGGCGCACCGGCGGGGCCCGAAGGTTCGTCCGGGCGTGTCGCGGCCCCGTCCGGCGCGGTCTCCGAACCGAGATTGCCTTTCGATTCGATTCCGGCGGTGTTCATAAGCCCGACTCCCTGGAGGATAACGCCATGCTGGTTCATTGGCTCTCATCGGGCGCCCTCCGTCGGAAGGCAGGGCCCGCCCGCGCTGGTGGGGAAACTGTGCTTCGTGTCACCTCCCACCCTTCAGGCGATCCGTCTCCTCTGTGCATTTAGCGCTGCCGGCCTTTCTCTTCTCGGCTGTGGCTCTTCCCAGCCCGCGGGAACCGTACTTCGGGTTGCCTCCACCCAAACCGGAGACCGGATGCAGGAGCCGTTCGACCGTTTTGTTCGCGAGTTTGAGAACTCCCATCCGGGAGTCCGCGTCGAGATGATCGAAATGGACGACGACGTCTACTCGCAGATGGGACTGGTGACGCTGTTTGTCGGGGGGACGCCCCCCGACGTCTACTTTCAGTGGGGCGGCTACCAGGTTCGGCGCTGGGCATCGGCTGGGTATGCCCTTGATCTTACCGATCAGTTCCAAGGAGCCGAAAAGGAGCGCTTCTTGCCATCCACCTGGCCCTCGACGCTGGGTGCGGATGGCAAGAACTACCTCTGGCCCAACAGCGCATCGGTCACCACGGTGATGTGGTTTCAGAAGGGTCGGGAGTGGAAGCGGGTGGCGAAGGATGGACGTGTGCCCGCGACCTGGGCCGAGTTTCTCGAACTGTGCGAGCGCATTCGGGCCGGGGGACAGATCCCGATCGCCGTTGGGAACAAGGAGCTCTGGGGAGGCGGCAACTTCGTGGCGGCGGTTCTCGCGCAAGCGTTGGGTGGGGTGCGCTACGATGAGGTGCTGGGCCTCAAGCCCGGAACGCGCCTCGATGACCCGGATGTCGTGCAGGCGATGGAGCGTGTCGCCGATCTCGGCGCCCGAGGCTTTCTCAACAAGGGAGTCGCGGGAGTTGGGACCGACGAGGCCAGAGCCCTGTTCCTGCAGCGTCGGGCGGCGATTCATCCCATCGGCGACTGGCTCGTTACCGACGCGGACGAGTCGCAGGCTGGGCGACTGGATGCGTTTCAGATTCCCCGCATCTCGAGCGATGCGGGAAGCCGCTCAACCCTGCTGGGGTTGAGCACGGGCTATATGGTGTACTCACGCACGGCCCACCGGGCGCTGGCTCTCGACTTCCTGAGGAAGATGACCTCTGATGCGGTGCAGAAGTCCTTTGTCGCTGCGGGACACGTGAGCGCGGTGGCAGCAGCCGAACCGGATCGTGCCGCGCCCGCGGGGCAGCACCGGATGCTGGAGTTCCTCAAGACCGCCGACGAGACCGTGCTGGCGCCCGATGTGGGGTACCACCTGGAGGTAAGCGACGCGTTTCTCGATGCGGCCAGCGAGGTGCTCTCCGGCCGCCGCGGCGCACGGGCGGCCATGTCCGCCGCGGACCGGCAGGTGCAGGCGCTCCGGAGGCCCCGCCCGTGAGCCGTGTTCACACTTCGAAGGCTGAACGACGGGCGCTCGCCTGGCTGGGAGTTCCGGCGCTGGCGCTTTACCTGCTCGTGGCGGTAGGCCCGGTGCTCGCCGCGGGGGTTCTGTCGGTCTTCGATTGGGACGGGGTCGGCAGAATGACGTTTGTGGGGGGCGCCAACTACCTGCGGGCGCTCGGAGCCGACCCGATTTTCGCTCGATCGTTCTGGCAAAACATGATCTATGTGCTCGTGACGCTGGTGGTGGAGGTCGGGTTTGGTCTGGCGTTTGCGGCGGCGCTTCAAGCAAAGCTTCCCGGCGCGGGGTTCTTCCGAGCGCTGTTCTTCAGCCCGATGGTTCTCTCCATGGTGGTGGTGGGGTTGCTCTGGGGCTTTGTCCTCAACCCGGACTTCGGGCTGCTCAATGCCGCGCTCCGGAGGATGGGATGGGGGAGCGCCGCCCGGCCCTGGCTGGGTGAGGAGGGATCGGCGCTGCTGGCAGTTTCGCTGGTGTCCGGTTGGCGCTTCGCCGGCTTTTACATGGCGCTCTTCGCTGCCGGACTTCGACGCGTACCGACCGAGATCCTCGACGCTGCCCGTCTGGACGGCGCCTCCGAGCCGGTCGTCTTTGGTCGGGTCACGGCCCCCATGCTGGCTCCGGTCACGGCGGTCGCACTGCTGCTTTGTGTCACCGGTGGTTTTCAGGCGTTCGACCTGTTCTACGTCATGACCAACGGAGGGCCCTTTCACGGCACGGAGATCCCGTCGCTCTGGATGGTGAAGAAGGCGTTCAGCCGGCAGTCACTCGGATACGGCTCTGCCCTCGGAGTGGTGCTAACGCTCTTCATCGGCGCGCTCGGCTATCTTCAGTCCCGAATACGCCCGGCGGACGCGGGATGAGACGGCGCGCCCTCGAACCGGGACGGCTGGCGCTGTTCGGCATCACCGCCTTGATCAGCGTGCTTATGGCGCTGCCGTTGGTGTGGATGCTGCTCTGTTCGCTTCGAACCGACGCCGAGATTCTGAGCGCGCCCTTCGGGGTGCCGGAGAAGTGGCGCTGGGAGCAGTGGCGCACGGCGTGGACCGAGGGCAACCTCGGAGTCTATGCCGTCAACAGCGTGGGCGTCACCGGACTCACGCTGCTCGGAACGCTGGGACTCGGGGCCGCTGCGGGATATGGGCTGGCTCGCTCCGGTCGAGGATCTCGGGGACTGCTGATCTACCTGCCCGGTCTGGTCATCCCAAGTCAGGCCGCTGCGGTGCCGACGTTCCTGTTGCTTCGCACGCTGGGGCTTCTCGATACCTGGTGGGCTCTGGTGCTGCCGTACACGGCATGGAGCTTGCCGCTTGCCGTGTACGTGTTCTTCGGATTCTTCAGCTCCCAGGCGGTGGATCCGGAGGAGGCGGCCCGGTTGGATGGATGCTCCATCCTCCAACTCTTCTGGCGGGTTGCGCTGCCGATTGCTCGGCCCGCGGCGGGAGTGGTGGCGGTTATCACCGCGCTGGGCACGTGGAATGAGTTTCTGTTCGCCCTGCTGTTCGTACACAGCGATCATGCCAAAACGCTGCCGCTCGCACTGCAGGCATTCAGCACCGCCCACACCACGGACTACGGAATCACTTTTGCCGCGCTGGCGATCATGAGCCTGCCCCTCCTGATCGGGTATGCGTTTGTTCAGCGAACCGTGATCGAAGGCTCCTCGGCGCTCATTCACTGATCGAGGCGCCCAGGAACAACAAGTCCCACCGTGCGCTGCCGCACGGTGGGACTCTCACTGCCGCGAAGTCGGGTTCAGCGGTCTCGTGGCCCCCCGGCATAGGGATCGGCATTCGGTGCCGGGGGAGCATCGGAGGGCGACCCGCGACCGGCGTTGCCCGTGGCATTCGCCGGCAACGCAATCCCGTTGGGAGCGGCCGGGGGCGGCGTGGCGTTACGAACGACCAGCAGCACTCCAACCCCGATGACGATTGCCGCCGCGCCCGAGATGAGCGCGATCATCACGCCCTTGTCCAGGGCTCCGGCCCGATTTCGCCTCTTCACCGACTATTGACCTCCCGCTCCGAGGTTGGGACCGTCCGCGTACCGTGTCCACATACCGAAAGTGGTCTTGCGGAGCGCCTTCACATGCCCGTCGGCGAAGAGCGTGTTCATCGTGTTGTTATGGCGCCGGATCGCCACTCGAACCGCGCGATTGAAGGGCGGATCCACTACGTAGTCCTGGTCTCGGGGATCGGATCCACCCTGTGCGATCTTGAAGACCACGGGGTTGGCCCGGCATTGACCGGTGCCCACGCTGCCCTCACCTTCGGCGATGGCGATGGTGCCTGCCGGATCTTCCATCTCGGCGTCGTGGGCGCCCAGTTCGGCGCGACCGCTGCAGTCGTCTTTAGCCATCCCATGGTAGGAGTTGCAGCCGCGGCCGGCGATCCCCTTGTAGTTAATGTCCATGTAGCCTTCGTTGAACACGTATCCCAGCTTTACCGGAGACTCGGGGTTTCCGGGCTGATTCGCCCCAACGCAGGTCAGTCGAGTATTGCAGTACAACGTACGGTTGTCCTGAGCGGCGCTGGGACAGCTGAACACGTTCAGGTTCTTGATGTACGGCTGGCACATGTGGAACCACGCGTAGTGCGGGCAGGCGTTCCAACCGTTGATGTAGTTGTAAGTGGGGATGTAGACGCCGTCGTAGTCGTCGACGTACATGCGGATTGCCGTGCCAAGCTGCTTCAGATTGCTGGAGCAGGTGGATTGGCGGGCCTTCTCCCGCGCCTGTGCGAACACGGGGAAGAGAATGGCAGCCAGGATGGCAATGATCGCGATAACTACCAGTAACTCGATCAGGGTGAAGCCAGAGCGTCGTTTCACTTAGGACCTCCTCGGACGCGGGGATCAAGTGTTCAAATCCACTCCATTGCAGATTCAAACACTTGTCTCTGATGTATCGCCCAATTGCGAGAAAGTCAGGTGTTGTTGAGCGCGAGATCCCTAAACTTCGTGCAGCGAGGCGCCGCACTTCAGCCTCGAGATGGCATCAGTGTCGATGCACTCCAGACGCGGGCCCATCTTCGCAACCACCTGCGCCGCGGCGTACGAAGAGATGCGGCCAGTGACGTCAAGCGGTAATCCCTGGGTGAGCCCGAACAGGATGCCGGCCGCAAACATGTCGCCGGCGCCTGTGGTGTCGACCGCTGTCACCCGGTAGCGAGGAATTTCATGGGTGGTATCCCCGCGGCGAATCAGCGCTCCATGCTCGTCCAGGGTCACCACCGCGACCTCGGCGTGTCGGGAGAGCTCCCGCAGCGCATCGTAGGGGTGCCCCGCGCCGGTCAACGCCATGGCCTCCTGGCCGTTCCCAAGAATCACGTCGACATGCTCTTGCAGCAGTTGCCGCAGCTCATCGCCATGGCGGTGCACACAAAAGGGGTCGGACAGCGAGAGGGCGACCTTCACCCCGGATGCATTCGCCTCCCGCATCGCCCGGAGCACCGCCGCCTTCTGGTTGGGGGTATCCCAAAGGTAGGAGGTGACGTAGAGGTACTTGCTCGCTCTAAGGTCGGTCAGATCCAGATCAGCCTCAGTGAGTTCCCGAGAGCGCCCCAGGAAGGTGCACATTGTCCGCTGCGCGTCAGGGGTGACCAGAATGAGCGATACGCCCGTCACGCCGTCCGCCGTCCCCAGGTTCGGCTTGACACCCTTTGAGGCTAGGCCGTCGCGGTAGAGAGCGCCGTGTTCGTCCGGTCCGACGGCGCTGGTGTAGCAGGCAGTTCCCCCAAGCAGCGCCACTCCGAACATCGTATTGGCGCCGGAACCGCCGGACTCGGTGTTGACGATGTGAGTGTAGATGCGGGGGACGATCTCTCGCTGCTGCGCCTCCTCCAGGAGCATCATCGCGCCTTTCTCGAGCCCCAGTTCGGCCAGCACCTCGTCGTGCACTTCGGCCTGAATGTCGTACAGGGCATTGCACATGCCGAACACATCGAATCGGGCGCCGTCAGTCATTCACTCAACTCCCACGATTACAGCCGCCGCTCCTCGAACCCCGGAGGCGGCGCTTCTCGCCAACCTCGGCACGTTTTAACGGATTTGCTGGAAACGGGCAATCCGGGAAGCAGGGAATCTTGTGAATGCGTTGAAATGCCCTGCGGACCGTCACCGCCTCACAACGTGCAGCAGGTCGAGATGAGTGCCCTGAGCGCTTCCATGCCGAGATCGCGCCCCACACACGAAAGGACTTCGCCTCCTTTGGTCATCAAGCACCGATCCACCGGCGTGGTTCTCACGCAAATCGCCGCAGAAAACCTGAAGGGGGTTGTCCTGAAAGAGGCGACCCTTTCGGGAGCGGACCTCAATGGCCAGAGCCTGTCCAGAGCTCAGATGCCCCAGGCAAATCTCCGGGTGGCATGGCTCTCCGGCTGTGACTTCTCCGAGGCCGAACTGACCGGGGCCATCTTCGAGGGCGCTCATCTCGAGGACGCAGTCTTTGTTCGTGCCCGGATGGATCGGTCGCGGCTGCTGGATGCTCGGCTCAACGGAGCCGATTTCAGCGGGGCCATCCTCACGGGTTCCAATCTGGTCTGCACGTCTGCTCGGGGCGCGCGGTTTGTTAAGGCCGACCTCTCCCACGTGGACGCGGAAGAAGCGGACTTTCGGGACGCGGACTTCACCGGCGCCATCCTCCACACCTGCCGACTGGCCAATGCCGACCTTCGGGGCGCCTGCTTTGAGGACGCTTCCGCTCGCGACGGCATCTTCATCTATGCGGACTTCACGCTGGCACGACTGCCGCGGGTTGTGCTCACCGATGCCGACCTGAAAGGCGCGTCCTTGCTCGAGTGCGACCTGACCGATGCGGACCTCACCGAGACGAACTTGCTTCGAACCCGTTTCGATCACGCAACTCTGGTCCGTGCCTGTTTCGACGACGCGAACCTCTCGGGCGCCCGCCTGGTGGATACGAATCTGAGCGGCGCTGTTTTTGAAGGCGCGATCCTGAACGGGGTGGATCTTCGAGGCGCGACTCTCGGCGGGGCCGACTTCAGTCAGGCGCATCTGCTGCAGAATGCCTCGCTCCAGGGAGCCACGTTTGATGACCGGACCCGGTGGCCAGCCGAGTTTCGGGCACACGAACGAGGCGCCCGCCGCGTCGAAGTCGAAGAGGGAACCGGGGCTTAGGGTCCATCGTCCGTTCCGAATCGGCCCGGTCGCTCCCCGGTCATAACCCCATTCGCGAGTACGGCCCGTCCATTTACAAACACCCATCCGATGCCGATGGGTCGAGCCTTCGGATCGGCGATGGTGGCCTGATCTCGTACCCTCGCGGTATCCAGCAGCACCAGATCCGCCCTCAGCCCGGCGGCGACTCGACCCCGATCTCGGAGGCCGAAAACTCTCGCCGGGAACGCTGTCATCTTGCGGATTGCCTCTTCAAGGCGGATGTCTCGCAGGTCCCGAACGTAACGGCCGAGAATGCGCGGGTAACTCCCGGCGCTCCTCGGATGCGCCGACAGCGGCCCGCCGTCGCTGCAGAACATAACGAGCGGGCTGCGGACGAACTTCCTGAGATCCGACTCTTGCATCGCCTCAACCACCACCGATTCCGAGCCGCTGCCGTCGGGGCCCCGTGTGTTCCTCGCTATGGCGCGAAGCATCTCGGGCGGTGATTTGCCCTCTCGTGTTGAGAGTTCGGCCAGGGTCCTCCCGGCCCATTCGGGACGCGGCGTGTAGCGCACCAGGTGCACCTTTCCCGCCCCGCCGATGGACTGCAAGGAAGTCTCCCATGCCGAAAGATCGTCCCAATCCCTTGCCGAGTTGAGCACGGTTGCACTCGACTGCCAATAGAGATAGGGGTAAACGTCTGCCGTTATGGCGTGGCCTGCGGCCCTCGCCTCGCCGATTCGCCGAAGCGCCTCATCGGCCCGGCCCCAAGCATGCTTTGATCCGAGCTTGATGTGAGAAATCTGGGCGGGGATTTGCGCCTCACGGGCGATGCGAAACAGCTCGTCGAACGACTCGAAGGCTCGCTCATCTTCGTTTCGGATGTGGCTGATGTAGCGCCCGCCCGCAGCGGCCGCAACGCGGGCAAGCGCAATGACCTCCGACGTCTCCGAGTGGAAGCCCGGATCGTACTCCAACCCGGTCGAGAGTCCGATCGCGCCGGATGCCAGATCGGACTTCAGGCGTTCGGACATCGCGGTGAGTTCGGCCGGAGTGGCCGCCCGTCGGTAGTCGGCTCCCATCGCCAGCCGGCGAAGCGTGCCGTGTCCCACGTAGCTCGCGAAGTTCAGGGCGGGGCGGCGCTCCCGCACGGCGCGCCGGAGCGTCTCCAGGGGGGTTGCGGATCCACCGTCTTGCCCGACCACCGCAGTGGTGATGCCCTGTCGGATCTGGCTCTCGAGGTCCGGCGCATCGGTCCAGCCGCCGTCGGCGTGGCTGTGAGCGTCGATGAATCCAGGCGAAACCACCAGTCCGCGGGCTTGAACCACTCGCTCGCCGCGGATCGGCTTCAGAGTTCCCACGGCGGAGATCACGGCGCCGCTGATGCGGACATCGGCGCGCCGGGGCGCCGCTCCGGAGCCATCCACGAGCAGTCCGCCCGAAATGAGACAACTCTCCGAAGGCGGGTCGGCCGCCGGGGCCCAATGGACACCTGTCAATCCGGCGGCGGCTGTCGTTCCCGCCGCGAACACGCGGAACCACGCGGCGGCGCGGCGCCGAGGATAGCGAGCGCCCCCAGGCGGGCGCGATCGGAAGCAAAGGGGATGGAAGCGTGGCATTCAACGTCTTGAAGCGGGGCAAACTCACCTACTATTACACCGGAGACCGGCCGGTGCTCTCATCTCTGGTCACCGAGCGGGAGCCCGATGGAGATCTGCGGGTTTACTTCGCCGGTCTCACGGGCGGCTACTCCGCCAAGGCGGTTCTGGGACGGGAGGAACTCGTCACCATGGATCCAGCCCGAGAGATTCCTCTCATTTTTGAGTGCTGGGAGAAGTGGCTTCGAGACGCCGGCCTGTGCGACAGCCTGGCGCAAATCGACTTCATCGAGCTGCATGCATTCGGCTGTGTCCCGAAGAGTCCCCTTCCCTTGTTGGATCGCGCTGGGTACGAGGCGGAAGTCCAGCGGCTGCGCTCGGCCTACGCCGAGGCCTACGGCGGCTTCTTCGCGTCTCAGATGACGGGTTGCGGCGTGCCATGCCGATTCACCGTACATGTCGTGGATGTACCGGATCAGGCGGCCTCGTATGAGTTCTATAGCGTGGGCCTGTTGCAGCGCGCCCTGCATCCCGAGGCGCCCGCGTTCGCAGCGAGACAGCACGACTAACCGGCCGAGGAGTTCCAACCGGTCGCAGCGTAGCTGAGCTTAAGAAATCGCCACTCGAAGTGGGAGTTCCCAGCGAGAATCCGAGGAGACAATCCCATGCAGTCGTTCTCTCGACGGTCACTGATGGCGGGCGCGGTCGGCGGCGCCATGGCGCCTGCTCTGGCGGCGGAACAGGCCCCTCGTGAACTCAAGCTGCTTTCCGTCAAGAAGATCTGGGATCAGGCGCCTCACAACGCCTTCACGGATCTGATTCGGTATCGAGGGCAGTTCTACTGTGTGTTTCGCGAGGGGAAGGCGCATGTGTCGCCGGATGGCGCTCTGCGGGTGCTGTCCTCGAAAGACGGAGAGGCGTGGGACTCCGCCGCGTTGATCACCTCGCCCACCTCGGATCTCCGGGACGCAAAGATCACGGTGACCCCTCGGGGTGAGCTGATGCTCTCCGGGGCCGGGGCGCTCCACAATCCGGAGCCGATCCGGCACCAGTCGATGGCGTGGTTCTCCCGCGACGGCAAGACCTGGAGTGAGCCGACTCCCATCGGCGACCCGAATCTCTGGCTCTGGCGCGTAACGTGGCACAAGAAGGCAGCCTACTCGGTGGGGTACAGCACTCTCAAGAACGATCTGTTCGTGCGGTTTTACTCGAGTCGAGACGGGCGACGGTTTGAAACGGTGGCGGATCGGTTCAATCCGCGCGAGTACCCGAACGAACACGCTCTTTCCTTTAACGATGACGGCGAGTGCTTCTGTCTCCTCCGTCGGGACGGCGGCACGAATCGCGGGGAACTGGGTCGCGCCAAACCGCCCTACAAGGAGTGGAGTTGGTCCGACCTGGGGACTCGGATCGGCGGTCCCGCAGTGCTCCGCCTTCCGGATGGTCGATGGGTCGCTGCCGTGCGTCTGTACGACAAGAAGGTTCGGACATCGCTGTGCTGGCTCGATCTGGAGAATGCCCGGTTGACCGAATTTCAGGCGTTGCCGTCGGGCGGTGACACGAGTTACGCCGGCCTCGTCTGGAATCGGGATCGGCTCTGGGTCAGCTACTACTCGAGCCACGAAGGCAAGACCAGCATCTACCTGGCGCAACTGGGGTGAGGTCATCCGACCCGGACCGAACCGCAAACTAGAAACCCACGGGGAGCCTGAAACCCGCGCGGACGGGTTTCAGGCTCCCCGTCGACGTGGGCTCTCGGAACTCTTCGAGGGCCTCCAGGAGTTCCGAGAGCCGGGCCCCGAAGAGTTCGGTCCTTGAGCGCGGGGCGTGGGCAAAGCTCGACATGCTCATTTTTCGGACTCGGTTGTCATCGGACGCCCGGAGCCAGGTAAGTGGAAGCGTGTAGCCGTTCCGAACAGCGACTGCGCCGAACGGAAGCGATATGGCGATCTGCTCGACGTCTGTCCACCGACCCTTGCCATTCGTTCCGGCTCCAATCTCCGGACAGGTGAACAGAATCAGGCGGTCCCCGAGCTTCGGAGAGGGGAAATCCGTCCCCGCGTAATCCGCAGTTCCCACGGGCCAGCGCACCCGGACGTAGGTGGGTGACTGATCTTGGTGCTCCCACAGGGATCGAATCACCCGAAACAGCACGATCGGGGCCCGGTCATCTTGCTGAACCACGAATCCGGCAACTTCCCCGTAGATGGCCCGCAGCGCTACCATCCGAAGCGACGCCAGGGTGCAGTGGGCTCCGGGCGAGGGGTACTCGCACAGGAACCTCCGCCGCCCAGTTGGTTTCCGCACGAGCGAGGATCCGGCGCGGGCCGCCAGAAGCACCTGGCGCCCGACGCCCGGCGCCCGAAAGCTCTCGCCGGCCATGGGGCCCGCTTCAACACGAACCAGGTCTAGTTCCGGCCAGATCGAGAAGTCGACGGCCCCGCCCGTATCCCAGGCGGTACCCCTCCACGCGGGTACGCCCCCGGGGGCTGCAACCCGCGGTTGCGACTCCCCTGCCACACGGATTCGGCGGAGAAGGGAAGAGCCTGATAGATAGCGCAGCCCGCCCGAGATTGGCGGCGCAATCGCGGCGCCGGCGGTAGCGGCTGCGGCGACTGAGGGGAATTCCCATGACGGGTGCGCCGGCAAGCTGGAGAGCGAGCGTGGCTGCCGTTCTCGCAGTTCGAGTGCGGCTCGTGTGTCGACTTCGGTGGGGGTGAAAACCTCGTTCACAAAGAACCGGAAGTTGTTTCCGGTGAGGCGGCCCCTTCCCTGGTTCATCACGGAGCCCTGGGACTCGGGATCCACGGTATCGGCGAGGCCCAGGACATGGCCCAACTCGTGGGTCATGGTGCCGAAGACCGCGTCGAGCGGAAGAGTCGGCTCGAACGAGCGCCCAATGTTTTCCAGGCCCGTTACTCCGCCCGCGTTGAACGGACGGAACTGACGATTCGGACTCAGATACTCCAGATGCAGCCGGATGCTGGCCTGTCCCGCACGGGAGATTTCGGTGACGGCGAACGCTGAACGGATTCTCTCGTCGGGCTGACGGGGGTAGCGGGCGTCCACCGCGAGATTGGCCAGGCTGATCGGATTACTGGTCTTGACGAGATAGTTCTGAGGACCTGTGGGCTGTCGCAAGCTCAATGCCTTATTCCAGGCTTCGGCCGCGCGATCGAAGTAGCCGGCGAACGGCTCGCCGTCGATGGAGTTGCCGTAGGCCCAGCGTGCCGGTTGCGGCGGCGCGCCGGCCAGACGAGGTGGCGGCTTGAGCCCTGCGGGATCCCGCTTCCAGAGCCGGATTTCCGTCGCTGCGATCGGACCCTGAAGATCTTCAAACCAGAGTACGACGGGGTTCCCGGAATTGGCGGCTTCAGATGGGGCTTCCTGAGGTGGAATGTAGTCGACTTGAACGATACCGTCGCCATTCGTAACCCCCGTGCGGGCGCTGGCGTACCCGGCGCCGGAGTCCGCGACGAAGCGTCCGTCGGATCCTACCACCCCGACCCGGACCCGGAGATGGACTCCGGGAACGGGTGGCCAGTTGTAACGAACGTCAACGGCAGGGGTGGGCGGTGTGACCCGACGGACGAGAGAGAAGCAGACCTGGACCGGGCGCCCGCCGTATGCGGCGTTTCCAGTGGTCCGGATCTCCGGAACCGTTCCGGGCGGGAGCCGGTCAACCGTCTCCTGCAGTGTCTGTCCAAACAGTGCAGCGACCGCAGTCACGACACTGGCCATCAACGGCGCCGCCAACCGTCGTTGATAGCGAATCGCAAGCACCTGAATCTTCATTTGGGATGGGACCGACAGTCAAAAGTTCTTGAGATGAGGCGTGAAAGGCGATCGAGGGTTGGATCGAGAGCCTCCGCCACCGGCTCGAACGGTGTGACCAACGCCGATGCGACATCCGCACCAGAGGGGAAATGGGTCTGGAGGCGCCGCCCGGGGAGTGTCTACTATCCTCACTTAGGTTGGATGGATCTGGTACGATTGTTATTGCATACTTGTGCCTTCAGGCACAAAATTGGGACTCTAGCAGCTGACCAGAGTGTAGAACTATCCTTTGGTGAACCGCGTTCACCATCGTCCAGAGTCAGCACTCGGGCGCCGGGTCGCCGTTTGAAGCGGAATCAGCCCCGTATCCGCTCCCAAGCTCCGACCACGGGGCGCTGGTTGGACCGCAGCGCGGTGAAGCGACGGTCACCGGCGGAGCGCGCCGAACGGCCATGGGTTTGACGGTGTCGGACATCCCGTTCGCACAGGAGGAGGGCTCGCGAGCAGTTGACCCACTGACACCCGCGTACGCGAGATGCCTCGCTGAACGACAGGATCAGACAGACGTCGATGCTGGTTGGGGCAGTCGGTTTGGGCCAAAGATGATGGGGAATCCACAAGAGGGCGAGATTTTGGACCGAGAATCGGCAGTTTTGCGCGGTGGAAGAAGCTCCCGCGCCGGCAGTAACCCTGGGGAGCATGGGGAAGCGATGGGTGGTTGGAGCGCCGCGAAACGGGCGTTCGCGCTGGTTGGAGTGATCCTGGCGCTGGCGGTTCCGGCGCTGGCCGGAGTCGTCGCAGGCGAAACCCTCCAGCGGAAGGCGCCGGCCGCCACCGGCGCGGTGGGAGTCCTGGATGCGAGTTGCGGAGTGCGGTACGGTTCCGCTGAACCATTCCTCGCATGGTGGATGGCCGCTCCCTCGGTTCGCAACTCTCAACCAGTGTCGATGAGCCGGGCACTGTGCGTTTGGTCCGGCGCCAATTCTCGCTCTTTCCTACTCTGGCCGGAAGCGGGTCTCGCGATCGATCCGAGGAGTGGCGAGCAGCACCGGGCCGAGGGTCTGGCGCAGGCGCTGGCAAACCTCTCCGACTTGAAGCCGATCACTCGCCCCGAAAACCTGCCCGATGATCAAGAAATAGCTCGCCGCCATGCCAGATTGCCCGGCCCGTTTGATCATCTGGCCTACCAGAATCATGCGGTGGCGCTCGTTTACGGCCGTGCGCTGGGTTCGCTCCCTGCGTCGAGCGGAGCGGATGCCGCACGCACGGTACGGATCCTGATGAAGGTCGCGAGCTGGATCGGCCGGGTGGAGATTCGCGATCCCTACGTTGTGGTGCACTGGCCCGCTGCTCCCCAGACGGAGATTCGGCTGCCTGTCGTAGGGGAGACCCTCATCGCAGCGCTCAACCCCGCAGTTCCTCGTCCTGCGGCGGAGCCGTCGGCCCGTGGTTCCCACATCACCGAGTGGGATATCGCAATCCCCTTGCCGATCGGGGTGGTTGCCGTGGTGAATGGGAAGACGGCGGCCTACCACTCCCCCCTGACGCCGCCGAACGACCTGCCGGATTCCGACCGGATCCGAATGCGCTGGACGCCTCCGGTGCCCGTGTATGGTCAGGATCCGAGGGCTCTCTTCAGGTTCCTGGAGTGGAGTCTCGCTCAAGAGCCACTTCGGTTCCCCCGCCCCGCGATCCCTGCCGAAATTGGCGGAAACCTTCTAGTCGAGCCTGTTAAGTAGGCGCCCCGGCCGAACTCGGAAGGATACCCGAGCCTGAGCCCGGGTGGATGGGCAACTCCCTTTAACCGCACCCGTGGGTCAGAGTCCTAGCGGCAACCGCAGCCCCGCCTGGGTCGGTCGAGTTCGCCGTGCTGTCAACAGCTCGGCGTACCGTTCCAACTCTTGCAGCAGTTCCGGGAGCTTTGCTGCGAAGAGTTCCGAGCGAAACTTCGGGGCGCGCCAGAACGGCCCACTGATGTAAGTGTTGTGCCTGTCGTTTTTGTCCCGTCTCAGCCAGCTCAAGGGAAGGGTGTACCCATCTCGAACTCCAACCGCGCCGAACGGCAAGGGGAGACCGATCTGTTCCACCGACGTTCGAGAGACATCGCCGGCCGAATTCCCGGCGAGTTCTCGAGACGTGAACACGATGAGGCGATCATCCAGGTTCGGTGATGGAAAACTTATCCCCGAGTAGTCGCTGCCGCCGGCGGGCCAGCGCACTTTCAAGAAACTGGACCGGTGAGTGTCAGGCTGCCACAAGGAGCGGATCACCCTCAACAGCAGGATGGGAGATCTCCCGCCTTCGCGCGGCAGAAAACCGGCGACGGATCCGTACGTTGCCCTTTCGGCATCCAGTCTCAGTGATGCGACGGACGGAAGCGTCCGCTCCATCGAAACATCTAGTGGTCTGTCAGGGCGGAGTTGATTCTTCACCGGAGCCTCGGACGAAGATGTGATTCACTTGGTGTGGAGGTAATCCCTGTGCCCAAGAAATACCGCGTGACGCTCACACCAGACGAACGCGAGCAGTTGTCCGCT
>SXGS01288044.1_pt1 | contig 15508 bp, 14 predicted proteins | sample 3174681 | NCBI WGS metagenome assembly SXGS01 (sample SAMN11356861, study PRJNA531348) | freshwater metagenome | isolation source: freshwater sample F1-80 | place: China: Fuxian Lake, Yuxi | collected 2017-12-25 | reverse complement strand
GTTCACGAACTCTCACGCCGCTACGCCGGCGAGACGGGCGGGCAGCATCTGCCGCTCGTGGAACTCACCGGTGGTGAGCCGCTGCTCCAACCCGCCGCGCTGCCGCTGATGAAGGCGCTTTGCGACGACGGCTTCACCGTGCTGATCGAGACCAGCGGCGCGCACGACATCTCCAAGATCGATTCGCGCGTGCGCCGCATCATGGATCTCAAATGTCCATCCAGCGGCGAGTCCGCCCGCAACCGCCTCGAGAACCTCCCGCACCTCAAGGCCACCGATGAGGTGAAGTTCGTCATCGGCACGCAGGAGGATTACGAATGGGCCAAAGCCCAAGTCGCCACGCACCACCTCGCGGCCGTCTGCCCGCTGCTCTTCTCGTGGGTGGCGCCGCTCGCGCCGCATCAGCAGGACAAGGCGCTCAAGCCCGTCCCCGCCGGCCAGCATTCCATCACGCGCAAGGAACTCGTCGAGCGGATCGTCGCCGACGCCTTGCCGGTGCGTTTCCAGCTTCAGTTGCACAAGATCATCTGGCCACCGGATCAGAGGGGAGTCTGAATGAAGACCGCCCAAGTCCTCCGCCTCCTCCGCGCGCACGAGTCGCGTAACGTCCTCTTCACCGAGCCGGACGGTTCCTGGCCCATCATCTGGGAACGGGCGAAGGGCGTGCATGTCTGGGATGCCGAAGGGCGGAAGTATCTCGACCTCACCGCCGCGTTCGGCGTCGCCGCAGCCGGCCACGCCAACCCGCGCGTCGTCCGCGCCGGCCAGCGCCAGATGGCCACGCTGTTGCACGCGATGGGCGACGTCCACCCGCACGCGCAGAAGGCCCGACTCGCCCGCGAGTTGTCGCGCCTCACCTTCGAGCGCTGGGGAAAGACGAAATCGAAAGGCGCACGACTCACCGGCAAGGTCATCTTCAACAACTCCGGCTTCGAGGCCGTCGAGGCGGCGCTCAAGACCGCGCGACTCGCCACCGGCCGGCGTGGCCTCCTCGCGTTCCGCAGCGCCTACCACGGCCTCGGCTACGGCGCGCTCAACGCCACGCACCGCGACCATTTCCGCAGCGCCTTCCGCGACCAGCTCGGTGCGTTCGGCCACTTCGTTCCCTTCCCCGCGACGGAGGCCGACCTGTCGCAGCTCGAGAAAGAGATCACCCGCCAACTCAAGCAGCACTCCATCGGCGCGATCCTCGTCGAACCGGTGCAGGCCCGCGGCGGAATTAACATCCCGCCCGCCGGTTTCCTGCCACTGCTGCGCCGCCTCTGCGACGCGCACGGCGCGCTGCTCATCCTCGACGAGATCTACACTGGCTTCGGCCGCACCGGCGCGTGGTTCGCCTGCGAGCACAGCGGCGTGTTGCCCGATCTTATCTGCCTCGGCAAAGCGCTCACCGGCGGCTTCCCGCTCTCCGCCTGCGTCGGCCGCGCGGACGTAATGGACGCCGCCTGGCCCGCCAGCACCGGCGAAGCGATCCACACCAGCACCTTCCTCGGCCACCCCGTCGGCTGCGCGATGGCGCTGGCGCAGATCAGCGAAATCCGCCGGCTCAAGCTCGTCCAGCACAGTGCGAAACTGGGCGCGACGTTGCTCAACCTTCTCCGCTCTCTTGAAACTGAAAACCTGAAACTTGAAACACGCATTCGCGGCCTCGGCCTGATGGCCGGCTTGGAACTTCGCCACCGCAACGGCGCGCCCGCCGGTGCCGAGGCGATGACCATCATCAAACGGTTGCTCCACCGCGGCTTCGTCCTCCTGCCCGAAGGCGAGCACGGCAACGTCATCAGCCTCTCCCCGCCGCTGACCATCACGGAGCGCCAGCTGAAGGGAACAATCAAAGCTCTATCAGAAGCATTGATCAAACTTGGAACCAACCCGTGACTCAGCACAAAGCAAGACGCGAAGAAAAATGGTGGGCAATGCCCCTCTTCCTTCTATTGCTCCCGTTCATCATTTTGTGGCTCGTGTTTTATTGCGTCTTGCGCATTAGCCTCCTTGCGGCCATCTGGTCACTATGGTGCCATCGAGGACGCAATATTCTTTTCGTCCACTCAGATAGCCCAGTCTGGAATACGCACATCGCGCAGCACATCCTCCCATGCCTCGATGGCAAGGCCATCGTTTTGAATTGGTCGGAGAACAAGAAATGGAAGCGCTCGCTTGCAACCTTCGCGTTTTACCATTTCGCTGGCAATCAAGAGTTCAATCCAATCGCGATCGTCTTCCGTCCTTTCCACCGAACACGGATATTTCGTTTTTTCCGTCCGTTCCGCGAACTCAAGGGAGGCAATCCAGAAAGCCTGCGCAAAATGGAGGATGAATTCTTCAGCTTGGTTGGGATTCGCACAGAAGGCTTTTTTCCAGACAGCATTCCATGAAGCTCTCCGAGATGAAGCAGGTGCTAGCCGAGGACGGCATCCAGCTCACGAAATCGCTCGGCCAAAACTTCCTGCACGACGCCCACCAGCTCCGCCGCATCGCCGATGCCGGTGAACTGTCAGCATCCGATAAGGTGCTGGAAATCGGCCCCGGCCTCGGCCCGCTCACCGCAGTGCTCCTCGCGCAGGCGGGCGAGCTGCTCGCCATCGAAAAGGACCAGCGCCTCGTCGCCTTCCTCCAGAAGCGATTCGCTGCCGAGCCGAAGTTCACCCTGCTCCACGACGACGCTCTCGATCTCCTCAAACGCGACCGGCGCGACTGGTCCGCGTGGAAGCTCGTCGCCAATCTCCCCTACTCTGTCGCTTCGCCCATCCTCGTCGAACTCGCGCAAGCACCCGGCTGCCCGGAGCGCCTCGTCGCCACACTCCAGCTTGAGGTCGTCCAACGCCTCGCCGCCGAAACGGACTCGGAGAACTACGGCCTGCTCACCCTCCTCATCCAGCTCCGCTACGAGCCGCGCGGCTGGTTCAAGATCCCCGCCGGCTGCTTCCATCCCGCGCCGGACGTGGACTCCGCCTGCATCACACTCGTGCGCCGGCCCGAGCCGCTCCTGCCGCGCGCGCTCGCCCCCACGTTCGATCGCCTCGTCAAGCTCGCCTTCAGCCAACGCCGCAAGATGATGCTCAAGCTCCTCAAACAACACTGGCCCGCGGACCACCTTGAGGCTGCCTTTGGCGAGATCGGCCTCTCGCCGCAAATCCGCGCCGAGGCCGTCAGCCTCGAGCAGTTCGCCCAACTCACACGCCTCCTCTCTCGATGAGCGACGACATCTTCGACATCGTCAATGAGCGCGACGAGGTCGTCGGCCAGCGCACTCGCCGCGAGGCGCACGCCCTCGGCCTGATGCACCGCGCCGCGCACATCCTCGTCTTCAACGCAGCCGGCGAACTCTTCCTCCAGAAGCGCTCGATGACGAAAGACAATCATCCGGGCGTCTGGGACGCCTCGTGCAGCGGCCATGTAGACGCCGGCGAGGACTACACCACCGCCGCACGCCGCGAGTTGGGCGAGGAGATCGGCCTGCACGAGCCGGGGCCGCTCGAGCCACTCTTCAAGCTCTCGCCCTGCGCCGAGACGGGGCAGGAGTTCATCCAGGTTTATCGGACGCGCGCCGATGGGCCGTTCACACTCCACCCGCAGGAGATCGACGACGGCCGCTGGATCACGCCCGAGGCGCTCGACCGCTGGATGGCCGAACGGCCGCAGGACTTCAGCCCAGCCTTCTTGTTGGACTGGCGGATGTTTCAGAAAAGCACTCGCTGAAGCAGCGGGGCAACGCCACTCACACCCGGCGGACTGAGCCGTCTTTCCCCAGCGCCGCGACAAGCTCCACTGAGTCTCGTTGCAGACAAAACGGCACGTCATCGCGCAGTTCGGGGATTGCCAGAAGCCGGCGGCCGTTTCGCGAATGCGCGCCGACCGCCGCGAGCAGGTCGCCCTTCGCGCCGGAATAAACCACACGCGCCATCTGCGCCGAATCCGCGATGTGGCCACCTGCGTACCACTCCCACACCGCGTCGCACAGGGCCCCAGCGCCGAGCGTGTCTTCAAAGGATGCATCCTCGCGGGTCCCGCTGCAGACGAGCAGAAGGCGCGCGGGCCGCGCGCGATCGGTCCAAGCCGCAATGGCCGCGAGGTTCAGGAACGCGCCGACCAGCACAGTCCGGGCACCGGCGCAGCCCTTCAGAGCGCGTGTACCATTGGTGGTCGTCATCGCGATGGTTTTCCCCCGCACCTTTTCAGCGGTAAACTCGCGCGGCGAATTGCCGAGATCGAAATCCACGCTGCCCGTCAGCTCCCTGCCAATCCGCAGGCCGTCTCGTTCGCCTGCCAGCAGAGCGTCCGGCCTTTGTGCGCGGATCGCCAGCGCCTCGGGAATCTGGGCTGCGGGAATGATCGCCTCGGCGCTGTTGGCCAGCGCCGTGACCATCGAGCTGGTGGCACGGAGCACGTCAAACACCACGCAAGTCGTCTGGCTCAGGTCGCGGCCAGCAAGAGCCTCGAACTCGGCGGGCGTGAAGAGGACCTCCAACGATGTCGGCGCAGGGCGGTTCATTTCTTCTTCCGCGCACGGGTGCGCATGTAGTGAAAGAGGTATTGCTGCGCGTAGCCGGCATTGGGGCCAAAGTGGGTCTCGGAAAAGCTGCGGAGCCGTTGCGAAGTCGGCCGGCGGCGCGGAAAATAGAGCTGGCGAAGCGCCTTCATCACCCAGACATCCACCGGAAAGGCCTCCTGAAAACCGTAAGCGAACAGCAGTACGCAATCGGCAATCTTACGCCCCACACCGGCGAGGCTCTCCAACTCCGCCCGCGCAACGGCACAAGGAGGCGAGTGCAGATCCACCAGGCGCAGTGCGCCGCTCGCGACTTGTCGCGCGGCATTGCGAAGATTCGGCGCGCGGAAACCCATTTTGCAAGCACGCAGCTCGGCCTCGCTCACGGCGGCGAGGCGCTCCGGAGATGGGAACGCGAACGCAGGCGCGTGGCCGGGCGGGACGGCGACGGCTTCGCCGAAACGTTCGCTGAGCAACGCGATGATCTGCTGGATCTGCACGATCTGCTTCGTCGAGGAGCAGATGAACGAAGCGAGACATTCCCACGGCTCCTGCTGGAGGAGCCGCAGGCCGCGGCCATGCGCGACGGCCGCGCGCATCGGCGCATCATCGGGAAACGTGGCGAGCACGGCGGACAGTTCGACGCTCGCCTGAAGATAATCGGCGAGCCACTTCCAGTCCGCTTGCGGCGCGGCAGTGATCGCGAGAATCGAGTCCGCGTCAGGCTGGCGCAGGCTCACCCAGCGTCCATCCACAACTCCTTCCCACACGCCCCCGCACTCGCGCCAGCGAAAGGCCTGGCCACAGCCCAGCGTGGTGGCCAGATCGTAGTCGCGGACGGCGAAACGGTGTTGGAGCCCAGGCTCGAGCATCAGCGCAGTTCGCGGCAAGCGAAGAGTTGAATCGTCCGAAGAACTTTGCCGTGAGCGACCACCTCGCGCACCCCGAGATCGGTGACGCTGGCAAACTCCTTCACGAGCCGGGCCGGCGGGGGACCCGGCTGGGCACTGCTCTTCACGATCTGCGCGTAAATCGCATGAGCGCCCTTGTGATGCGTGTAGCTGGGCCAGAAATAGAACTGGTTCTCCGGACGATCGCTCGATTGATAATAGACTCGGGCCTCCTCTCCAGCGGCGACCCGCGCGCGAGATTCGGGAATGTAAAAGGAAAGCTCAGAGGTGATGCCGTAGTGGGCGCCGATGACAAAAACTGGGCGGCCAGATTCCGCACTGAGCTTCTGGCGCTCGGCCTCGACAATCTGTGCCGCCGCCGACCAACCGCGCGCGCGGGCAAGCGGATCTTTCTGATGCGGGATTGTCTTTCCGGTGAGCTTCGTGATGAGGCCGGTGTCGTGAAGCAAGACCACAACGACAAACCCGAGCGCCACGCCGGCGACGAGCCAACGCTTGATCGCGGGATGAGCCGTCGCGCGCAGGCGCTCTTCCCAGTGCAGCGCCATCAACGCCAGCAGCGGCAGGATGGCAGGCGCGGGCCAGTTCGGATGAACGCGCGCACGGAGCGTCCAGAAGAGATAGATCACGAAGATCGGCACGCTCATGCTCAGGAGGAAGAGCCGAAGCGGATCGTGCCGGTGGCGGCGCCACGTGGCGACAACGGCCCAGATCGCGGCGACGCAGAAGATGGGGTTGAGCAGACCGAACTCGGCGACAAGGAAATCCACGGCGAAGTTCGGATTGAAACGCCATTCGTGCGCAAGCCCCGCACGCTCGACATTGTGGCGAATCGCGATCCAATCGTGCTGTTGATTCCAAAGCAACACCGGCACGGCACCCAGCGCGGCGACGCCGAGCGCGAGCCACGGGCCGGGGCGGCGGAGTTGTGTGCGTGCCGGTTTCCAGAGAGAGAAGAAAACGATCCAGCCGAGCACTTGGAACGGCGTGATGTATTTGCTGAGGAAACTCAGCGCCATCCAGAAGCCGGTGAGGAGCCAATGCCGGGTGGAATCCTCCTTCACCGCGCGCCAACCGGAGAGCATCGCGAGTGTGCAGAAGAGAACGGTGACGGAATCCACCACCATCAAAGTCGCGCCGACCGCGAGCAGCGGCGTAGTGATGACGATGGCGATGAGCCAGAAGCCGGCACGCGCGGTCGCTTCGCGCGCGAAAAAGCGGAGGAACAGGAATTGGAGAAGCGCGGCGATGACGGGCGAAAGGAGACGAACGCCGAAGGCGGTATCGCCCGCGACGGCGGTGCCGAGTCCCTGCGCGTAGGCGATCATCGGCGGCTTGCTGAAGTAGGAGAGCGCGGGGTGCTTGGCCCAGTGCCATTGGTAGGCTTCATCCTCGCTCAACTCGATCCGGTCGCTCGCAATGTAGGCGAGCCGTACGCAGAAGCTGATGGCGATGAGCAGATAGCCAAGCCGCAACCAATGCTGGTGGGTAGATGAGGACTGCTGACGGGCCGACTCTTCAATCTTCGCGGCAGGATCCAGCAATGAGGGAAAGTGCCGCCACCAGAGCGGGAACCAGTTCGCGCCGATCTTCCGCCACAGCCAGTCAAGCCCGATGGCCAACGCGATTGCATAACCGGCGCCGAGCAGACCGCCGGCTGCCACGTCGCTCGGATAATGAACCCCATTGTACACGCGCGAGAAAGCGACCCCGGCCGCGAACACGAGAAGGCACCAGCCAGCGCGACGATGGAAAAGGAAAACGAGCGTCGCGGCGCAGAAGGAATTGAAGGCATGTCCACTCGGCATGCTGCGGCGCGCGAATCCCTCGCTCGGCGGCTTGGCCACTTCGGCGGGTGTCACGGTGTAGCCGGGTTTCTGATAGTTCTTCTGCCGCACCGAGCCGATGGCCGCGAAAGGGCGCGGGCGGGCGACGCTTGTCTTGATCGAGTCACAGATGAGCACATCCCCCAGCAACCCGAGCAGGAGCAGGCAGACGAGCACGCGGCCACGGCGCGCACCCTTCCACAGCAGGCCGAGGGCACCGATCCCGATGAAGGGAAAGAAGAACTTGTCGTCGCTCAGGATCGGCATGAGCCAATCAAAGAACGCGTTGGCACAGGCCGAGTTGGCAAAGCGGAACAGAGCGACGTCGAGGGCTTGGAGCCAGTCCATCACGCGCGCGAGGGTGCCGGAAGCGGGCGGGCGTTACAAGCCGCCGTTCAGTAGGCGATGAGCGAATGGACGGACACGCCCGGGAGCTTGGCGCGGCCGTTGAGGAACTTCAGTTCGATGAGGAATCGGGCCTCGAGGACATGTGCGCCGAGCTTGTGCAGCAGCGCAAGGGCCGCGGCAGAGGTACCGCCGGTGGCGAGCAGGTCGTCGAGCAGGAGCACGCGCGCGCCGGGTTTCACGGCGTCCACATGCATCGCCACGGTGTTCGAGCCATACTCGAGATCGTAGCTCTGCTCGAGGGTCTGGTAGGGAAGTTTGCCTTTCTTGCGCACCGGCACGAAACCGCACCCGAGCTTTTGGGCGGCGGCAGCGGCGAAGATGAACCCGCGCGCGTCGATACCGACGACGACATCCACCGATCCGGGCGCGTAACCATCGGTCATCAGATCGATCGCGCCGGCGAAAAGACGCGCGTCGGCCAGAACGGGCGTGATGTCCTTGAACTGGATGCCCGGCTTCGGGAAATCAGGGACGTTCCGGACGGCCTCCTGAAGATCGGCGACGGTGACGGCGGGGTTCATGCGGGGGGCGATCATTCCTTCACCCGCTCGAGGAGGCTGATCATTTTGCGCAGGCGCAGCAGGGCGATGTTCTGAATCTGCCGCACGCGCTCGCGTGTGACCCCGAACCTCTCGCCGACATCCTCAAGCGTCTTCTCGACGCCGCCATCAAGACCGAAGCGGAAACGAAGAATCTCCTCCTCACGCGGACTGAGCGTAGCGACCATTTCGCGGAGCATCGTAGTGACGGTCTTCTCCTCGAGGTCTTGGTACGGCGTGTGCGCGTGTTCGTCCTCGACGAGGTCGCCGAGCGTATCGGAATTGTCGTCATCGCCCACGGGCGCGTCGAGCGAGGCGGGGCGGATGGCCGCGGTGCGAAGCTGAGTGACGCGCGCGGGGGACATCCCAAGCTCATGCGCCAACTCGTCGTCGGTCGGTTCGCGACCGAATTCTTCCTGCAACTTCATCGCGGCGTGGCGCATCTTCGAGATCTTGTCCACGAGATGCACCGGCAAACGGATGGTCTTGGATTGGTTCGCCAGTGCGCGCTTGATGGATTGCTTGATCCACCACGCGGCGTAAGTGGAGAGCTTGCCGCCTTTAGCGGGATCGAAGCGGGCGACGGCCTTCATCAGCCCCATGTTGCCCTCGTTGATGAGGTCGAGCAGCGGAAGGCCGAGCCCCTCGTAATCGCGCGAGATCTTCACGACGAAGCGGAGGTTGGCCTTGATCATGTGCTCGGCGGCGGCCTTGTCGCCGCGCTTGATGCGGGCGGCGAGAGTGATCTCCTCCTGAACCGTGATCAGCGGGGTCTGTGCGATTTCGCGCAGGTAGAGCTTGATGGCCGTGTCGCCGTCGTACGGCTGCCGCGCATGATCGTCGGCATGGGCGCGAACCACCACGGGTTTCAACGAGGTCTCAAACTCGTACGGCGTGATCTGCGGGACGACACCCACCGCGCCATTCGATTTCTTCGCCGATTTGGAAGGCTCGACGATGATCACGGGCTTGGCTCGTGCAACCGGTTTGGCAAGTTTCGTAACGGTGGGCTTAGTTTTCGCGACCTTGCGGGGGCGAGCGGCTTGAGCGCGGCGGACGGCGGGGGTTGTTTTTTTTGCCATAGTTCGGATTGGTTGTGGAACGATCGGCACGACTCGCGGCAACACCCTTAATCGGGCACCGTCGGAAATACAATCAACCGCCGCAATGCGCGGCGCTCAGCTATCATCACCACTGCGGGCGATGAGGACCCAGTGGAGCAACTCCATTACGGACGAGATCATCGCGGCGACATAGGTGAGCGCGGCGGCGGAGAGCACTTTGTTCACCCCGGCGCTTTCATTGTCGCGAACAAGACCGAGCTTCTTCAACTGTTCCTTGGCGCGATCACTGGCATCAAACTCAACCGGCAAGGTGATGAGTTGAAAAAAGGCGATGACTGCGAAGATACCGACGGCGTAGGGCGCGACCTTCTTCGCGAACGCCATCCCGAGGAACATGCTCAGCAGGACGATGCCGAAAACCGCCCAACTCGCAAACTGCGTGGCGGGCACCACCTTCATGCGCAACGTGAGCCACACGTACGCCTCCTTGTGCTGGAGGGCATGGCCCGCCTCGTGTGCCGCGACGCCGATGGCTGAGAGCGACGTGCCGTGATAGTTGGCGGAGGAAAGTACCAGCGCGCGCTTGGTCGGGTCGTAATGATCGGTGAGATGGCCGCCGTGCTCATGCACCGGCACATTGTGAAGACCGCTGCGGTCAAGGATTGCACGCGCCGCTTCAGCACCGGTCTTCCCCGCGGCGCCTTCGACTTGAAGATATTTGTTGTACGTGGAGCTCAGCTTGATTTGGGCGTAGATGCCGAGCAATAGGCCGGGCAACATCAGCCACCACCATTGGTCCACAATCATCATCACAAACATAGGAACTCCTTCATCCTCAATAGAGGCACAATCCAACTTGTGCCAACGATCGACTAAAAATCAAGCACTTGTCAGCCAAAGGTCCGAAGGTTTGAAAAACTCCACCCTGCGGCGCACCGATCACACTTCGAGTACTTTCTCGAACTTGGTCAGGTTACGGCAACTCTTGGCCGTGACCAACACGACGTCCTCAAGCCGCACGCCGCCGGTGCCGGGATAGTACAAGCCCGGCTCGATGGTCACGACATGACCGGCACGGAGCGTGTCCGGCGAGGTGGGGCCGATGCGCGGAGCTTCGTGGATCTGCAACCCGAGGCCGTGGCCGGTACCGTGGAAGAAACCTTCCATGTGACCGCGGCGTTTGCCGGTCTTGTAACCGTGCTTCACGAAAAGATCGAGGACGGCTTGGTGCACATCGCGACCACGGGCACCGTCGCGGACTTGCGCGATGCCGAGGTCCTGCCCCGCGGCCACGGTGTGATAAAGGCGGCGGACGGCCTCGCTGGCGCGGCCTTTGACAACCGTGCGGGTGATATCGCCGAAGTAACCGGTCTTCTGCGAACGCGGAAAGATATCGAGGATGATCGGCTCGTGGGCGCGCAACGGACCGTATCCGCATTCGTGCGGATCACATCCTTGATTGCCTCCGGCCACGATGGTGTGGCTGGCGAGTCCGCCGGCTTGGAGGATGGCGACATCAATGATGGAACGGATCTTCTCGGAGGTGAATGCAAGCCCGCGATAGAAAAGCTGATGGCCCTTGCCGACCTTGCACGCCTTGAGCGCATGGATGCCTTCGGCCATCCCGACCTCGGCCATCATCAGCGCGGCGCTAAGTTTCTTCACTTCGGCGGCGGTCTTGATTTCGCGCTCGGGAAAGCAGCCCCCTTTGATCTCGCGCACTGCGATACCGCAATCGTGGAGTTGGCGGGCATGAATGATGGGAAAGCTGGGCGGCACGTTGATCTTCTTCAACCGCCGTTCGCGGAGGATGTACGCAGCGATGAGCGCGAGCGTGGGGGTCTTGCCGTTCTTGCTGTGGAGCAACTTCACGTAGCGGCTGAGCGGCAGCACGCGGTAATGGGGGATCTGTTTCTTGGCCCGATCAATCTCCAGATCGCTCACCACGACGTGACCTTTGCCGCCCAAACGCAGATAGATGAACGGGTCAGGCACGAACATCCCGACGGCGTAAAGCATGTCGGCATCATGATCGCTGTCGGCGATGATCAAGAGATTCTCGGGATGCATTGCGCGCGCGAAACTAGGAAGACACCGCACCACTGGCAAGCAGAAGAAATTCACACACCGAACGCGCGGTCACCAGCATCGCCCAAACCGGGCACGATGTAACCGAGCTTGTTCAGGCGTTTATCCAAGGCGGCGGTGTAAATGGCGACGCGCGGGAACCGGGCGTGCACGCTGCGGACCCCTTCCGGTGCGGCCAGCACGTTCACCAGACGGATGCGCCGAGCGCCGCGAGCGGCGAGCATCTCCAGCGCGGCCAAAGCGCTGCCACCAGTGGCGAGCATCGGATCGAGCAGCAGCACCTCGTAGCTGCTGAGGTCCTCCGGCAACTTCTCCAAGTAAGCCTCCGGCTGGAGCGTCTGCTCGTCACGGCGCAAACCGATGAACCCGACGCGCGCCTCGGGGATCAGTTGCGCCAACGGTTCGACCAACGCCAGACCCGCCCGCAGCACCGGCACGAGCAGCAGATTGTCGCGCAGCCGATGCCCACGAGCCGCAGCCAGCGGCGTGCGGACGCGCGCGGGGCGCAGACGCAGATCGCGTGTGACTTCGAAGATCAGTAGCACGGCCAGTTCGCCCAGCAAACGGCGGAACTCCGGCCGCGGCGTACGCTGATCCCGCAGGCGCGTGAGCTTTTCCTGCACCAAAGGGTGGGCGATGACCGTGGTCTGCTTCACCGTCAGATCAGTCGAGGATGAGCGGCGAGAGGAAATAGAGCCGGCCGGAACGGATCTTCGGCGCAGTCACGCCGAGGTCCACCTTCACCGTGCTGGCCTTGGCTTCGCCGGCGAGCCGGAAGAAATTGGCGAAATTGAACGGCACTTGGTAGTGGATCAACTCGGCCTTCTCGGTGATGCCCACGAGCTTCTCGGTCTCCTCGACGGCGAAGTCGAAGTTGCCGAGCTTGTCCACAAGGCCGTGCTGGAGGGCCTGCTTACCGGTGAGAATACGTCCGTCAGCGTACTCCTGCCAATCGGCGGCGAGCGCGCGGACGATCTTCGTATTCTTCTTGCGCGCATCGGCGCGGCCTTCCTTCACGATGGAGACGAACTTGAGATAGGTCTCGTCAATGAGATCCTGCACCATCTTCCTCTCTTCGGGGGTGATGTCGCCGGGCGGCTTCGTGGAGCTGAGCATATCCTTGTTGCGGCCGCTCTTGAAGACCATCGGCTGCACGCCAATTTTATCAAGCAGGCCGCGATAATTGTAGCCCTGCATGATCACGCCGATGCTGCCGGTGATGGTCAGTTCGTTGGCGACGATGAGCCGGCACGGCGCGCTCACATAGTAGCCGCCCGAGGCGGCCATCGACCCCATCGAGGCGACGACGGGTTTGTGGTACTTTTCCTGAAAAGCGCGGATGGCTTTGTAAATCTCGTCCGAGGCGAGCACCTCGCCGCCGGGTGAATCCACGCGCAGGATGACCGCTTTCACATCCTCGTCCTTACCAGCGAGGGCGAGTTGCTCGCGGATGCCAACGACCAATCCGCGACCGCTCGCATCGAAGGAGAAGCTGGAGATCAAGCCCGACACATCCACCACAGCAATCTTGTCATCACCGGCTCCTTTGCGAATGACAACGCTGTGGTACCCTCCCTCGCCATCGGCATCCAAAGCGCCCATTTGAGCCGGAGTCAGCAGCATCACCAGCGATAGGAGCCCGCCGATTCCACACAGAGAAACGAGGATCAAGGCGACGACGAGCAGCCACATCCGGCCATTCTTGGCCGGCGGATTCACAGCAACGGGCTGGGGCGCAACGAGAGGAGGCTGGTTATTATCCATGGGGGGCGAAACTAACAAAGCCTGCCAACGGCCGCAAGTCGCATTCCATCCCTCCCGCCTGCGGCGGAAATGAACCTTGACGGCATTTGGCCCTTTGCCTAGATTCGGGCTGTCGGTGAATTAGTTGCTGGGTCGCCAGCGTGTGAAAGTCGGGTTTACCCGGCTTTTTTGTTCCCTTGATGGGACGCTGGCGAGCGGCGGAAAACGATCTATGAACGCGGATTTTTTGGCCGTCCTAGAATACTGGGAAAAGGAAAAGGGCATCAGCAAGGATGTTCTGATGGCCGCCGTGAAGGAGGCGCTGCTCTCCGCCGCCAAGAAAGCCGTGGGGCCGGCGCGTGAATTGCGCTGCGAGATCGACCCCAAAGGCGGGGACATCAAGGCCTACGCCAAGCTCGTCGTCGCCGAGAAGGTGGAATCCAAGCACGACCAGATTTCGCGTTTCGACGCCCGCCGCATCAAAGCCGACGCCCAACTGGGCGAGGAGATCGAGGTGGAAGTCACGCCTACCGGTTTCGGCCGTATCGCCGCTCAATTCGCCAAGCAAGCGCTGCTCCAGCAGGTTCGCCGCGCTGAAAAAGACCTGATTTTCTCCGAGTTCAAAGACCGCGTGGGCGATATCGTCAGCGGTATCGTGCGCCGTTTCGAGCGGTCGGATGTCGTCCTCGACCTCGGCCGTTACGAGGCGTTGATGCCCAACCGCGAGCGCGTCCCCACCGAGGAATATCAGCAGGGCGAGCGCATCCGCTGCTACGTCCGTGCCGTGGAGCAGACCCTCCGCGGGCCGGAAATCATCCTCTCCCGCGCCGCGCCTGATTTCGTCATCAAACTTTTCCAACTCGAGGTCAGCGAGATCAACGACGGCACCGTCGAGATCAAAGGAGTCGCCCGCGAGCCGGGTTTCCGCACCAAACTGGCCGTCCATTCCCGCGATCCGCGCGTGGACCCCGTCGGTGCGTGCGTCGGCCTGCGCGGCGGCCGCGTGAAGAACATCGTGCGCGAACTGAACAACGAGAAGGTGGATATCATCCGCTGGGATCCGGACATCCGCGTTTTCGTCACCAACGCCATCGCGCCGGCCCAACTCAAGACTTGCGAGGTGGACGAAGAGCGCAAACGCGTGAAGATTTTCGTGGCCGAGGACCAACTCTCGCTCGCCATCGGTAAGCGCGGACAGAACGCGCGGCTCACCGCCAAGCTGACCGGCTGGCAGGTGGACATCGAACCGGCGGTCGTCACCGCGCCGATCGGCTTCGATGAACGGGTGGCTCAAGCCATCCAGACCATCGCCAGCATCCCCGGCCTGACAGCGGAACAAGCCGCCGTGCTGGTCAATAGTGGTTTCCACAGCGTGGACGATCTCATTCAAGCCGAGATCACCGACCTCGCCGGCATCCCGCAACTCGCCGAACAGGCCGAGCCCATTCTCGCCGCCATCAAAGCCGAAGCCGCCCGTCGCGCGGAAATCGTCGGAGGCGCCGGCAAGTAAGCTTTAATCCCGGCCGCAGGCGCGCTGGGACCCCACACCCGTATGCCCGTCCGTATTTACGACATCGCCAAGAAGTTCAATGTTGAAAGCAAGGTCGTCCTTGCCAAAGCCAAAGAGCTGGGCATCACCGCCGCCAAGGTCGCCTCCAGCTCCATCGATAAGATTTCCGCCGAAGAACTCGAGCGGCAACTCGGTGACACGCCCGCGCCTGCCGAACCACCGCCCAAGCCGGTCGAGCACACGCCCATCTTAATTGTCGCCCCCCCCGAACCGCCGCCGGCCCCTGCCCCGGTGGTCATGGCCCAGCCCGAGCCCGCTGTGCCGGTCACCGGAACAAGTCCCACCGAGGTCGCGACCGAAGCCAAACCGACACCTGCCGCACCCGCCGCGCCGATTGCACCGCCGCCACCCGCTGCGCCAACGCTCGGTCAGAAGGTCGGCTTCATCCAGCTTGCCCCGCGCGCCCCGCGCCCCGGTGAACGTCCGCCGCCCAGCCGCAACGAACCCCCGCGAGGTCGTGTCGATGATCGCCGTGACGCCCCGCGCGACGCGCGTTTCGGAGGGAACCGCGCCCCAGCCCCCGCACCGGCTCCGGGAAAGCCGGTCACGCCCAAGTTTGTCGCGCCCACCACCGGCGAGCTGATTGTGATGAAGCCGCCGGTGATCGTTCGCGATCTCGCCGAACGACTCAAACGCAAGCCGTTCCAGCTCATCGCCGATTTGATGGAGTTGGGTGTTTTCGCCAACGTCAATCAGGCTGTTGACGAAACCATCGCCCAGCGGCTCTGCGCCAAGCACGGTTTCCGCTTCGAGACCGAGAAGCGCGAGCGCGGCGGCGGCCAGGTCCACGCCCCTGTCAAAAAGATCGAGGTCGACATTGATGACAAGCCCGAACAGCTCAAGCCCCGCCCGCCCGTGGTCACCATCATG
>SXGS01573328.1_pt1 | contig 15509 bp, 9 predicted proteins | sample 3174681 | NCBI WGS metagenome assembly SXGS01 (sample SAMN11356861, study PRJNA531348) | freshwater metagenome | isolation source: freshwater sample F1-80 | place: China: Fuxian Lake, Yuxi | collected 2017-12-25 | reverse complement strand
CGCCGTCGCCACGAACACCGCCCCGGGCGCGCGCGTGGGGCGATGATCGTGCCGACGGCGTCTCGCCCCATCGTTCGGACCCATCCACGCGGGGAGCAGCGCCGTGGCCCCGATCCAGCCGCGCTCGCCCGCGACGCGCAGGCGAGGGCTGCGGGGTCAGCGGAGGGGGCCTGGGACCCAGCAGGCGTGGAAGCCGATGGGGACGCGGCGCGGGAGGCGGACGGTGGCGACGGGGCCGGCGGCGAAGTCGTCGGCGTTGAGGACCTCGACGCGGGTGGCGCCGTCGCGGGCGTCGTGGACGAAGCTGATGACCCAGCCGTCGTCCTCGGCGCGGGCGCCCGGGCGAGGGACGAAGACGGGCTCGCTGGTGAAGTGGCCCTTGGGCAGGCTCCAGGCCTCGGAGGTGCCAGCGTCGGTGTCGTATTTTATCAAGCCGTCGAAGAGCAGGCGCGGCAGCGGGGCGACGCGGGGGTTGTAGCTGAAGCGGGTCGGCAGGCCGAGCCGATCGTCGTTCATCCTGGGGAACTCGGTCGAGACGTCATCGATGCGCTCCTCCTTGACCTGTCCGGTGACGAGGTTGAAGCGCCAGCGGTACATAAAGGGTTGTAATTCAAGGAAGTAGAGCCTGGGGATGGTGCCGTCCCAGCCTTCGGCCTTCGGCATGGGGTTGGCGACGCGGCAGGCCAGCAGGACCACCTCGTCGCCCTCCTCCCAGGCGTTGATGGTGTGGTAGATGTAGCAGGGGTCGCACTCGAACCAGCGCACGTCGGCGTTGTCGCCGTGTCGGGGGAGGATGCCGAAGCGGCTCGGCAGGCGGGTGTCGAAGACGATCTTGCGCTTGCCGTGGCGCAGCGCCTCGGGGTCCCACAAGAGCGGCAGGTCCAGCAGGATGGTGTGGCGCTCGGTGATGGCCAGATCGTGGAGGATGCGCGGGCCGGGGATCTCGATGGGGACGAAGCGGGTCAGCTCGCCGGAGGCCGAGGCGACCCCGTAGCTCAAGAAGGGCGGCTTGAAGAAGGAGAAGTCCATGAAGACCAGCTCGCCGGTCCTGGGATCGACCTTCGGGTGGGCCGAGACGCCGCCCTTGTGCGCGCCGCCAAAGTCAAAAGTCCCGAGGGTGGACAGATCCGAGGGGTCAAGCTCGTAGGGCTCGGCGCCGAGCCACCACAGCGACAAGAGCCGGCCGGCGTGCCAGACCAGATCGGTGTTGCTCGTGTTCTTGAGCGGCCCGCCCGGCAGGCCCCCCTTGATCGGATCGAGGATGCCGCCCCAGACGGCCTCGCCGGCCTCATGCTCCACCCCGAAGCTGCGCGTGCGGACGTAGCGGTTGCGGTAGGTCGCCCGCCCGCCCTCGAAGGCCAGGGCGTGGACCATGCCGTCGCCGTCGAACCAGTGGTAGCGGCCCGGCGGCGTGAAGCGGGGGTTGGGGCTGTTGCGCATGTAGGCGCCGACGAGCCCCTCGGGCAGCTCGCCCTCGACCTCCAGATCCTGCACATCAAGCTCATCGTCGACTGGCGCGAAGACGCCTTCGAGGTAGGGGTTGATCTGAGCGACGTGATCGAGCATGAGGCGACCTCCTGTTGCAACCTGCGCCCTGGACGGCCAACCTCATGGCGGCCGCCGCGCGGGCTCCGCGGCCTCGCTGTTTGCACACCTGACCCCGGCAGTCTACACAGACCCACGAGCCCGTCAACGGCGTGGATCGCCCCACGCTCCTCGCACCGCCCGTTGGGCGGGCTCGTCGGGTGGGGCTTGGATGCTCGGGGCGGGCTGCGACCTGTCGGTCGCAGGCCAGCGGGCGGCAGACAGCGGATCGCAGGGCCGGATCACCCTGCCGAGGTGGACCTTTGGATTTTGATGGGGCCTTGTCCTGACAGGCGTTATCCTGGTGTTGACCTTGGCCGCACGCCGGCCTGCGACCGACAGGGCGCAGCCCACACCGCATTTCCAGCCCCACCCGACGAGCCCGTCCCCGAGAGGGGGCGGTGCGAGGAGCGTGGGGCGATCGTCGAGCGTGGATCGATCGTCGAGCGTGGGGCGATCGGCGAGCGTGGCGGCGAGCGTCGAGCGTGGATCGATCAAACGGAGCCCTCATGACCCGGACCCTTGACGCGATCAACCACCTCCTGAAGCTGTGGAACCAGGAGCGCCGCGCGACCCGCGAGCGCTTCGTCGAGGCTCGCCGCGACACGCCGCTGGCCCAGCGCGTCGAGCAGGGCCAGGCCATCGATCGCCTCTCGATCGACGAGATCGACGCCGCGCCGGGCGGCCGGACCCTCCTGTGGCTCAGCACGCCGATGGCGCTCGACGCGCTGCGGGTCGGCCCCGGCACCCCCGTGCGCCTCTGGTGGGACGACCCGGACGGCCCCAACGCCGTCCGGGCCACGGTCGCGCGCCGACGCCGCGATCGGCTCGGTGTAATGATCGACGCCGTCGGAACGATCGACGCTGGCGACCACGGCCTGCCTGATCGACTGGAGGAGGGCGAGTTCAAGCTCGACCGCGACGACCCCGGCGCGACCTTCGAGCGCGGCGCCAAGGCGCTGGCCCTCTTCCGCGATGCCCCCGCCCGATCGGCCCAGGGCGAGCTGCGCGCCGTCCTCTTCGGCGAGCGCCCCCCGGCGCTGCTCCCGAAGGCCGACCGGCGCCCCTTCGTCCCCCTCGACGCCGACCTCAACGAGCCCCAGCGCCGCGCCGTCCAGCGCGCCCTCGACGCCGCCGACCTCGCCCTGGTCCACGGCCCCCCCGGCACCGGCAAGACCCGCACGCTGGTCGAGATCATCCGACAGGCCGTCGCCCGCGGCGACAAGGTCCTGGCCGCCGCCGCCAGCAACGCCGCCACCGACAACCTCGCCGAGCGCCTCATCGACGCCGGCGTCGACCTCCTGCGCCTCGGACACCCCGCCCGCGTCTCCCCCGCCGTCGAGGCCCGCACCCTCGACGCCCTGCTCGAAGCCACCGACGCCTTCAAGCTCACCCGCAAGTGGATCGCCGAGGCCGCCGCCCTGCGCCGCCGCGCCAACAACCGCTTCGACCGCGGCTCCATCGACCAACGCGACCGCCGCGACCTCCTGCGCGAGGCCGGGCGCCTCCAGGCCGACGCCCGGAAGCACCTCCAGGGCGCTCAGGCCGCCCTCATGGCCCGACACCCCGTCATCTGCGCCACCGCCGCCGGCGCCGACGCCGCCCTCATCGGCCGAGAGACCTTCGATCTCGTCGTCATCGACGAGGCCACCCAGTCCGCCGACCCCACCACCCTCGTCGCCGCCGCCCGCGCGCTGCGCCTCATCCTCGCCGGCGACCCTCGCCAGCTCCCACCCACCGTCATCGACCTCGACGCCGCACGCCAGGGCCTCGCCGAGACTTTTTTCGAAAGGCTGGAGGCCGCCGAGGCCGCCGCCGGCGCCGACCCCGCGCTGCGCGCCGTGGTCATGCTCACCGTCCAGCACCGCATGCACGCCGACATCATGGCCTTCCCCTCCGCGAGCATGTACCGCGACGCCCTCATCGCCGCCCCCCACGTCGCCGCACACGCCCTCGATGACCTCGGCGTCGCCCCCGACCCCCTGCGGCCCTCGCCCCTCATCTTCATCGACACCAGCGGCAAGGGCTGGGACGAGCTCCGCCAGGACGACATGAGCACCCACAACCCCGAACAGGCCCGCCGCACCCTCGCCGAAGCCCTCCGCCTCCTCGGACGCGGCCTCCCCCTGCCCAACCTCGCCATCATCACCCCCTACCGCGCCCAGGCACGCCTCATCCGCGACCTGCTCGCCCGCGCCCTCGGCCACTCCCCCTCCTTGACCCAGGGCCGCACCCTCCCCGACAGCAGCGGCGCCGGTGATGATGGGAGGGACTCTGTCGGCGACGCCATCAGCGACGCCGTGGGCACCATCGACAGCTTTCAAGGCCGCGAGAGGGAGGCCATCATCCTGGATCTGGTCCGTTCCAACGAGGGCCGCGAGCTGGGCTTCCTCAAGGACACGCGCCGCATGAACGTGGCGCTGACCCGCGCCCGACGCTCCCTGATCGTCATCGGCGACAGCGCAACCCTCGGCGCCCACCCCTACTACGCCGACTTCCTGGAGGCCGTCGAACTCTACGGCCAATGGATAAGCGCCTGGGCCGACGAGGCGCCCCCCTTCGAATGATCCCGTCAAGCGACGCACCCCGGCGCCCGCGCAAGCCGCTGCACCGTCAATCTTCAACAATAATTACAGACACTTGCAACCGTAACCATCACTCGGCGGCGATCAGGCGGCGCTCGCGCAGGAGGATGTCGAAGGGCGGCTTGACGGAGCCCTCGTCGGCCCAGGCGCGGTCGGGGGCGAACTCGGGCAGGCCAACGGCGAAGGCGGCGCCGCGTGGGGTCGTCCCGGTCGACAAGATCACGGCGAGCCCGCCGCCGCGCGGGTTGGCGTGGATCGAGCGCAAACCGACGTCGCGCAGCCCGGCGCCGTGCTTGCGCAGCAGCGCGCGGGCTTCGGGGATGAGGCGGCCGATCAGCGGGTTGGCCTCGGGCGTGCCGAAGAGGATCACGTTGTGGGCGGCCAGCTCCGCCTCGGTCACGTCGCGGTCGGCGACGACGCGAGAGCGCAGCGTCGTGAAGCGGGACCAGCGGGCCTGATCGAGCGCCGCCAGGTAGCGGTTGAGGGCGGCATCGACGGGGTCGGCGGCGCCGTAGACGTAGAGCTGAGGGCCGCTCTGGAGCTGATCGGCGCCGCCGAAGGGCTCCCCGGGGCCGAAGCGGCCCTCAGGGCGAGGCCAGGAGGGAATGGCGGTCGGCGCGGCCTCGGTCCAGACGCGCCAGCCGGAGGGGGCGCGCTGCGCGGCCAGCGTGTGGTGTCCGGGGCGCAGCTCGACGAGGTGGCCCTCGCCGTCGATGGTCAGGCGCAGGCTGCGGGCGGCCTCGGCGGGGCGCGCGGGCAGGCGAAGCTCGGAGATGTGCGCGGTGTCGATCTTGAGCGTGTCGGGATCGGACCAGCGCGCGTCGAGCAGGGCGCCGCTGGACCAGTCGGCGGCGAGGATGAGGGCGCCGTCGACGCTGCTGTAGCGGGGGGTGCGGGTCAGGAGGTGGATGTGATTGGGGTCGCGAGCGCGGCGCTTGCGGGCGATCCAGGCGAAGAGGGCGCCGCGCTCGTAGGTGCGATCCCAGACGTTGTGCCCCAGGTCTTCATGGAGGGTGAACTGGACGCGGGCGCCGGCGCGACGCAGGTCGGCGGCGAGGCGCTCGACGCTGGCGTGCGGCAGGTGGTCCCTGGCGCCGTAGACGATCATGAAGTCGAGCCCGCGGGCGTTGTCGAGGTGCTCGGCGGCCGAGACGCGGTCGAGCCAGCGGGCCTCGTGGGGCTGGTGGGGGCTGGCCTTGATCCGGGTGAAGTCGCGGATGTCGCCCAGCGCGCACAGCGCCGAGACGGAGGCCCACCGATCCGGGTGGTGGACGGCCAGCTCGTAGGCCGCCAGGCCCCCGTTGGAGACCCCGGTGAGGTGGACGCGATCAGGATCGATGGGGAAACCCCCCTCGACCAGCGCCATCACGCGGAACAGGTCGTCCTCGCCCGCATGTCGGTAGAGCGTGTCGCCGTAGCCGTGGGGGCAGACGACGAAGCTGTCCGGGCGAGCGCCGGCCAGCGCCGTCCGGCAGATCCGGGTCGGCGTCCCCCGAAAGCCGTGCAGCGCGACGACGAGGGCGTGGCGGCGGTCGGGGTCGATCTTCGGGGGGATGTAGAGGGCGAAGGGCTGGTAGCGGCCGTCGAGGGGGGAGCGGTAGGCGCGCGTGTGGAGGCCCTGGACCCCTTCGAGGGGGTCGCGGCCTGCCTTGAGGGCCTGGAGGTGGCGCTGGAGATCGCGGCGCAGCCCTGGGACGCTCTCTTCGGCCAGCAGGCCCTCCCCGGCCAGGACGCCGTCGAGCTGCTGGAGCCCGTAACGGACGAGGTCGATCCCGGGGCCGACTTGCGCCGAGGCGTCCAGCAGCGCCCGGACCTCCCGCGCGAGGATCAGATCGGCGCCGGTGACCTTCTCAAGCGGCTCATCGCCGCCCCAGCGCGCCACCGCGCGCCCCTTGGCGTCTCCGCCGACGAGCGCGGCCCGCAGCTCTGCGCGCCCGAGCGCGCCGCGGGCCTTCTGCCACCCTGTCGGCCAGGACAGGAGGCGCTGGCAGGAGGCCGCCGGGGCGATCACGCAGGCGTCGGCGTCGGAGAGGGTGAGCGCGGAAGGCAGCGCGGCGCCTCGGGCGCCGAGCGCGCTCAAGGTCAGCCGGCGCCCGACGAGGTCTTCAGGCAGGGAGGGGGAGAAGCGGGCGTCGATCCGCCACGCGGGCTGCCCCTGGTGCCAGACGAGATCGAGCCGCGCCGTGACGGCGCCCGCGCCAAGGGCGTCGAGCGGATCGAGCCTGGGGACGAGCGCGCGGACCCCGACGGCGGGCTTGCCCTCGGGCGTCAACAGGCGCAGGTGGAAGCCCCGGCCCTCCCAGCCCTCGGCGGCCTTGTCCAGCCAGACGGTGATCAGGTGCGCGCCGGCCTTCAGGTCGACGGCGACCTCGGCGGCGTCCGGGAGGCCCTGCTCGACCTCGGCGCGCAGCAGCGCCACGCCGTCGAGCCGCAGGACGGCCCCCCGAGGCAGGCCGACGCGCAACAAGACGCGCTGAGGAGCGCCGACCTCGATCACCGCCACCGCGCGGCCCCCGCGCCGCCAGAGCGCGTCGCTGCCCCTCGCCATGATGTCGTGGGAGAAGGCCACGTCGCCGGCCTCGACCGCGGACGACAGCGCCTCCACGGCCGACCGCGCGAGCGGCGCCAGGGAGACAGGCCGCACAGGGTCGGGCCTCGCCAGATCGCCGCTCACCTCCCGCCTGGGCTCGGCGTCGAGCTCGTCTGCGCCCCTTCGATCCGAAGGGACGTAGGCCCAGGCCGCCATGAAGCGACCAGGATCATCGACGAGCGGCGCCCAGCCGCTCGACTGCGCGGACGCGGACCCTGAGGACAGCGCGGCGCACACCGCGAGCAAGACCCAGGGCGCGCGCCTGCACGCCGCCACGAAGCGACAGCGGGGCGCGACGCGTCGCCCATGAGCCCCCGCTTGTCTCCAATCCAGCGGCTTTCGGGTCAAATGAACCTCCATGGGCACGAACCCACGCCGATCATGATGCAAAAAACTTCGTTCAAGACTTGGAAATTGAAGCAAGACCCTCTATGGTGTTCTCGGGTGGCGAACGTCGGAACGGTGAACAGTTGAGCAAGGATGCGAGCCTGTTTTCCGGTCCCGTCATGCTTGAAGAGCGTCTGGACGTATGATCAACCCTGTACCTTCTTGCCTCCACATTCTCATCATCGACGATGAAATCCTGATTACCGAGGCGCTTAGAAGGGTGCTCTCTCGAAAGTTCAAGGTGACCACCCTGAACCTGGCTGTTGACGCGCAGCGGTTGTTCTCCGACGGCGTTCGCTTCGACGCGATCCTCTGCGACATGATGATGCCTGGCTTCTCAGGCATGGATCTCTTTGATTGGCTTCAGGAAAACCATCCTGACATGGGCAAGCGCCTGATCTTCACAAGCGGCGGCGCCTTTACAAAGCGCGCCCAGGTCTACCTCCAGGAGCTGCCTCAAGAGCGCTTCATGCCAAAGCCCTTTGACGTCATGGCCTTGTCGGCCTCTCTCGAGGTGTTCATCGCGAACCTCTAAGGTTCTCGCTCGCACACGAAGCGCCTTCCTTCGTCGCACTCCTTGTCGTTCCACCGGCCCTGATCGCCGTGATCACCCATCAGCTCGACGCAGCTCTCGCCCTGGCCCCCGTCGGGGTTGGAGCCCGACCACGCGGAGAAGGACAGCGGCGTGCCGTCGACCCACACGAAGACCCCCTCCTGCGCCGTGTCCGTGAGCCCTATCCACGCCTTCTCGGTGCCGTCGCGGTCGAGCTCGGCGGCGATCCAGAGGTTCTCCTCGGCGCCGTCGATGACAGCCAGGTGGTAGCCGAACGCATTGCAATCGGCGCTGGCCTGCGCCCACTGCCGCCCGCTTATGCAGAACAGGTACGCGCCGCCCTCGCGATGACGCAGCGCGCAGGGGCAGCCCGCGTCTTGATCGATGACCCCGTCGCAGTCGTTGTCGATCCCGTCGCACACCTCCGCCGACGGGCTCCGGGGATCTCTGTCATTGCAGTCGCCGGTCGGGCTGGCGGTCCCCGCCTCGCCTGGATCGTCGCAGTCGCCGTCGTCGGACATCACCAGAGTGTCACCGGCGGGGCGAATCCCGTCGGCGTCGGCGTCGAGGAAGCAGAGTTCGAGGCCGTCGCAGTCGGAGTCGACGCCGTCGCCCGTGAGCTCCGCGGCGCCAGGGTGGGCGCCGGGATCGCCGTCGTCGCAGTCGTCGGCCAGCGTCGAGAAGCCCGCGGGCGGCTCACAGGCGCTCTGCGGCGCCGCCCCTGGGTCGCCGTGCCCGTCACCGTCGAGGTCGGGGTACCAGAGCTGGATCTCGCACGGGCGATCCTCCTTGCCCTCGTCGACGTCGGCGGACACGTCCGGCGCGGCGCAGCCCGGCCCCACGCAGCCGACGTCGACGCTGTCAGGATCGGCGTCTGGCGACAGGCCGGCGTCAGGATCGTCGAGGGGGAAGCCGCTGGTGCAGCCCGCGATCAGCAAAGAGGCCAGCGCGTGGAGGGCGATCAGCGATGCGGGGCGCGTGGTCATGGAGGTGCGTGGTCAAGATGAGTCGGCCCGACGGGATCATGGTGACAGAAAGCCAGGGGACAGGCAAAGCGCGGGGCGCTTGACCGCGCCCAGCTGGCCTCAAGGCTCTGTCAACAAAGGAGATCCGGGCCTTGATCGCGGCGGCATCCGCGCAGGAGCGTCGGATGACCCGCGAGATCAGCGCTTCGACCTCGCGCGGCCTTCGGGCAGGCGAGGGATCACCGCAAAGCGGCCGCGCAGGTCTGCCCTCGGCGCCCAGGCCCTCGGCGCCTGGTGGCCGACGAGAGCGGCGCCCGAGGACCCATCAGCCCAGAGTGTGGTAGACCTTCTGGATGTCGTCGTCCTGCTCCAGACGATCGATGAGCTTGAGGACCTCCTCGGCCTGCTCTTCGGGCAGCGAGATCAGGCTCATGGGGATGTACTCCAGCTCCGAGGAGATCACGGTGACCCCCCGCGCCTCCAGCGCCGCCTGCATGCTGCCGAAGTCCTGGAAGGCGCTCCGGACGATCAGCTGCGCCTCGCCCTCCTCGCCCACGCCCTCGCCCAGATCCTCCAGGCCGTAATCGATCAGCTCAAGCTCAAGCTCGTCCTGATCGACGCCCTCGGGCTTGAGGCGGAAGACCCCCATGCGCTTGAAGAGGAAGCCGACGCTGCCCGAGTTGCCCATGTTGCCGTTGCAGCGGTTGAAGTGCATCCGGACGTTGGCCACGGTGCGCGTCGGGTTGTCGGTGGCCGCCTCGACCAGCACCGCGATCCCGTGCGGGGCGAAGCCCTCGTAGATGATCTCCTCGTAGTCGGCCGCGTTCTTGTCGCTCAGGCGCTTGATCGCGGACTCGACCTTGTCCTTGGGCATGTTGACCGCGCGCGCGTTCTGCAGCACGCGGCGCAGCGCCGGGTTCGTGTCGGCGTGGGGTCCACCAGCGCGCACCGCAATGGCGATCTCCTTGCCGATGCGGGTGAAGGCCTTGGCCATCTTGTCCCACCGCGCGAACATCGTAGCCTTGCGAGTCTCAAAGATGCGTCCCATGACTCTCCACAGTGTCGTTGAGCAGGCGCGGCGCCGCACGCGGGCCGCTCAGGCGCTCGTCAGGCATCCCATCAAACCCCCAGACTGCCTTGGGGTGCGGACGCCTGCCTTCAGGCGGCGGCATGTTATGCCGCCTCAAGCCCCGGGTCGAGGGTGATCTTGAATTTTTCCGCGCCGGACAGGTCGGGGCGCTGAAACGCCCCTCGCTCCTCGCACCGCCCCTCGCTTCTCGCACCGTCCCGTTGGGGCGGGCTCGTCGGGTGGGGCGGTGCGTCGATCGTGGAGCGATCCTCGGTCGTGGTGTGATCTTCGTGGGGGTCGTCGCGCGTGATGGATGAGCGTCGCGCTTGGGGTAATCGTCGGGCGTGGGGTGGTCAGGGGGCGAGGTTGAGGTTGATCTTGAGCAGGACGGCGTCCTTGATGAGGTCGTCGGCCTTGCCCTCGTAGATCATGTTGAAGTCCTTGCGGTTGATGGTGAACTCGGTCTTGCCGGAGAGCTTGCCGCCGTCGAGCTTGAGCGTGGCCGGGAAGAGGATCGTCTTCTCCTTGCCGCGCAGGGTGAGCTTGCCGGTGACCTCGTGGGTGCCCCACTTGCTCTCCTTGACCTCGATCTTCGTGCTCTTGAAGGTCGCCGTCGGGAAGTTGGCCACGTCGAAGAAGTCCGGCGACTTCAAGTGACCCGAGAACTTGAGGCCCCACTCCGAGTCGCCCAGGTCGGTCGTAAAGTCGGCCACCTGGACGGTGAACTCCAGCCCGACGACCTGGCCCTTGTCGAGCTTCGCGGCGCCGGTGAAGTTGGTGAAGTTCAGCGTGTGATCGCCGGTGACCTTGGCGCCCACCGCCGAGATGCTGCTCTCGGCCGACTTGACGGACAAGGTCTGCGAGGCGGCCGGTGAGGCCACGGCCACCAGCGCGGCGGCCACGAGCGCGGTCAGGATCGTCTTCATCGTCTTCATCGTCCCTCTCTCCTTCTGGATGCGCCCTTCTCTGTGGGGCTGAGTGTGTGTGGGGGCGAGGTCGCCTCGCCCTTGCGTGACGCGGACAAGCTATGCAAGGTGCATGTTTGCAACAAGGGCGTTTATTCGGAACCATTGAATGCAAAGGCGCAACGATGAACCTGGATGAGATGGCGACCTTCATCGCGGTGGTCGAGGCGGGGTCGATGAAGGCGGCGGCGCAGCGGCTTGGGGTGCCGACCTCGACGGTCAGTCGGCGCGTGGCGCGGCTGGAGGACGGGCTGGGGTTGGCGCTGCTGCATCGGGCGCACCGGACCTTCACGCTGACGGAGCACGGCGAGCACCTCTTTGAGCGCTGCGGGCCGATCGTCGAGGAGCTGGGCGAGGTGGTGACGGCGCTGTCGGACAGGGCGCCGGAGCCGAGGGGGCGGCTGCGGGTGACGCTGCCGCAGGATCTGGGGGCGACGGCCTTCTTCGCCGACGTGATGGCGGGCTTCATGGCCCGGTGGCCGCTGGTGTCGCTGGACGTGGAGCTGACGAACAGGCGGGTGTCGCTGGTGGAGGAGGGCTTTGACGTGGCGCTGCGCGCCCACGGCCCGACGATCACGGCGCCGGCCTCCCTCATGGTCCGCCGCCTGGGCGTCTCGGCCTTCGGCCTCTACGCCTCGCCGGCCTACCTCGCCCAGCGCACCCACCCCGAGTCGCCCGAGGCGCTCCTCGATCACAAGGTCCTGTCCCACGGCCTCTTCGCGCACGACGCGCAGATGATCCTGCGCCCGCGCGAGAGGGGCGAGGCGCGGGAGATCGCTTTCGACCCGACGGCCTCCAGCAATGACTTCGGGCTGCTGCTGGAGCTGGCCCGGGCCGACGCCGGGATCTGCGCCCTGCCCGACTTCCTGGCCGGCCCCGGCGCGCGATCGGGGACACTCTGCCGGGTGCTGCCCGGCTGGAGCCTGGAGGGCGGCCACTTCTCGCTGCTGTGGCCCAGGAGCCGCCACCTCGCCCCGCGCGTGCGGGCCTTCATCGATCATGTCTCCGAGGCCATCGAGGCCAACGGGGACTTTCAGAGCGCGGGCGGGCCGCGCTGAGGGATCGACGCGCTTGCCGGGCGGCCCTGAACCTCCCGACGGCAGCCTTGAACCTTCCGACGACGGTCTGGAGGTAGCTTGAGTCGGCCCTCCGACCCACTTTTGACGGCCTTGAACCTCCCAACGGCAGCCTTGAACCTTCCGACTGAACCTCTCAGCGACGATCTGGATCGATCAAAATGCGCTCTGGAGCCCATTCCGGAGTTTCAAGATTTCATTAAATCACAAATTATGTGATTTAATATAATTTAGACTGATAAATACGACCGCTCGTTCTCTCCAAACCTGTTCAGACCCTCTTTGAACCTCCCCCGACCGCCTTGGAATCTCCGTCCGAGGTTCCCGAAGCAGGGAGGGGGCTGGGGCCGGGGCGGGGATCATACAGAACCACGCTCAAGCCACTTCCATGTTGGGCCACCTGGAAGCCCAAGATGACAGTGCTTCAAACGTGGTTCCGTATCAGGCGTCGAGGATGGGGCGCAGGTCGAGGTGGCGGGCGCCGATGGGGGCGCCGAAGGCGTCGCGCAGCAGGTCGTCCTTGTCGAGCAGGACGCGGACCCAGCGCATCCCGGCCGGCCCGGTGTGGCCGCTGAAGGCGGGGCCTCGGTCGAGCAGGACGCCGAAGTGTCGCCACAGCTCCAGGCTCGTGGTGCCGGGCCTGCCCAAGCCCTTGTAGGCGCCCCCGTCGAGGCGCACCTCCAGCTTGTCCAGGCCGACGCCGTGGGCCTCGCACCAGGCCCAGGCGCCGTCGAGGTGGCGCATGAAGTCCTCGACCTGCTCCATCGGCAGGCGGCGCTTCATCGGGCCCGTCTGGAGCGCCGCGAGGCCCTGGCTCAAGAGGCCGCCGCGCGCCGCGTCGTCGTAGAAGCCAGAGACGGGCAGCCACCACGGCGGCCCCGCGGCGCGTCGACCGAGCGCCATCAGGCGCGGATCGTCCTCCCAGCCCCAGGGGAGCGCCCGGTCGGCCTCGGGCCAGCGGTCGACGCCGCGTCCCTCGGCGTCGTGACCCTGGAGGTAGTCGAGCGCGTCGTCGAGCCCCCCCGAGAGGCGCAGGCGCTGGAGGGTGTCGCAGAGCTTGACCCAGGAGATCGCGGTGGGCGGATCGTAGAGGAGCTCGCGCAGCCGCTCCAGGCCCTCATGGAGGGTCAGGGGGTCGCCGCGCCGCCACGTCCCAAGGGATCCGGCGGCGGCGGCCTTGAAGGCGACCTCCACGGGGTCGCAGGCGGCGATCGCGCCCTCAAGGGCCTTCTTGACCTTGGCGGAGCGCTCGCCGGCCAGCGCGGCGCGCAGCGGCCCCAGGGCCCTGCGGGCGCCGATGAGGTGGATCGAGGTCGCGGCGGCGGCCCGGACGTCGGCCTTGCCGCAGGAGAGGAGGTCGAGGAGGGGATCGAGGGCGCGCTCGCCGACCTCGGCCAGCGCCCGGCTGGCGAGCCGCTGGGTGCCGCCGGAGCCCTCGGCCAGCGCGCGCAGGTGGTGGGCGTCGTCGAGGAGGCCGGGCTTCTCCAGCGCGCGGGCGTAGAGGGCGCTCAGGGCTCCGAGGGGGCGGCGCTCAAGCAGCGCCCGCGCGGCCCCGGCGAAGTGCGGGCCGAGCTGGTCGGTGAAGGCGTCGAAGTGTCGGGTGACGGTCCTCGGGGTCGAGGCGCTGTCGATCTCCAGCGTCGCCAGGATCGCGATGGGGTCAAAGCCCTCCAGCGCCAGAAAGGACTTGCAGGGGAAGGCGGTGCTCAGGGCTCTCCAGCGGTCGAGGCGCGCGCGCAGCGCCACGAGGTCCGCTTGTCGGGCCTCGTTCTCGACGCGCAGGTCGCCGTCGAGCCAGGGGCCGAGCGCCTGGGCCAGCGCGTCCCAGTCGGGGCGGCTGCGATCCAGGGCGGCCTGGAGCGCCTCGCCGGCGTGCGGATCGCGGCTGCGGGCCAGGAGCGCCTCGATGGGGGCGATCTGCCCGCGCCAGAGGCCGAACCATGCCAGCGCACGGGCCAGCCAGCGGACCTGGGCGGGCGTGGGGTCGCGATCAAGGGCCGCCTCGACGAGCGCGACGGCCTCGTCGGCCTCGGCCTTGAAGAAGATCCGCTGGACGATCGCGCGCAGCTCCTCGTCGTCGCCGTCGACCAGCGGGAGCAGGATGGGCAGGTCGGCGGGCCGGGCGTGGATGTTCAGCTGGGCGTCGAGGAGCTGGCGGTGCTCGCCGGAGGTCTCGGCGATCCGGGCGGCGATGGCGCTGGCCCAGGGCAGCGTGGAGTCCGAGGGGATGAGCAGGTGTCTCCAGGCTTGCCTCTCGGGGGCCTTGACGAAGATGTCGATGGCGTGGTGGGCGATCTGCGGGTCGGAGACCAGCGCGATGGCTTCCCAGGGGATGCTCTGGCCTCCGAGGATGAGGTCGGCGCGGCGAGCCTCGGGCATCCACCGCATCATCTCGACGAAGGCGGGCTCGCAGCCGTGGAGGCCGACGCCGAGCCGCAGCCGGAGCTCCGCCTCGGCGCGCTCGGTCATCCAGCGGGGCGGCGGGGCCTCGCGGCCTTCCAGGAGCCAGATCAAGACCATGGCGGCGCTGCCCCAGCGGAGGGAGTCCTCACCGGGGAGCCTGATGCGGTGCGGCTGACCCTCGACGCCCTCGTCGAGCAGCGCCATGAGCAAGGCCAGGGCCTCGTCCTTGAAGCCGGCGCAGATCGCGTCGGCGCGGTCGTGGTTGGCGATGGCGAGCTGGAGGCCGCGGGTCGTGAGGGCCTGTCTCAAGCGCTGGAGGCGGGCCGGGGGCAGCGACTCGAAGAGGGCCATCAGGGGGGCGCCGAGCTCGGCGACGAGGTTCGGGGGTGCGTCGGCGATGGTCTGGGTGAGCAGCGGGTCGATGTCCTGGCGGGTCGCGGCGCCCTGCCGCTCCAGGAGGACGAAGAGGGCCAGACCAGCGGTCAGTCGCCTGAAGGCGATATGAGCAGGGATCGAGGCAATGAGGTCGGCCCAGGCCCCCTCGCCTGGATCGGGCGCCCTGTAGAAGTGGCGGACCTCAGGGGGGGGGTTGATCACGTCGATCAGGCGCTGTCCGAGGGTGTTCTGGCTCACGGGCTCTCCAGGGTGCGCGCAAGGTCGAGCGCCTTTTTATCGCACCTCGGCGATCGGAGGGAAGGCGAAGGGGGTCCGAAGGCAGCGCGATCGACTTCGATGACGGACACGTCGGGATCGGCGAGTCGACTTCGTTATCGGTCACGTCGGGATCGGCGAGTCGACTTCGATGACGGTCACGTCGAGATCGGCGGGTCGACTTCGGTGACGCACAAGGGGAGATCGGCGAGTCGACTTCGATGACGGTCACGTCAAGATCGGCGAGTCGACTTCGTTGACGGACACGTTGGGATCGGCGGGTCGACTTCGTTGGTGCGATCCGCACGTTGGCGGTCCACCCGGGCTCGCGCCCGGGCCTACAATTTGTCCAGGGACGCCCCTTCGGGGCTGGCGAGGGGCCTTCAACAATCGAGGGTCAGACCCTCTCAGGACCGCGCGATGTCTGCCTCCGAGCTCCTGAACATCTCATCTGAGGTCAACAAGGTTGACACGCCCCACGCACACTGACTCCCCGTCGCAAGCCCCGCCGGAGGGCGGGGCGACCCGGGACAAAACCCAAGGCCCGGGCGCAAGCCCGGGTGGACCATCAACGTGCAGAGCTCACCATCGAAGTCGATCCGCCGATCCCGACGTGTCCACCAACGAAGTCGATCCGCCGATCCCGACGTGCCCGTCATCGAAGTCAATGCGTTGTGCTCG
>SXGS01203878.1_pt1 | contig 15509 bp, 12 predicted proteins | sample 3174681 | NCBI WGS metagenome assembly SXGS01 (sample SAMN11356861, study PRJNA531348) | freshwater metagenome | isolation source: freshwater sample F1-80 | place: China: Fuxian Lake, Yuxi | collected 2017-12-25 | reverse complement strand
GCGGCTTCGAGAAGGTCTTCGAGATCAATCGCAGCTTCCGCAACGAGGGGCTTTCGACCAAGCATAATCCCGAGTTCACCATGATCGAGTTTTATCAGGCGTATGCGGATTACCGCGACCTGATGGATCTGACCGAGACGCTCGTGCGGGGTATGGCGGAAAAGCTGCTGGGCGGTACCGAAATTATTTATCAGGGCACCGCATACGATCTCGGCAAGCCCTTCCGGCGAATGACGCTGGTGGAATCTGTCCTGCATTACAACCTGGACATCACGGAAGAACAGCTGACTGACCGCGAAACGGCATCGGCCATTGCCCAGCGTTTGGGCATCAAGGTGGAAGCTAGTGACGGGTTGGGCAAGATACAGACCGGGATCTTTGAAAAGACCGTCGAGGACAAGCTCTTCGAGCCTACGTTCATCACGGCCTATCCCGCCGAGGTGTCGCCGCTCGCCCGTCGCAATGACGATAACCCCTTTATTACTGATCGGTTCGAGTTTTTTGTCGGGGGCCGCGAACTGGCCAACGGTTTCTCCGAGTTGAATGATCCGGAAGATCAGGCCGAGCGCTTCCGCCAGCAAGTCATGGACAAGGACGCCGGTGACGAAGAGGCGATGCACTATGACGCAGACTACATCCGTGCCCTGGAATATGGCATGGCCCCGACTGCGGGCGAAGGCATCGGTATCGATCGGCTCGTCATGTTTTTCACTGATTCACCGTCCATCCGGGATGTCATCCTGTTCCCGCATATGCGACGGGAAGCCTGAGGAAACGATATGGGGCGGCGCGATGCGCTGGCGGAGACAGCCTGGGTTCTCCGCCCGCGCGTTAGGGGCTAACCGATACGGTGGGTCTGATCTGATAAACTCCGGCTTATTTTTTCGGGAACCTTGACCGTGCTGAAGACCCTCAGGATAGCTACCCGCAAAAGCCCTTTGGCTCTCTGGCAGGCCGAACACGTGGCGGCCCGCTTGCAGTCTGCCCACCCGGAGCTACAGATCGAGCTGATCAAAATGGTCACCCGTGGCGACAAGATTCTCGACGCTCCCTTGGCCAAGGTCGGCGGCAAGGGTCTGTTCGTCAAAGAGCTGGAGCAAGGGCTCCTCGAAGGAACCGCTGATATTGCTGTCCATTCCATGAAGGACGTACCCGCCGAGCTGCCGGAAGGTTTGCATCTCTCTGCCATTTTGACCCGCGAAGATCCCCGTGACGCACTGGTGTCCCAAAGATACGCCCGCCTCTCGGCATTACCTGCCGATGCCCGTATTGGTACCTCCAGTTTACGTCGGCAGTGCCAGCTCAAGCTCAGATTGCCCGATTGTCACATTGCGAGTCTCCGGGGCAATGTCGGTACCCGGCTGGAAAAGCTGGAGACGGAAAACCTGGATGCCATCATTCTCGCGGCAGCGGGGCTCATTCGGCTGGGTTTGGCCGGCCGCATCACGGAAGTGCTCTCGCCCGAAGACAGCCTTCCGGCCGTGGGGCAGGGCGCTATCGGCATTGAGTGCCGCCGGGAAGATCCGCGTATCAACGAGCTGCTGGCGGTGCTGCATGATCCCGATACGGCGGATTGCGTCGGCGCGGAGCGTGGTTTCAATCATCGGCTCAATGGCGGTTGTCAGGTGCCCATTGCGGGCTATGCCGAATTGCATGGCGGCCAGATCTACCTGCGGGGTCTCGTTGCCAGTCCTGATGGCCGGATGCAGGTGCGAGGTGAAGTGCAAGGGCCTCGGGTGGAAGCCGATGCGTTGGGTGTCAGTCTGGCCGAGCAGCTGCTGTCCCAGGGCGCGGATTCCATTTTGCGCGAACTTTACGAGCCCGCATGACCTCCCGCGTGATCGAGCCCTTGGCCGGAATGACCGTACTGGTGACGCGGCCTGCCGGTCAGGGTGAGGGGCTGGCACAGCTCATTACAGCGGCCGGTGGGCGCGCCGTGCAGGCCCCTTTGCTGCGTATCGCTCCTTCCGGAGATTCATCTGCTGCCGCTTCGTTGTTGAATTCACCTGAATCCTGGGACTGGCTTATTTTTGTCAGTGCCAATGCCGTGCGGTTTGCGCTGGGTTTGGATGGCGGGTTAGAACTCCGGGGAGGCACCACCCGCATCGCCGCTGTCGGCGAAGCGACGGCGGCGGCGCTCGCGGGGGCCGGTTTGACGGTCGATCTGGTTCCTTATCCCCAGTTCAACAGCGAAGCCCTGTTGGCCGATCCGCGAATGGCGGCGGTGGCCGGTCAGCGTGTGCTGGTCGTGCGGGGTGAGGGCGGGCGGGAGCATTTGGCGGACATTCTCCGCGAACGCGGGGCCGAGGTCGTCTACGCCGAAGTGTATCGGCGTGTTCCGGTGCAGGCTGAGGAATTTTCGCCCAGCCTCACCGCCTTGCAAGAGGGGATTTATGATGCGGTGGTCGTCACCAGTGGTGAGGCGCTGGCGCACTTGACCGGGCTGTTGCGGGAGAGCGGGCTGGATAGCCTGCCCAGGCCGGCGATGGTGGTGCCGAGCGAGCGCATCGCTGATCAGGCGCGTGAGCAAGGCTGGTCAAAACGGCTGATTGCTGAGCAGGCCAGCGATGAAGCTATCGTGCAAGCCCTGAAGCAATTTGCCCATGCCCGCAAAACCGGGCAAGGTCCCGTGACCCTGGAGCCTTTGGAATCCGACTCCACCACACCTGAACCCGAAACTACAATCGCACCTGCCGGTGAGCTGATCGAAGGCCCGGCAGTCAATATTGAATCAGATCAAAATGGGGATAAGCCGTTGACTAATCAGGAACAAGACATCCGGCCTAGCGTTGAGTCGACCCATGAGACGGAGCCCGCTGCCGTTCAAGACGCTACTACAGCAACAGTCAAGGGGAAGCCGCCCAAGAAGCCCCGCAGCCTCGCCTGGGTCGGATACATGGTGTTGCTGGGGGTGATCGGATTGGCCGCAGGGGGTTGGTTCCTTTTGCAGGAGCTTCGTTCGCGCCAGGAGGGCCTTGGCGGGCAGATCACGGATAAAACCCATCAGGTTCAAGAGGTCACCCACCAGATCACGTCGGTTCAATCCGATATCGCGGCCCTGCACTCGCAAGTGGCGACCCTCCAGAGTCAGTTTTCTGGAAATGACGCCAAGATCGAACGACGTCTAGGCGATCAGGCTGAACAGTGGGAGGTGAAGCTGGAATCTACCCGGGGTGAGCTGAGTACGGCCATTCAACAGATTCAGCGGCAACTGAATAAAACCCGCAGCGACCTTTTGATCACTGATGCCGAATATCTCCTGAGCGTCGCCAACCAAAAGCTGCATCTGGTCGGAGACGTCAAGTCCGTGCTGGCCGCCATGGAAGCGGCCGATCAGCGGCTGCACGAAAGTGGCGATCCTGCCGTTTACAAGGTGCGACAGGCGCTGGCAGAGGAGATGGCCGCTGTGCGCAAGATTCAGGCGCCCGACCTGGTTGGCCTTTCCTCCCGGTTGATTGCGCTGGAAAAAAAGGTTCCTTCGCTGCCCCTGCTGTTACCCCATGCCGGGACCGTCAAGCAGCACGAAAAAGAAAAGGAGCAGCAGTCTCAGGCTGAAGAACAGAGCCCGGAGGAGAAGGGCGATGCGTTCGACAGTGCCCTCCGTGGTTTCAAAGACCTGGTGACGGTGCGCCGCACGGATCAACCCGTCGAGGCCCTGTTGGTGCCGGAGCAGGTAGAAGTGTTGCGCCAATTGTTGCTGCTCAAGCTCGAATCTTCACGGGCCGCCCTGTTACGTAACGACGAACAGCTCTACCGCGACAGTCTGGCGACCGCCATGGACTGGATTGGCCAGCATTTCGACACCGCCGCTGCCGAAACCAAAGCCATGCTGGATGACCTCAATGCGTTGGCCGACCGTTCGTTTACCGTGGCCTATCCTGATATCAGCAAGTCCATGGTCATGTTGCAGAATATCGAGAAACTGAGGTTAGAGGCCGAAGATGCCGCGATGCGAGGCAATTCCGCACCCGGAGCCAGTGGTGCGTCGCCAGCGGCGGCAAGCCCGGCACCGGCGATTGAGCCACCGGTCACGCCTGTCAATGAAGCATCAGTACCCAGGGATGTAAAGGGCAAAAAATCCGAAAAGCCCGTCCCGGGCAAGAAAGGTAAATCTGGCGAGAAGGCGGAAGCGCCGGCGGCAGAGATGCCGGTCGCAATTCCCGCTCCGGCCGGAGCGGGCTCAACGCCATCGGTCGAGCCCGTTCAGGAATCCGTGCCTGAGGCGGCCCCCGGTAATCCTCCCGCCATGCATGAAGCAAAACCCATCGAAGAGCCGGGAGAGCGCCTGTGAGGAGAAAAATTGTCTTTTCATTGGCGGCGTTCTTTCTGGTCTTCGGGCTGGTGGCGCTGGGTTACAGGCAGTTGAGCGCCTCTGGAAATGCGGGTTACGTCATCATCGGCATTGGTGATTGGGTGCTCGAAACCTCTTTGTACTTTGTCATCATTTTTCTTACGCTCCTTTTTATCGCGCTGTATTTGGGTCTCCGCTTCATGACAGGAGCGGCAAAACTGCCCGATTCCATCAAGAAGCGAAACAGTGAGCAGCGCAGCAAGCGCTCATTAGAGGCGCTGGTTGCCGGCCTCATCGAAACCATTGAGGGCAAGTGGGAGAAAGCCGAGCGCAATCTGATCCGGCACGCCGCAGACAGCCGCCTGCCGTTGTTCAACTACCTCACGGCTGCCCGGGCGGCGCATGCGCGGGGCGCTTCAGAGCAGCGCGATGATTACCTGAAGCTGGCGCAAAGGAGTGCGCCCGAGGCCGAGTTGGCGGTCAATCTCAGTCGGGCCAAGCTGTTGATGGGGACGCATCAGTACGAAGAGGCGCTGGAGCAACTGACCGAGATCAACCGGACTCATGGCAATCATCCGGTAGTTTTAAGGATGATGTGCGAAGCCTATACCCGGACTCGTGATTGGGATGCTCTTCATCACCTGATTCCAGTCCTGCGCGACGCCAAGCTGATGCCCGAGACTGAACTCAAAAAGCTGGAAGTGGAGGCTTACCGTACTTTGCTGGAAAAGCGGGCAATGACGCGCGATCCCACCCGGATTCGCGAAATCTGGCGCAGGGTGCCGGGTAACGTGCGGACGGAGTTTGCCGTCGTGATGCCTTATTGCCGGGGCATGATTGACGCTGGCATGGGTGAGGAAGTGGAGGAGGATCTCCGTCTGGCTCTGGGCCGCGACTGGGAGTCCGAATTGCTCCAGCTCTATTCCCGGATCGAAACGGCTGATGTCTCCAGGCAGTTGCGTGGCGCTGAAGACTGGCTAGGGCCGCACCGGGACGATGCCCAATTGCTGCACGTGCTGGGCCGATTCGCTCTGCGCGCTGATCAGGAGGAGAAGGCGCGGGATTATCTTCAACGCAGTTTGGAACTGGATCCGACGATGGAAGCCTGCAAGTTGCTGGGTGACCTGCTGTTCGAAAAAAAGGATGTCGCCGCCGCCGGCGTGATTTATCGTCAGGGCTTGAAACTGGCCGCAAAAGAGCCGGTAGACTCTGAGGCCTTGAGCAAGGCCGCCGCTATTCTGGCACCACAGGTCGCGCAGACCGCCGCTGCGGAAGCAGGGCACTAACTGAGCCCTCTCGGCCGGCTGGTGCATCCCCGATATGACTTCCCCTGTCATCCGCTGCGAGCGGGCCGGTAAGAAATTCCGGCGGTCGGCCCTGGCCTCTCTTCGTTATGGCACGGCGGATCTGCTTCGACGGCTGTGCCGTCGGCCTCTCCCTGGCACACGGCGTCCGGAAGAGTTCTGGGCCTTACACGATGTAAGCTTTGAAGCACGTCGCGGCGAGTGCATCGGCATTATCGGCCCGAATGGCGCCGGCAAAAGCACTCTGCTGCGACTCATCAGCGGCGATTATCGTCCGGATCAAGGTTGCATCACCCGCAACGGTGCCGTGACCTCGCTGATACGGCTGGGGGCCGGACTGCAACCCATGCTAACCGGCCGCGAGAACATTTATATCAAATGCTCGGAGCTGGGGTTCGGCAAGGCCGAGACCGATGGTTTGCTGGATCAGATCGCCGCCTTTTCCGGGCTCCAGAAATCTCTGGATCTTCCGGTCAGGCGTTATTCGGACGGCATGTATGCGCGGCTGGAGTTTTCCATCGCCACTTGCGCGCCGATGGGTATCCTGCTGATCGACGAAGTGCTGGCGGTCGGTGACGTAGCTTTCCAGATGCGCTGTCTGCAGCGCCTGAATCAATTGAAACAGGCTGGTACCACCATTCTGTTCGTCTCCCATTCCGAAATGAATGTGCGGCACATCGCTGATCGCTGCCTGTTGCTATTTGATGGCGAGGCGTTGGCGTTGGGAGAAACCGACGCGCTGTTCCGGAAGTATTACGAAGCGACGGGCTTTCTGGATCGGGCGCTCGAACCCCTCGGGCTGGCACCGGTGATGCCGGCCGATTTCTCTGGTGACATCCATTTGACGGGCCTATTGCTGGCAGATGGCGACGCGGCCGTCGTCAAAACCGGTCATCCGCTCCGGCTCCGTGTGCGGTATGAAGGGGGAGCGAAGGTTGCCTCAGCGACCCTGTTGCTGCAATTCTGGAGTACTACTGGTTTATTGATGGCCTCGTTCGATTCAAGCCTGCATGGCGATTTCGAATGGGATCCGCGTGGCGAGAGCGTGCTGGAGCTACCGTTTCTCGGTCTCTCAGCCGGGGTTTACCGGGTGGCCGGCGGTTTTCGGCTGGGTGGGGGCTGGCTGAGTTACCAGTCGAAGCTGCTCGATCTGTCTGTGCTCCAGCCGCATCTGTCTGAGGCTCATGGCCTGGTGGCGTTAGAGGGTCGATTGATGCGCAGCAATGGCTAACCGGTCGATAGACCCACTGATTCAAGCATGAAGTGTGAGCTTGGGAGGCAAGATGACGTCCATGGTGATCGGCAAATGGTCCGAACAAGGGAAATGGAGCGCCTGAAGGTGCTCAACCCTCAGGCTTGGGGTAACGAGGATATGGTCGATCATGCGGTGAGGCTGCCAGCTAGGCCAGGTGTTGACGACGCAGGCGGGGTCGCACAGCTCGGTTGATCGGGTCAGCCATTGCAGTTCCGGCGAGTGGGGTTCGCAGTTGAAATCACCCATGACCACCGCATGGGGATGCGGTTTTAATAACTCGGCGACGAAGCCAAGCTGCCGCATCCTGGCGCGCTGGCTGAGCGCCAGGTGGACGACGCACACAGCGAGTAATTCATCGGATGTATGACCTCGACCGTACCGTGCCAGCACCACACCGCGTCCAGGCAGTCCGGGCAGTTTGTAGTCGTGAATTTCGTGGGGTTTGATGCGGCTCAGCAAGCCGTTGCTGTGCATCGCGATGGGGCCCATGCGGCGGTTGACCTGGTTGTGCCAGTGAGGGAAGCCGCCATGCTCGGCCAAATACTGGGTCTGCACGATTTTGTGGCTACGCAGGCCGCCGCCATCAACCTCTTGCAGGCCCACGATATCGAAGGGCTTGAGTAGCTGGGCGATGCGGTTGAGATTGGGCAGACGTTTGCGGCTAGGCCACACATGACGCCAGCTCCCGGTAATCATGTCCCGGTAACTGGCGGTGCTGATGCCGGTCTGGATGTTGAAACTGGCCAGCCGCAAACGCCGTGGGTGGCTGTGCACTCCCTCCGGGGTGTCAGGAGAGGTTGACGTTTTTAGCTCCATGTAGTCGATGAAAGGGACGGCCGGGCGGGATTGATGTCCTGTCACCCGTCCGTCCTCAGATCATTTTTTGGCGGCGGGTGCCGACTCCTTCCTGATCAGGGCATTGGTGATTTCGATCATGCGCGGGAAGGACTTCGCCTTGCCAGGGCTGACTACGTACTTGCCATTGACCACCAGTGCGGGTGTCCCGGTAATACCGTATTTGGCTGCCAGACCGGTGGCCTGCCGCATCTTGGAGTCCACGGCAAAGGATTTGTAGGCCTGATGGAAATCGGCCTCGGCTACACCATGCGCGGCGAAGAACTTGGCCAGATCCTCTTCCGATTCCAGCTTTTCCCGCTTGTTCTGGATGGCGTCGTAAAAGTCGGCGTGCAGTTTGTCCAGAACGCCCAGTGCCTCGGCGGTGAAGAACGCCTTGGCGTGCGCGGCCCATTGCTCAGTGAACACGGCAGGCTGACGCTGGAAGTCCACTGAATCGGGCTTGGATTTGATCCAGGCATTCAGGTCGGGCTCAAAGTGGTAGCAGTGCGGACAGCCATACCAGAAAAATTCCAGTACCTCGACTTTGGCGGGATCGGACGTCGGCTGGGGCGGATTGACCAGATCGTAATCCGTGCCTTCCTTGAACTCTTCGGCATGAGCCGGTGTAAAGGCGAACGATGCCGCGAGGGCGAGTGCGGTCATCAGGTTCATCAATGCTTTATTCATGCTTTCCTCCTGGATTAGGTATTGGTGACAGAAGTAACGGGTCGCCGGGCTCGCGACCGGATTAGTGATTCAGCGTGGAGACATATTCGGCGACAGCGCTGATTTCGGCCTCGCCAAGCTTGGCAGCCACGGTCCGCATCATCGCGTTCATATCATTGCCCCGATCAGCCGCCTTGAAGTCATGGAGGGTTTTCTCGACATAGGCGGAGTATTGGCCATGCAGTTTCGGGAACACGGCCTGCGGGTTACCAGAAGCCGTAGGGCTGTGACAGCCGGAGCAGGCAGGAACCCCAGCCGTTGGATTGCCGGCGATATAGAGGTTTTTCCCTGTCGTATTCGGGTTGCCGCTCTCGGTGGTCAGTTTTTGGGTGGCATAGAACGCGGCAATATCCTGCATGTCGTCTTCTGACAGCGGCTCCGCCATGGCGTTCATGGTGGGATCCACCCGCTTTTGGGTTTTGAAGTCCATCAACTGCTTGACCAAGTAAGAGGGATGCTGCCCCGCCAGTTTCGGGAAGATCGGGGCTGAGCCGTTCCCGTCCTCGCCATGACAGCCTCCGCAGGCCGCTGCTTTCTCCTGACCTTCCGTTACATTGCCGCCGGCCTGTGCCAACAGGGCACAGCCCATCAGTGCGGCACTCACCGAAAACTTTAAACTCCTCATCCCGTACCTCGATTGTTCTTGTTGATGTGTTCGGCAGTGGGCTAACCACCGCGTTTTGAATCAGGCCATGAATGGCACCACGGATGCCGTTCACGTGGGTTCCCCATAAAATACGGGTACACTACAAAAGTCAATAATACAGCCTGGAAGAAACCTTTGAATCCCCTCTATCATAAGGCCAGTTTTCTGGCGAGCGCCTCCCGGCTCAACAATGCTCCGGCCGATCAGGGCCTGGAAGTGGCCTTTGCGGGCCGCTCCAATGCGGGTAAATCCAGCGCCATCAATACCATCACCCAGCAAAAATCCCTTGCCCGGGTGAGCAAAACGCCCGGACGCACGCAGTTGCTCAATTTTTTCACTCTGGATGACACACGACGACTGGTCGATTTGCCGGGCTACGGTTATGCCAAGGTGCCGGAAGCCATGCACAAGTCCTGGGGGGGCATGATCGAGAGCTACCTCAGCAAACGCGAGGCACTCAAGGGTGTTTTCCTGATCATGGACATCCGGCATCCCCTGACGGACTTCGACCACCGGATGATCGGCTGGTGTCAGCACTTCGGGCTGGCCGTGCATGTGACGCTCACCAAGTCGGACAAACTCAGTCGCGGCGCGGCCATGGATGTGCTGCACAAGGTCACGGGTCTGTTGACCACCCATTATCAGATTCCAATCACCGTGCAGCTCTTTTCCTCGCTGAAACGGGCCGGCATCGAAGAAGCCCACGCCGTGCTCGATCAATGGTTTGAGGTGGCTTCCGGCCGGGGTGTGTATCCTTAAATCCCTTGACCATCAGGGTTCCGCGATGCGTCGCTGAACCGGTTTACCTTACGGAATGCGTTCATGAAGCGATACGCCCTCATTTACTTACTGATCCTGGCCGTCCTGTTCTGGCTGGAAACCACGCCTTGGGCGCAGTCTTTTACCGTCGGCACCTGGACCCAGTTTCTGGCAGATTTCAGCGGCGGGCTGATGCACTCGTTCGATGGCAAAGTCGTCGTGCAGGGTTCGGATATCCGGAATGGTCAGACTGGCTATGCGGTATCCATCAAGGCTGGCTGTAACGGCGTCGAAGCGGCGATGATTCTGGCGGCGGCGATCCTGGCCTATCCGGCTCACTGGATGCAAAAGCTCATCGGTATGATCCTTGGCGTAGTGGCCATCCAGGTACTCAATATCGTTCGTATCATCAGCCTCTACTATCTGGGTGAGTGGAGCGAGAAGGCGCTAAACATCGCCCATCTCTACGTATGGCCAGGACTTATCATCCTCGATGCGTTGATTCTCTTCCTGATCTGGATTCATTGGCAGGGCCGAACACCTGTCAGGGTGATGCCGTCATGACTCCAGCCATTGCCCGATTACTGGGTCGGACCCTCTTGTGGTTGCCGGTGTGTTTTGGGGTCTGGTATTTCACGGCGGCTATTCACGCGAGCGTCGTCAGTCCGTTTTTGCAGTGGCTCGTCAATGCGACCTACCCCATCCACGTGCCCATGGTGCAAAAAGGCGGTGTGCTGGAGTGGATGCTTCAAGTACCCGCCGCGCTATCAAAGCGTGGAGGCGACGGGCTGATCGCCGCGACCATTACCCTGGACATCCTCATCTACAGTTGCGGCATACCCCTGTTTATGGCGCTCATGCTGGCCACTCCCGGCGTGTGGCGGCGCTGGCGTGCCTTGCTGATGGGTCTGGCGCTGCTGGGGGGCTATGAACTGATCGCGCTTTATGTGTCCACGATTTACAACACCCTCAATCTGTTGCACATCATCGGGGCGGATAGTCACTGGCTGATGGGATTGCCCTGGAGTCCGCAGTTGAACCTCCTGGCCCAAACCACGTTTGCTTTGGTACTGCCCAGCGCGATGGCGGTGTTTCTCTGGGCGGCGTTCAATGAGGAATTCATCCGGTCGCCGTCCGAGGGTTGAGGTGCGTTCATTGCTGTCGTTTGACTTCGCCCTGCTGGCCTACGGGTCAACGGACCGCAAAATGAGGGGCCCGAATTGTAGTCATTGACCGGGTACACTTGCGCACCACATTCCTCCGTAGTGCAAAAAAACCCCGAAGCCAATGATTTCAGCTTCGGGGCGTAAGTCCCCGGTTGGGGGTGCCGGGTTATGAAAACCAATCAAAAAAACCGGCTGTTTGTTAAGCTTCAGGCAGCTCTGACCGGAGGGCATCGAGCTAAGTTCCATCTGGGGTGCGCAATGGGTGTGGTGTTTGTGGTGGAACTAAACAGGTTAGACGGGCACGAAGTAGGCGCCGCTTTAGTCGGATAAAATCAACCTGCCAGTCACCCGGTCAGTCGATATGAATATCAAGAAATTCGTCACCTATCACTTCTACTTCGCCGTTTGGCTTTCCATCCTTTGCGGAATCGCCGCCTTCAACAATCCTGACCTGGTGATTGTTGACGAAGAAGGCATGTATGGGCCGCTACGCAATAATCTGCTGTTTGCCGTCGGGTATCTGTTGATTGGGCAGATCGGCCTGTGGGCATTGCGGTACCAAAAAGGGGGCTACCTTGAGGCATTGGTAATGGCCTATACCTTCATGACAACGGGATTTGGAGCCCGAATCTATGCCGAGGTGAATGGTCTTCCGGTCTCTAATACTTTTGTCCTGGGGCTGTTCTACTTCGCTTTCGCCCATGCACTCTACTATTTTGCAGCGAGGCCAAAAGATTCAGACGCCACGTCCTCCGGGTCATAGAGCTGTTGGCTCGCGCTCATCGCCCAGGGCCATTTGCCGCGCTCCTTGAGCCCCTGCCCATGCGGGTTGGGGCTTCTCCAGGTGAGGGCTTAAGTGGGTTTGTGGCAGGCCGTTACTGCTTTAATGCCATACCGCTTCAGTGAACGCCTGACTGGGCCTATGATTACCCGTCATGACCGGTAAGGCCACCTCCCTGATCCCTCTGTTCGCAGGAAATCCCATGAGCCAGCTCACTCCCCTGAAGCCTTTCCGACTCAACGGTGTCCCCGGTCTGAGTGCCCAGATCAATGCCAATGGCTCGCTCTGCCGGCTCGACTACAAGGACATCACCCTCAATCTTTTTCCGGGGAATGAGCTGGAGGGCGGGCCGACCAATATTTATCTGCGGTGCCTTGGAGCGACGACAGAGATCGTGCCGTTGCTGGGGCCGGACAGCCCTTCCGCTTTTGCGGCTAACGATCAGGGTTTCTCCGCTAGCGGAGTGTGGCGGGAACTTCGCTATCGGCTGACGCTGCAACTGGCCGAAACTGCACCCGCCTGGTTCTGGCATGTCACGCTGGAAAATACCGGTGCCGAAACCGTTCAGGCCGATCTGATCCACACGCAGGATTTAGCCATCGCCGCCTATGGGGCGATCCGGCAGAACGAATACTATGTCAGTCAGTACCTGGACCACGCGCCGCTGGAACATCCGCAGCAGGGAGTGGTCGTCGCCACCCGTCAGAATCAAGCCTTTGGGGCGCGCAACCCTTGGTGCGTGATCGGTGCCCTGGGCAAGGGAGTCAGCTTTGCCACTGACGCACGGCAGGTGGTCGGGCTATCAGGCCGCGAAAGTCGGGCACCGGAGGGTATCGTCAATGGGCTGCCGGGTCAGCGGTTGCAGCATGAGCATGCCATGGCGGCGATACAGGATGCCCCATTGACGCTCGCGCCCGGCCAGATCGTCCACAGCGGTTTCTTCGGCTGGCTGGAAGAGCACCACCCCGCCGCGACGTCGGCGAGTGATCTCGGTTTTGTAGACCGGGCGCTGGCCTTGCCTGAATGCACGCCGGGGTTTTCCGGTATTGATGGCGCCGTCTTGCCGGTCCCGAGTCTCTTTACCCGCTGCCCCGCGCTGGTCGCGGCTACTCTCGATGAGGCAGAGATTGAGCGGCTGTTTGGTGCGGAGCGCCGCGAGGAAGAGCAGGAGGGCGGCACGCGGCTGTCTTTCTTCACGGGCCGGAGGAGCCATGTTGTGCTCAAGGCCAAGGAACTGGACGTGTTGCGACCGCATGGCCATATTCTGAGAACCGGGGGAACACTCACTCCTGATGAGGCCGTTCTCACGTCCACGGTCTGGATGGGCGGTGTCTTTCATTCGATGGTGACTCAGGGCCATGTCAGCATCAATCGCTTCCTTTCCACCACGCATAGCTATCTTGGCCTGTTCCGCAGTCATGGTCAGCGTGTCTTCATTGAAACTGCCGAGGGCTGGCAACGGCTGGAGCTGCCTTCCGCTTTTGAGATGAGCCCCGAAGCGTGCCGTTGGATTTACCGGCATGCGGATGGTTTGCTGGAGGTCCGGAGTGTGGCGGCGACTGATCGCCATGAATTGACTCTGGATCTCGTGGTGCTGGAAGGGTCGCCGGTGCGCTGCCTTATTTCCCATCACGTGGCTCTGAACGGTGATGATGGGGCTGAAGCGCATCCGGTGATCTATGAGCGTCAGGGGCAGGGGGTTTTTGTCAGGGCGATGGCAGACAGTGATGTGGGCCGGCGTTTTCCCGAGGGCGGTTTCTTCATTCAGCCGCATCCGGGTACGGCGCTGGAACAGATCGGCGGAGATGAGCTGTTGTTCGACGATGGCCAGTCCCGCAACCAGCCCTTCCTCTGTTTTATCACGGAGCCTGCCCGGGCCCTGGGGCTGAAAATGACCGGGCAGCTGGTGCCTGCCGGCACGGGACGTTCCATCACGGCAGAGGCATATTGGGACGAATGCGTCGCCGGATTGTCGCTCCCGCAGGCGGTGCCTGATGCGGTTCACCGCTTGGCAGATATCCTCCCCTGGTATGCCCATAACGCACTGATCCACTTTCTGGCTCCGCGTGGATTGGAGCAATATTCCGGCGGTGGCTGGGGAACCCGTGACGTGACCCAGGGGCCGGTAGAATTCCTCATGGCGATCGGGCAATTCGCGCCCATCCGCGATTTGCTATTGCGCGTGTTTCGCCAGCAAAATCCCGATGGCGACTGGCCGCAGTGGTTCATGTTCTTCGAACGGGAACGCGACATTCGCCCCAGCGATTCCCACGGCGATATTGTGTTCTGGCCGCTACTGGCGCTGGCGCAATATCTCAAGGCGACCGGCGATGCGGCGCTGCTAAAGGAGCCAGTGCCCTATTTTCAGGGAAATCCTGCGGACGCTCAGCCGGGCACGGTCTGGCAGCACGTTGAAACGGCACTGGAGCTGATACACCAGCGGCTTATTCCCGGTACGCAATTGGCGGCCTATGGGCATGGCGACTGGAATGACTCGCTGCAGCCGGCTGATCCCGCCCTGCGGGAACGGTTGTGCAGCGCCTGGACAGTGACGCTTCACTACCAGATGCTGACGACTCTGGCAGAGGCGCTGGGCGCTATTGGCCGGGTCGAAGAGGCCGGAGGGCTCGAAACCATGGCCGATGCGGTGCTGGCGGATTTCCACCGCTATCTGCTGGTGGATGGCGTGGTGACGGGTTACGCCTGTTTTGAAGAGGGCGGACAGGTCGACTATCTGCTGCACCCTCGCGACCAGAAAACCGGCCTGTCCTACAGCCTGCTGCCGATGATACACGCCATCATCAATGACATGCTCACACCCGAGACGGCCGGGCAGCAGCTTGCGGTGATTCGCCAGCATCTGCATGGGCCGGATGGCGCCCACCTGTTTGATCGGCCGATGGTTTACCGGGGCGGCCCCATGACCATTTTCCAGCGGGCCGAGAGCAGCAGCTTTTTCGGGCGGGAAATCGGCAATATGTACACCCATGCCCACCTCCGCTACGCCGAGGCGCTTTGGCACTTCGGCGCTGCCGAGGCGTTCTTTGCCGCTTTGTCGCAGGCCGTGCCCATTGATCTTCAGCACTGGATAACGCCGGCTGGCCGGCGCCAGGCCAATTGCTACTACTCCAGCTCCGATGCGGCATTCCTCGACCGCTATCAGGCGCACGATGATTATGACCAGGCACTGCATGGCGACATCCTGCTGGAAGGCGGCTGGCGTGTCTACTCCAGCGGCGCCGGCATTGCGACCAGCCTCATCCTGCGCTGTCTGTTAGGTATTCGCCCCTCCAGCAAGACGGTGGTGATCGACCCCGTGCTGCCCCGTGCGCTGGACGGCTTGCCAGTGAGCCTGAATATCGCCGGTGCGCGGTTTGAGATTACCTATGAGGTGGGTGAAAAGGGCAGCGGCCCCGTGGCGCTGGAGCTCAATGGCGCGCCGGTGCCATTCACCCGGCTCGTCAATCCCTATCGAACCGGCGGTGTCGAAGTCTCGCTGGCTGGCTTGCAGACAATGGTGCCGGATATCAGGCGGCTGACGGTTCGCCTGGGATGACTCGAACGATATTTCGCAAGGCCATGATCCGTCTGCGTAGTCCGGATGCAGCCCCGCGAACCCGGCTACGCTCATATATGGACTCCTCCGTTTTGCAAGCTTTTTCGTTTCGATGTCAGCCGGTCGAGTTACGCAGTTGCGCCCATATATTCGGCCTTTGGTGAGATCCTTGGTGATCTCTGGCCCAG
>SXGS01162794.1_pt1 | contig 15511 bp, 13 predicted proteins | sample 3174681 | NCBI WGS metagenome assembly SXGS01 (sample SAMN11356861, study PRJNA531348) | freshwater metagenome | isolation source: freshwater sample F1-80 | place: China: Fuxian Lake, Yuxi | collected 2017-12-25 | reverse complement strand
GTGCACCATTACCGCTTCGATGAGATCGGTGTCGTGGCCCGCACCCTGGAACCCTATCAAGCCAGGCTGCAATCGGTGTTCGACCGTCATCTGGTGCCCTTTACGACTACGGCGGGCAAGCCCCTGTCGCGCGAACCATTGATCAAGACCCTCTTACGTCTCGCCTCGCTCCCGCTGAACGATTTCGACCGTGGGGCGATGCTGGATGTGATCACGTCCCCCTTCTATCAGGCAGGAGGCGAAGGCTCCTCAGGAACGAATCTCCGGCCGGACCTCTGGCGTTCGCTCGTCTATACCCTAGGGATCACGAAGGGGGAAGCGGAATGGAAACGGTTGGGCGAGCCGGCCAGTTCGTCCATTCTTCACGATGCAGGGACTGAGCCGGATAACGACGATCAGCCACCAGCCGGAACGGGCGAGATAGCTCAACTGACCTCTTTAGGGGGACTCGTTTCGCGATTGATCCAGGATTGCCTGGCCTTACCCCGGCAAGGATCGATCGGCGCCTTGACCGACGCATTTCAGTCATTGATGCAATCCCATATCCATGTACCGGACCTGCTCGAATCATCGTCGAGGGAGTCAGCCGAGCAAACGGATCTCGCTAAGGTCGATGCACTGATCCGATCTTCTCTGGCCCGGTTGCAGCAGCTGGATCCGCTGGGAGGAGATCTCTCATGGGAAGAATGGGTCGAACTGTTCCGGCGGGTGCTGGACGAAACCAGCATTCCCATCAACGCGGCGCCGCATCGGGGCGTGCAGGTGCTGGATGCCATGACGGCCCGTGGCAGGACGGTTCGGGCGCTCTTCATCCTTGGCATGAACGAAAAACTGTTCCCTCGCTACGTGCAGGAAGACCCCTTTCTTCGTGACCGCCAGCGAGTCGTGCTGGAATCGACCGTGGGCTACAAGATCGATGAGAAGCTGGCAGGGCATGAAGAGGAGCTCCTGCTGTTCGAGCTCCTCATCCGCTCGGCCACCAACCGGCTCTATCTGTCGTATCAGCGAGCCGATGAAGCGGGGCGAGTCATGGCCCCTTCCAGTTTCATCGCCCTGGCGGGACGGGACCCACGATTCATCGCGCAGGAGGAAGAACGGGTGCCTCGCAGGCTGACTCAGAGAATCGGCGAGCAGCCATCCATCCAAGACCTCTTGCCTGCTGAAGAGCTAGCCTTGGGTTGCCTCCTGCAGGGCCAGGATGCGCTGCCAGTGCTCGATGTGATGGGGCGGGATCTGCCTCTTGTCGAGCAGGGCCTCGCCACTTTGGAAATTATCGAGCGGGAATCCCCCGAACTCGGTCCCTTCGACGGTATGGTCGGAGGGCCGGCCCCGGCCCCGGCCCCCTCGTCTGCCGGGGAGCGAAGCTTCTCGCCGACCTCATTGGAACGGTATGCGACCTGCCCCTTTCAGTACTTTGCGGACAAGGTGCTCAAGCTGGAGCCAGTGCGAAGGATTCAGGAGGATCACCTGCCTCCCTTGACGCTCGGAACTCTGGTGCATGAATCGTTGCGTGCGAGCTACGAACGGTTGCTGTTGCTTCAATGGCCGGACATGGTGCTGCCGCACTCTACTGTGCAATCAACCGTGCATGAATCGGTGACTGAGACCTTTGCGTCCCATGCTGCGACTCACGGGACCGGCCATGCGCTGCTCTGGACCTTGGCTTCTGAACAGGTCACAGAGCTCGTGACTGTTGCTGTGTCGTCCGACCAGGAGGAATATCTCGCCACCGGATTCCGTCCTGTATCATTCGAGGCGGCAGCCCAGGGAGTCGTCTCGCTGGAGTCCGACAGGGCTCCTGTGTCCTTGAAGATCCATGGGACCTTGGACCGGGTCGATTACCGGGCCGAGCCTCCGGCGCTTCGGATCGTGGACTATAAGTTCAAGCAGGGGAGTGAGATCAGCGCCGTCGATCGCAACCTGGCCCTGTCTGCCGTGCGGGGGCTTCGCCTGCAACCTCCGCTCTATGCCAGCATGAGACTGCCGTCGTTGCCTCCTGCAACCGATGTCCAATTACTCTTTCTGGCGCCTGAGTGGAAGCCGCAGATCTCCCGCTCCACCTTTGACGCAGGCCTCTGGACCGGCCATACGGGCGACATGATCCGGCAGACCCTTGGTACCTTGGTTCAGGGGATTGCGAAACGAGAATTCTTCATTCTGCCAGACGGCTATTGCGACTATTGCGAATTTTCCGGTGCCTGCCGTCGCCACGATGCGATGGCCTGGTGGCGGTCCTACCGGTCGCCCCAGGCCAAGGTGTTACGCAAATTGAGAAAGCAGAAGATCAACGATGAGTGACATGCCGACACTCACAGACTCCCAGGACCGGTTCCTGGCTGAGACCACCTGGGACCGTAATGTCGTCGTCGTGGCAGGGGCCGGGACCGGCAAGACTACGATTCTGGTCAATCGCATTCTCAATCTCCTCCTGAGGGAGCCGAGCCCCTTGGCCATCACGGAGATCGTGGCCCTGACCTTCACCAATAAGGCTGCCACCGAGATGAAGCAGCGGCTGCGGGCGCAACTCCTCCGCCTGACCGATCAGGACGATGAACTGATCGAGACCTTCCGGATCAGGTGCCATCTCTCGGCGGAGCAGATCAGCGAACGGGCAACGGCAGCACTGGAAGAGATGGAGAAATCCCAGATTGGCACCCTGCATAGTTTTGCCGCGCACCTCTTGCGTCTTCATCCAATGGAGTCTGGAATTGATCCGTCTTTTCAAGAGGATGACGGCGCTCGCTTCAAGGAACTGTTTCATTCATGCTGGGATCGCTGGCTGGACGATGAACTGGGATCTTCCGGGCCGCAGCATGACCGATGGCGACGGGTGCTGGCAGGAACAAGCCTCGAGGATCTCCGGCAGTTCACTGCTGCCCTCGCAGGGGATTTCGTGGATCTGGATGAACTGGAACGGCAATGTTGCTCAAGTTCCCCGGAGGGAGCCCTGCGCGATTGGGTCCTGGCCACTCAGGGCCGAGCCGCCACCATCCTGGCAGGGCAGGATCGGCTGCCGAGACGGAAGGCGGAGCAGATGCTCGCAGCGGCAGTACGGTCGCTGGAGCTGCTACTGGACGAGGGGCCGGCCGGGCTCGACAAGCTCACGCAGGAGGAGCGGGCGGTACTGGAGAAGGATCTGGGGAAGGCTCCTGCCGGATGGGATGAGGGGACGTTCCAGGAAGCGGATTCGATCATCGGGCTGGCGCAGCAACTCCTTGCGGTCGACCAATCCTACTTTCACGAGGTCGTGGCGCTGGTGCGCCCCTTCCTGGCTCTGGTCCAACGCCGGTTTCTCACCTCCGGCTGGATTGCCTTCGACGGCCTCCTGGCTCGGGCCAAAACTCTCTTGCGCGACCATCCATCCGTGCGAGCCAGGATCAAACAGGCCTATCGGGCGATCCTGGTCGATGAGTTTCAAGACACGGATCCGGTCCAGTACGAGATCATCCTCTATCTCGGTGAACGAGCCGGCAGCCATCAGACCGCCTGGCATGACGTGGATCTGGAGCCGGGCAAATTGTTTATCGTGGGGGACCCCAAGCAATCGATCTATGCCTTCCGCCGAGCCGACATTGAAGCCTTCGAGCGGGTGGTGGAGAAAATTCGAGCGGGCGGGGGAGGCATCTATTCCCTGGTGACGAACTTCCGCAGCGACGGGGCCGTGCTCGACGTGGTCAACAATGTCTTCGACCGGCTCTTCCACCTGACCGAACATGTGCAGCCGGCCAATGAACGGCTGGCGGTCAGGCCGCAACGAAAACCGGAAGTCTCAGTCTCAGGAGCGCAGCTCCGCCTCGTGACGCCTGGTGAGGAGGATGAGGAATTCGATGTCCAGGCTGCGACCAGGGCTGAGGCGGAAGCACTGGCTCGCTGGCTAAAGGAAGAGCTCCTCGCAAGCACGACCGTCGCGGATCGCGAGCGCCGGGAGGGGCCGCTGCAACCGGGCCACATTGCCTTGATCTTTAGAAAACTGACCCAGGCCCAGGTCTATCTCGACGCCCTTCGCCGGTATGACATTGCCTACATTACCGACGGGGAAAAGCATTTTTACCGGCGGCAGGAAATTATCGACTTCGTCAATCTGCTCCGGGTCATCGACAATCGACACGATACGATTGCCCTGGTCGGCATTTTGCGCTCACCCCTGGGAGGCCTGGCGGACCGGGATCTTCTGGCCCTCCAGCAGGTCGAGGGATTGGACTATCAGCAACGGGGACGGTTGTCTGGCTGGAACCATCCCCAGGCGGCATTGGTTGGACGGCTCTACGAGCGATTGGCGGAACTGCAGCGGCTCGCTCCCTTGCTGCCTGTGCCGGACGCCATCGATCTCATCTTCGATCGGTTGCCCGTTCTGGAATTGGCGGCGGCCTCGCTCCATGGCGAGCAGGCAGTGGCCAATTTGCGGAAGACCAGGGACATGGCAGAGTCGTTGGCGGATCGCCCCCATCTCACCTTGACCGGGTTCGTCGATCTCATGATGACCAGGGTCTCGGAACAACCGGACGAGGCGGAAAGCGCCTTGGCTGAAGAGTCGCTGGACGCAGTTCGCGTGCTGACCATCCATAAGGCCAAGGGGCTGGAGTTTCCTGTCGTGATTCTGCCGGGCCTGCACCAGGGCTCTAAGAATCTCCGCAAAGGGCCCTCCATTCATCATGACTGGTCGAGTCGTTGCTATAGTTTGCAAATGGGAGGCCGCTCGAATCTCGGCGCCCTGCTCGTGGGCATGAAGATGGCGGCGCGAGAAGAGGCGGAGCAGAGGCGGCTCCTCTATGTCGGCATGACGAGGGCGCGGGATCTCTTGGTCTTGTCCGGCGGCCAGACCAGCAAGCCAGGCCATGACACAGTCCTCTCGTTGCTCGGAGAGGCGATGACCGACGAGGCAACCCCCTCGGAGGACAACCGGATCTGTATCGGCACGAGCCGGCTGACCCGCGTCACCACAGAGGCTCCGGTGGCAGTCCGACGGCGCAGACAGGAACCCCTCTCCGCAATGGTCCAGAAGCCGGCTCTCGGTCCGATTCTCATTCGCCGCCGGGCCAGGAAGGTGGAGTGGGAAACCAGCCGCACGACGCCGCGGCGCCTGACCCCTTCGAGCCTTCCTGACCGCAAGCCAGAGGCCCTTGCCTTTCGTGCAGGGACAGGGCGAGAGGCAAACCTGTCCCGACTGATCGGAATATCTGCCCATGCGGTACTCGAACAGTGGGACTTCACCGGGCCGCTCGCTGCAATCGGCGCAATCATCGAGCAGGCCCTTCGTCGGACCGTGGCCCAGGACCATCCGGAATTGATGGCAGCCGTCAGGGAGGACCTGACGCTGCTGTTTGAACGTTTCCTTTCTTCCGAGCCTTACAAAATGCTGCAACGGGCGACGGTGCTCGGGCGGGAAGTGCCCTTCGTCATGCCTCTAGGCGAGGGCCAGACGATGGAGGGAGTGATCGATTTGATTTACCGGCTTGACGGCAGGATCTGGATTGCCGACTATAAGACCGACGATGTGGCGCTTGCCGATGTGCCGTCCCGAGTGGATCGTTACAGGCCCCAAGCAGAGAGTTATGCGCAAGCCGTCGCGACGGCGTTAGGGTTATCGTCCGTTTCGTCTCAGTTGATATTTGTAAGGCCTGGCGTTGCCGTCGATATCTAACAGGAGGCTGCCGATGAATGTCCGATCGATGAGTCTGTTCCTGCTGTTCTGCCTGACATCTTGCACCAGTCCGATCACGAAACCGCCAACCGTGCTGCAGGCTCCCTCCGGTATGTCTTCTGCCATCGTGACGCAATTGGAGAAGGGCAACGCCTTCTTTGCCGCTCAGAAGTGGGCGGAGGCGGAAGAGGCCTATCGTCAAACCATTGCTGCCGCCCCAACTTTTGCCGAAGCGCACTACAATTTGGCCACCGTGTTGTATCGGACCGGCAACAAGGTCGAAGCGAAGAAACATTACATGGAGGCGGCGAATCTAGCTCCCGGGAACAAGGTCATCTGGGATGCACCGCCATTTCGCGCGAGCAGTCTCGACTACGATCTCAATAAGAACTCCTATTTGGATGCCAAGCCGCAGTAGCCATCACGAGGAGCCAGCGTGCCAGGATCTCGCCAGCGCTTGACTGTTTCGCCGAAAGAGTTCGACTGCTGGATTCGCGAGGCGCTGGCGGAATTGCCCGCCCCATTTGCCTCGCTGGCCGAGGAAGTCTCCATCGTGGTCGAAGAAGAGCCTTCCGCCGAAGTCCTGCACGAGTTTGAGCTGGAATCGGAAGACGATCTACTGGGGCTCTATCAGGGAGTCTCCCTCAACGAGGCATCGTTCTTTCAGCCTGCCGGTGAGTTGCCTGCCCGTATCGCGATCTATCGAGGTCCCATCCTGCGTCTCTGCCGGACAAAGGCCGAAGTCATGCACGAGGTTCGCGACACGGTCGTCCATGAACTGGGGCACCATGTCGGGCTGGATGACGAGGAGATGCCCTATTAGCTGGCTGCTGAAAAAGGCCGTCAGCTTCGTTCCCGCCTTGAAAATATCCTGCGCTAGGCCTGTTGCGATGCGCGGCGTTGATAGCCGAGGGCGAGCATGAAGATCCCCACGACGATCATGGGGAGAGACAGGAGTTGCCCCATTGAGAAGGAGCCCAGGATAAATCCGAGGTGGGCATCTGGTTCACGAAAGAGCTCCACGACCATCCGGCAGAGTCCGTAGCCTGCGATGAAGCTCCAGAAAATCGTTCCCGGCGAAGGCAGGGTTGTGGCGACGATCCAGAGCAGGGTGAAGAGCAGCAGCCCTTCAAGGCCAGCTTCATAGAGCTGCGACGGATGGCGGCAGACCGGCCCTCCATGCGGGAACACCATGCACCATTCGACATCGGTCGCGCGACCGTACAACTCTCCATTGATGAAATTGCCGAGCCGCCCGAACCCAAGCCCGATCGGTGTGGCGGCCGCAGCCAGGTCCGCAATGGTGTAGGAGGGAATATGCTGCCTGCGGCTGAACCAAAAGAGGGCTACGATGACGCCCAGCAATCCTCCGTGGAAGGACATGCCCCCTTCCCAGACCGCCAGGATTTTGACCGGATGTTGCACGTAGTACGCAAAATTATAGAAGAGTGTATAGCCGACCCGCCCCCCGATGAACACCCCCAGGGCAGCCCAGACGACCATATCGTAGACCTGATCCCTGGTGAGGGGCAGGCCCTTGGCCTCGACCCTTCGCGCAATCAAGAAATAGGCGCTGGCCAATCCGATCAGGTACATCAAGCCGTACCAGCGAAACTGCAGCGGGCCCAGTTCGAAAAAAACCGGGCTGATGTTGGGATAGGGGATTGCGTGGAACCAGTTCATTCATGCCTCATGTGAGAAGTTGGCAGATCATAGGTGAGGCTCCTGTCCATTGCAAGCGAGGGAAGACGTTACGGAGGATGCCAGCCGAGCCCTTGCCAGGAGCCGGTTTGTGCCTAGCCGCTCCCGCCGCTGTTGGTTTTCTGTCACGCCTGTGTCCTAGCCTGTGAGGAAAAGGCCACCAAAAATTAGGCACTTCTTATCGCGCGGGCCGTCTGGTGAAGAATCGTCCGGCATCTAGGCGGTTTCTCCTGTGGCACGCTTACTGCGTAGGTGCAGGGTATGACCCTGCAAGGAACCGGAAGTGCAGTCCTCATTCAACCGCAAGGAGGTTCACATGTCGGATCAGGGACGTCAGGTGGCAAAGGTCGCAGCGTTGGTGGCGGGCGGTGCGGTGATCGGAGCGGGGATCGGTTTGCTCTTTGCGCCACAAACAGGCGCAGAGACCCGTCGCGATGTCGGTCGTTACGCAAAGAAGGTGCAATTGAAGGCGACAAGGTTAAGCCGGTCGGTGCAATCAGGTGTGAAAGAAGTGATGGATCGCAGCAAGTCCCTGATCCAGCGGGATAATCCGAGACCGCAGATCGAGGCAGTCTAGCGCGATCGGTCTTCGTCAAGAAATCTGTTTCTCCGGCGGTCTGCTCCAGCCATGAGGCAGACTGTCGGTTCGCGAGACCAGTCCTCGCCGCGATCAATCCCCTCTTCAGGCTTGCGGCTCTCCTCTCCTTCATGGGATTATCCCAACTCCTTGCCGGTAGTGGAGAGGGGATGTGGCGAAACTGGCATACGCACAGGACTTAAAATCCTGAGTCGAGCAATCGACGTGAGGGTTCAAGCCCCTCCATCCCCACCATTGCATGCCCCTTCTGCGTTTCACTAAATGTCCACCAGCGGAGGTTCCATGGCCGAGAGGTCTCTGTCTCAACGATTTCTGGTGTTGGGAGCGGTCTTTGCGGGACTGGCGGTTGCGGCCGGCGCGTTCGGCGCCCATGCGCTGAAAAAGATCCTGGATGAGCACGGTCTGCAAGTCTTCGACACAGCCACCCGTTACCAGATGTACCATGCCTTCGGACTCTGTATCGTGGCGTGGGCGATCGATCGTTATCCTAGGCAACGGCTTGAACAAACCGGCTGGCTCTTCACCCTCGGTATTCTGCTTTTTTCAGGCAGTCTCTACGTAGTGTCTCTGGCAGGAGTCCGCTGGATGGGCGCGATCACACCGATCGGGGGGGCGGCGTTCCTGGCTGGCTGGCTACTGTTGGGCTGGCGAATCTGGAATCGGACGCCGAACGAGGCGGACTAAGGCGTGCAGCTGGCCGATCTCTTTCCGCTGATCGAACCCCAGCCGCCTTGGGAATTCACGAAGGTTCCTTCAAGACGCTGACCTTCCTTGCTGAACTGCAGACTATCTTCCTGGACTTGGCCGTCGATCTCCCACCGTAAGTACACATTGTCGCCCAGCACGATCGTTTCCACGAGACCGGGGGTCGGTTGCACCGCGCCGACCGGGGGAAAGAGGAGCGAGAGTTTCTGTTCCTGATGGTGCTGCTGGTGATTGTGGATGATCCATTGCCAGGTTCCGCAGAGCCTGGTCTGCCCGCGAATCCCGCGCACCCGATCCTTCCAGTTTCTAACCCGGTCCCATTCCTGATAGCTGGCCTGGAGCGCTACCACTTCCAGGCGAACGGCTCGTTCCACCACCTCTGCCTGATTCCCATTGGCCCATTCAGGGGAGGCGGCTGCATCGGATAGTTGCGTCAGTGAATCATGCCAGGGGACTTGGCCCTGTTGATCGAGCCAGGTCAGAGGCTTCGCCGTTTTGGAGAGCCGCTCGGTCACAGAGGTGAACTGCCGATCCTTCACGGCTTCTCTAACGGCCGAGGCAAGGTGCCAGGCGGCCAAACTGCCGATGAACCGATGGGTCGCTGCAGTCAGATCCGGCACGAGCAGTTCTTTGGCAACTTTGACCGGCAGGGCGTTGGCGCCCAGGGTCCTGGCCGCATCGCCTAGCTGAAGCGCGGGACCGATCGCGGTCACGAACAGCGCGATGGCGTCCTTGTCCGACTCCAGCGTCGCGAGCCGATCGGCATGGGGCTGGATGACCGAAGGGAAATCAGGCGTGCCGCTGGGAAGGGATTCGTATGCCATGGCGTTGAGCCAGGCTCCGAAGAGAGAGACGGTCACAAGGAGGAGGCCAAGCCAGATTCGAACAGTGGCTCGGCGAAATGATCGGGCCTGCTGGCGCATCGCGCGACTCTGCCGTTGAAGAAATATCATGGAGAGCCTGATCAGGTGCCTTGGAAGCAGGTCTTCAGGAAAACGGCGGTGGCTTCCCAGGCTTCTGCCGCCGCGTCGGCCCGATAGCTCTCCGCCCGTTGCTCGTTGCAAAACGCATGGGGGGCATTGGGGTAGGTCTTGATCTCGACGCGTTTCTTGTGCTCGGCCGCAGCGGCGCGCAGCCGGTCCACATCGCCACTGGGCACCCACTGATCCTGCCCTGCCTGATGATAGAGCAGGGGAGGGTATAGATCTTTGATCTCGGTGGCAGGCTGCGCCACACGCCCGTAATAGGAGACCGCTGCCCGGAGCCGTTTCCTCTGACAGGCGAACCGGATCGCGTAGGACCCGCCCATGCCGTACCCGACGACTCCATGGATGTTTTGCTTGATGTGGTCGCGCGTATTGAGAAACTCGCAACAGGAATTAATGTCTTGCAAGACGAGCGTTTCGTTCAGCTTGGCCATGAGCGCATCCGCGACTTCTGCGTTCGCCGTCACCATGCCGCCAAGCCGTCCATACAGATTGGGAATGATGACGCCGTAGCCTTCGCAGGCCAGTCTGGCGCCGAGATCCTTGATCTGCGAGGTCAGTCCCCATCCTTCATGCAGGAGGACGAGCCCTGGATAGAGGCCTTTCGGCTGGGGCCAGAACTGCACACATTCGACATGCACATGTTTCGACACGCGGGTCTGAATGTAGGGATCGACCGCGGCATCGGTCAGAGTCGGAATGGCGATGCCGCTCGGGAAGCGCGCGGTGCCTGTGCCAATTTGATCGAGGGTAAAGGGGGCGATGGTGGATATCATTGCGGCAATCTCTTTTCTATCAAGGCTTTGCGGGTGCGCCCTTTTCAGACAGGGCCGACACAACGCGGGCTACTATAGGGATCGCGCCGCCGGGTTGTCAATCTGGTGGCGGGACGGTCCGGTTGACCAATCTCGTCATCGCGATTACAGTTCCCAGGACGAAAGGACGTATGACCACCACAGCGATTGGAATCGGTCTCATCGGTGCAGGCCGGCATGGCAGCCGCTACATCCACCATCTCTCGCAGGATCTGCCAGGGGTCAGGCTTGCGGCTCTCTGCCGGAAACGGATCGGGGAGAGGATTGCCGCGCTTCCCACGCCAGAGATCCCTGTCTATGGCGACTATCGCGACTTGATCGCAGACCCGGCGGTGCAAGCCATCGTGGTCGTCACCCCTCCTTCGCTCTGCCATGAGATCTGCCTGGCTGCCGTAAAGGCAGGCAAGCCGCTCCTGATCGAAAAACCTTTGGCAGAAACAGGCTGTGACGCGCGGGCCATGGTGGCAGCAGCAGAAGCGGCGAACATCGTCCTCATGACCGCGCAGACCCTACGCTTCGACCGGACGATTCTCTTATTGAAAGATCACTTGCCTGAAATTGGGCAGCTTCGCTACGCCACCTTCACCAGCCGAGTTGAAACGAAAGCCAGCTCCCAGGCCTTCTCACCGGTGCCGGGGCAGCGGGGAGCGCTCCTGGAACTGGGAGTTCACCTCTTGGATCTGGTGCCCTTCTTCACAAACGACCACATCGTGGATGTCCGCTGCGAGATGGACCAGTTCCTGCCTCTAGCGCCGGAGACCCTGGCACTCGTGCAGGCCCATACAGCAAGCGGCCTGCGATGCGTCATGGACATTGCGCGAGTCGAATCAGGCAGAGTGGCGAGGACCGAGTGGGTGGGAACCAGGGGACAGCTCACAGCCGATTGGTGCCGCCAGCTGGTGACTTGCGTCATAGGGGACGCCCCTCCTCAAAAATGGACTGTCCAACCGCAGCAGACGATTCTTGCCACGCTCCGTGCCTTCGTCCATGCCATTCAGACAAACACGCCTCCGCCGATTACCGGGCGCGATGGCTGCCGCGCTGTTGAGGTGGCCGACGCCTGTTACCGTTCGGCAGAACAAGGTGGGGCCACTGTCAACGTCGCTTGATTATGCAGACTTTCTAGGCGTCGGCCACGATGTGCGTGTCGGTTTCTTCGACTCCCTCGATCTGGTGAATTTTCGTGATAACCACATCCGAGAGAGCCCGCTCGTCCGCCACGCTGATAAAGACAATGATGTCCGGACGCCCGAAACAGGAATGCGCCTGCTCGACGCCCGGGAGGCGCTTGAGGGATTGCAGCACGTCTTTTGTTCGTCCGGCTTTGACCTTGATCAGAATATACGCTTTCGTGGCCATGGCATCCTCCCTGTTACGGTTACGGTGCGCCGCCCGGCATCTCTTGCCGTCGTTGCGCAAATACCTGGTGAAACGTCTGACCTCGTTGCATGAACGCAGCCTGCGCCTTCGCCACGAGTTCCATCAGCCGATCGAAATCCTCCAGACTAACATTGAACTGACGAAAGCCCGGCGTGAGTAGCGCACGCTGATCTGGAGCCGTCGCCATCCATTCCCTATTGAGCGCCTCCAGCACCTCAGAAGTCCAGCCCCCTGCACGCAATCGGGAGAGGCTGTCGCCGGCAGCCCCTTCTCCCTGCGCAGCTAAAGCCTGACTCAGAAATCTCTGGAGGGCCGGGTCAGGACTTTTCATAAAGGCCGATTGAAATTGGATGACCAGCTTAATGATGCGATTCGCTTCGGGGGTCTCTTCCCGTGGCAGCGCATCGGAGTCCTGCAGTGTGGCCAAGACTGCCATCGATGCGCCGATCGGCCCAGCCGGAGTGGCCGCACGGCCATGGACTTGAGCTGAACCAGGATCGACAAGTCCCAGGAGCAGGCCACCGAGAAAACAATAAAGCAGCAGCACTCGTACGAAAATACCCATTGCTTAATTATATAGATGAAATGAAACCATGGCACGGAGTTTCCGCTTCGCTCGGTTGAATGAAACAGAACGTCCTGCATATTGAGGTGCCTCCGGTCTCCATCCGCCACCTCCACGACGTCGGAAAGCTCCTTCGTAATCCACGCACGCATCCTGGCTGCCAAGGACCGACAGCGCCATCGGGGGCAACAGAATGGGGTTAGGGCGACTGCCCAGTTGAGGCCGCACCTCCTGAAGCGGTATTGTGCTTGAAAGCTCCGGTCCGTAGAATGCTTGAACAGACCATGGCGAGGCTAGGTTGTTTACGCTGGCCCGTGGGCATATCGTAGGGGACATGAGAACTATTGCAATCTCGCAGGCTCTGATACGACTGAGCCGGCACATCTGGCAGAAGCGATTCAATATCGCAGTCTCGACCGTCGGATGGAGTTCTAAGAAATGATGGTGGCAACCATGAAGGTGTTCGTCTGGTGGTTCGTCGTCGGGTCGCTCATGGCGCTCGCCGTAATCATGTTGCAAGGTGGCATCAGGGAAGTCATGCAAGCACAAGGGTCCGTGTGGGAGCTCAAGCTGGTCGAGCTATTCACCACGATCATGGGCGGGGGGCTACTCGGAGGCTGCCTCGCACTAATCCTAGATCGCATCAAAAAAGCCTGATTCGTTTCACATTTAGGGGAATGAGGACAAACATGGACATGGAAGTAGGTTCGAACCTGTATCGCAATACAGATGGCACGATTGAAGTCGAGGGGATTCCCCAGATTCAGCTCTCAGTGAAACCGACAACAGGCGCTTTACTCGTCAATTTTGCCTTGTTCGATGCGGCCGGAAAGGTCACGGCCAAGCTGAATGACAGCACCCTGATGATCAATGAAAAACGCGCCTATGCAGTGAGCAGGACACCGAAAAGCCTAGAGCTCACCCATCTAGGATCGGGAAACATAATTTTGAAGATAGAAGTGAAGACGCCGGACCTGGTGGCCTTCACCATGGGGGCCTTCCACACGATCAAGGGCCACCTGTTCGAGGTCTCGCCCACCGAATGGAAAATCGACAAGCTCCGCACCAGCGGCACGACGCAAGATGTGAAGGGCGGGTCCGTCGTCCTGGGATAGAATCAGGACGACGGACCCGTTCTTAGATCGTGACCGCCGGGACGATCACGATCTGCCGGTCTTTTAGGTCGATGGTGGCCGTGTCTCCATCGCGCAATTCGCCCTTGATCAATTGCCGCGCCATCGGCGTTTCCAGCTCCTGCTGAATCAGCCGTTTCAAGGGTCTCGCTCCATAGACCGGATCGTACCCGCGCTCGCCCAGGTGCCGTAAGGCAGCCGGGGTGATAGTGAGGGTGATCCGCCGTTCCGCCAGCCTGGCCCGTAACCGCTCTAGCTGAATCTCCGCAATCTTCGCCAGTTGCTCCATTTCCAGAGGATGGAACACCACCGTTTCATCCACGCGGTTCAAGAACTCAGGCCGGAAATGTTCCCGTAATTCCACCATCACGAGGGAACAGACCTCGTCATAGGAAGCGCGCCGCTGCTGGGCCTCAAGGATCTGGGGGCTACCGATGTTCGACGTCATGATCAAGACCGTGTTCTTGAAATCGACGGTCCGTCCCTGCGAGTCCGTCAATCTGCCGTCGTCCAGGACTTGCAGCAGCACATTGAAGACATCGTGATGGGCCTTTTCGATCTCGTCAAACAGGATGACCGAGAAGGGCCGCCGCCTGACTGCTTCCGTCAGTTGTCCTCCCTCTTCATAGCCGATATAGCCGGGAGGGGACCAGATCAGCCGGGCCACCGTATGTTTCTCCATGTACTCGGACATATCGATCCGCACCAAGTTCGCCTCGTCGTCGAAGAGCGTCATGGCCAGGGCCCTCGCCAACTCCGTCTTGCCGACGCCGGTCGGACCGAGAAAGAGGAACGAGCCGATAGGCCGGTTCGGGTCTTTGATGCCGGAGCGGGCCCGGAGGACCGCATCGGCGACCGCTTCGACCGCTTCATTCTGGCCGACCACCCGCTGATGCAGCAGTTCGCCCAGCTTCAAGAGTTTTTCCGTTTCCCCTTCGACGAGCCGTGAGACGGGGATACCGGTCCAGCGGCTCACGATGGCCGCGATATCGTCTTCATCCACCTCTTCTTTGAGCAGCCGGCTTTCACCCTGTTTTTTGCCAAGCTGTTCCTGCTCCAAGGCCAGCTCCCGCTCTAGACGGGGCAGTTCTCCGTAGCGCAGCTCCGCCACGCGATTCAGATCGTAGGCCCGTTCCGCCCGCTCCATCGATTGCTTGACCTCTTCGATCGCTTCCCGCATTTTGCGCAGCTTCGCGACGGAGGCTTTCTCCGAATCCCAGCGCATCTTGAGTTCCCGCAGCACGTCCTGTTTCTCGGTCAATTCCAGCTCCAGCGTGGCGAGCCGCGCCTGGCTGGCCTGGTCCTGTTCTTTCCGCAAAGCTTCCCGCTCGATCTCCATCTGCATCACCTTGCGCGACACTTCATCCAGCTCCGCCGGCAAACTATCGATTTCCGTCCGTAAACAGGCTGCCGATTCATCCACCAGGTCGATGGCCTTGTCCGGCAGAAAACGGTCGGCGATATAGCGGTTGGACAGTTTCGCCGCTGCGACCAGGGCTGCGTCCTTGATACGCACCCCATGGTGCACTTCGTAGCGTTCCTTGAGACCGCGCAGAATCGAGATGGTATCCTCCACCGAGGGCTGATCGACCAATACGGTTTGAAACCGCCGTTCCAGCGCCGCATCCTTTTCGATATGTTTCCTGTATTCATCCAGCGTGGTCGCGCCGATCAGATGCAATTCGCCGCGGGCCAGCATGGGCTTGAGCAGGTTGGCTGCGTCCATGGACCCCTCCGCCGCGCCGGCTCCCACGACCGTATGGAGCTCGTCGATGAACAACAGAATTTGGCCCTCTGCCGTCTGCACTTCTTTCAAAACCGCTTTCAATCGCTCTTCGAACTCGCCACGAAATTTCGCGCCGGCCACGAGCGATCCCATATCGAGGGTAATGACACGTTTCTTTTTCAATCCTTCCGGCACATCGCCTTTGATAATGCGAGAGGCCAGCCCTTCGACGATGGCGGTTTTTCCGACGCCCGGTTCGCC
>SXGS01512583.1_pt1 | contig 15512 bp, 10 predicted proteins | sample 3174681 | NCBI WGS metagenome assembly SXGS01 (sample SAMN11356861, study PRJNA531348) | freshwater metagenome | isolation source: freshwater sample F1-80 | place: China: Fuxian Lake, Yuxi | collected 2017-12-25 | reverse complement strand
GCCATGCCAGGCTTCACGGCGCCGAAACTGCTCTGGGTGCAGGAAAACGAGCCCGAAATCTTCGCCCGTGTCGCCCGTGTCCTCCTGCCCAAGGACTATGTCCGCCTCCTGATGACAGGCGAGGCGGCCTCCGACATGTCGGACAGTGCCGGAACGCTCTGGCTGGACGTTGCCAAACGCGCCTGGTCACCGGAGCTGCTGGCCGCCACGGGCCTCTCGGAAAGCCAGATGCCCAAACTGTATGAAGGCAGCGAGATCACCGGACAGTTGAAGCCCGATATTGCCCGCGCCTGGGGTATGCCGCCTGTGCCCGTTGTCGGTGGGGGTGGAGACAACGCCGCAGGCGCCGTCGGCGTCGGCGTCATCGGCACAGGCGACGCGTTCCTTTCCCTGGGCACATCGGGCGTTCTCTTCCTGTCGGGAGAGAAATTCCTGCCAAATCCCGCCGAGGCGGTGCATGCCTTCTGCCACGCACTTCCCGGCCGCTGGCACCAGATGACGGTCATGCTGTCTGCGGCAAGCTGCATCGACTGGGCCGCCCGGCTGACCGGCGTGCATGACGCGGGGGAGCTAATCGCCCTGGCTGAAAAACGCGGCCGTATTGCCGGTCCGGAAGTCTTCCTCCCTTATCTCTCCGGCGAGCGCACGCCCCACAATGATCCGCATGCGCGCGGTCTCCTGATGGGGCTTGATCATGACAGCGACGCCGCCGCCATCGGCCAGGCCGTCCTTGAAGGCGTCGCCTTCGCCTTTGCCGATGGCATGGACGCGCTTGAGGCCGGCGGCGGAAAGGTCGGCGACATCAACGTCATCGGCGGCGGCGCCCGGTCTGCCTATTGGGGCCGCATTCTCGCCGGGGCGCTCGGCCGCCGGCTCGTCTATCGGCGGGACAGCGCCGTCGGTCCGGCCTATGGCGCCGCCAAGCTCGCCCTGCTGGGCGTCACCGGCGCCAACGCTGAAGAGGTCTGCTCTCCGCCGCCCATCCTGTTTTCAATTGATCCGAAGCCGGAAGATGTGGAGCGCCTGGCGCGCGCCCGCGCCCGCTTCCGGCATGCCTACACCCAGATAAAACCCCTGTTCACGATGGAGTCCCGCTCATGACCGCGTCCTATTTTTCCGCCATCCCGGCAATCCGCTATGAAGGCCCGGAAAGCAAAAATCCGCTCGCCTATCGCTGGTATGACAAGGACCGCGTCATCCTCGGAAAGCGGATGGAAGACCATCTGCGTCCGGCGGTCTGCTACTGGCACAGCTTCTGCTGGGACGGTTTCGACATTTTCGGCGAGGGCACGTTCCAGCGTCCCTGGCACAGCCTTTCGGGCCAGGAAATGGCCGATGCCAAGCTCGATGTGGCGTTCGAGTTTTTCACAAAGCTCGGCGTGCCTTTCTTCACGTTCCATGATGTCGATGTCATGGCGCCGGCCGCCAACATCCGCGAGCACGTCAACAATCTTGCCGTCATCGTCGACAAGATCGAGGCCAAGATGGCCGAGACGCGCATTAAGCTCCTCTGGGGCACTGCCAACGTCTTCGGCAACAAGCGGTACATGAGCGGCGCCTCCACCAATCCGGACCCGGAGGTTTTTGCCTGCGCGGCGACCCAGGTGCGCCATGCCATGGATGCAACCCATCGCCTTGGCGGTGAAAACTATGTCTTCTGGGGCGGCCGCGAAGGCTATGACACCCTCCTGAACACGCGGATCGGTCAGGAGCAGGACCAGCTTGCGCGTCTCCTCTCCCTCGCCATCGAGCACAAGAACAAGATCGGCTTCAAGGGTACCCTGCTGATCGAGCCCAAGCCGCATGAGCCGACCAAGCATCAGTATGATCGCGACACGGCGACCGTGTACGGCTTCCTCAAGAAATACGGCCTTGAGAACGAAGTGCGCGTCAACATCGAGACCAACCATGCCACGCTTGCCGGCAATGCGATGGACCATGAGATCGCCACCGCTTTTGCGCTCGGCATCTTCGGCTCGATCGACGCCAATCGGGGCGACCCTCAGAACGGATGGGACACCGACCAGTTCTGGATGGAGCATCTGGAAATCACCCGCTCGATGCTTGAGTTCCTGCGGGGTGGCGGGTTCACCACGGGCGGCTTCAACTTCGACTCCAAGGTCCGCCGCCAGTCGATCGATCCGGCCGACATGTTCTATGGCCATGTCGGCAGTCTCGACGCGCTGGCGCGCGGCCTGATTGCCGCGGCCGATATCCTTGAGGCCGGCGAGCTCGACGGGTTTGTTGCAGACCGGTATGCCGGCTGGGAAGGCCCGCTCGGCAAGTGGATCATGACGGACGCGTCCCTGGAGGCGATTTCAGAGCGTGCCGTTGCGGAAGGGCTCGATCCCAAGCCCCGCTCGGGCCGCCAGGAATGGCTCGAAAACCTGCTTAACCGGTCCCTCTAGACCGCATTTTCCCTGTCGCCGGGCGGTTGAGGCCCGGTTGACAGGGCCCATATTGCAGCGCGTTATGCTCCCGAAGTTAAAGGGAATTCCCGGGTTGATAGGGGTAACACGCGCATGACCGATACGCTGCGCCGAGCCGGCCGGCGCTCTCACGCCACCATCAAGGAGGTCGCTGAGCTCGCGGGTGTTTCGCAGATGACCGTGTCGCGGGTTCTCAACCGCCGCGACACCGTCCGCGAGGCAACGAGGATCAAGGTCGAAGAGGCCATTCGGGAGTTGAACTACCGGCCAAACCTGCTTGCCCGGGGGCTCGCAGGCGGCAAATCCCTGTTCATCGGCCTCCTCTATCATAACCCGTCGAGCTCCTATCTCGGCGAGCTTCTCGTCGGCGCGCTTCATCGCTGCCGCGATGAAGGCCACCACCTGGTGCTGGAGGACTTCTCGGCCGACAACATGCGCGCGGCGGCAAAGCAGTTTGCCGAACGCCTCGGCGGCGCGGGCCTCGACGGCGTCATCGTCGCCCCGCCCATGAGCGAGAGCGACGAGATCCTCGATGCGCTGAACGCCGAACATATCCCGACCGTCCTGATCGCTCCCAAAGATGTCTCCCGGACCGACATAAGTGTGTCGATCGACGATTCCGATGCGGCCGAAGCGATGACCGAACATGTCATCGCCCATGGCCACTCGCACATCGGCTTCATCCGTGGCCCGGATGATCACTCCTCCTCCCGGCGCCGCTTCAAGGGCTTCAAATCCGCCATGGCCCGCAATGGGCTCAGCGTTGCCGATGGCTGGATCGGGCAGGGCGATTACACCTACCGGTCAGGCATGATCGCAGCAGAGGCTATCCTCGCCCTGCCGGAACGTCCCACGGCCATCTTCGCCTCAAACGATGACATGGCTGCCGGCGTGGTCGCTTCGGCAAACCGTCTTGGCCTGCGTGTGCCCGACGACCTCTCGGTGGTCGGCTTCGATGACACCACCTTCGCCACCGCCATCTGGCCCCAGCTCACCACGGTGCGCCAGCCGATCGCGGATATGGCGGCTGCCTCCGTCGCGCTCCTCTCCCGCCATCTCAGCGCTGAAAAAGGCGCCGATGAGGAGGAAGAGGACATGCCACGTAATGTCGTGCTCGACTTCGAAATCCTCTCCCGCGACTCGCTGAAAAAGATCTGAAGTCTCAGAGCTCTTCAGCGCCGGAGGGCAGGGCGTCGAGGCTCACGCCCGTGCCAAGGTTCATCACATAGAACTGCCCGAAGCGCAGCGTCTGCTTCTGGCTGGCGATATTGAACGACACACCGATCTGGCTGGCGTCAAAGTCGTCCTGGGCAATGCCTTTCACATAATGCAGCTGCCAGCGCGGATTGAGCGTCACCGTGGCTTCCGCAATGCCCGCATAGGGCGCCGCCAGCTGCTGCACCCGCATCTGCGCCGTGCCCGCGCCGGTCACTTCGGACGGCTTCTCCGCGCTCGCCCAGAACGCCACCAGCACGGCGTCGCCCTTCTTTACGCCCGCCTCCAGCGGCGCCGTCACCGCCACATCCCACGGATTGCGCCCAGCCTGCTTCACCCGCACTTCATAGGCATACTCGCCGGGTATCTCCCGCACGCGGACCACCTTTGACGTTGCCTCGGCGCCTTGCGTTTTCCATTCGGTCGCGAAGGGATTGTTCATCAGCGTCCCGGGCAGTTCCGCCTCGAGCGCGGCAAGGGCTTCTGCCTCGGCAGAGGCGGCATCCTCGCGGGCCAATGCCGGGCTCGCCACCGCCATCAGGCAGGCAAATACCAGCGCCATTCCAGTCTTGCGCCCAGTTCTGCGCATCGTCGTCTCCCCTTGTTCTGCCCGTCTTGTGGCGGGCTTTGAGAGCGATATCATGCCAAAAAACCGGGGCCTGTAAACGCCGCGAACGGCCTCCGAACGAAAAAATGTTAGCGCCAACAGAAAAGGGTGGCGTTTCCGTCCGGAACGCATAATAGTGGCGGTCATAAAAAAGATACCGGGGAGAATTCAGCTTGACCACAACGGCTACAGCACGCGGCGCGTCGGAAGGCGATTTTGCCTTCGTCATGCTCGTCACCTGCGTCGCAACCATCGGAGGCTTCCTCTTCGGGTTCGACAGCGGTGTTATCAACGGCACGGTTGACGGCCTGAAAACCGCCTTCAATTCCGAAGACATCGGCACCGGCTTCAATGTCGCCTCCATGCTGCTGGGCTGCGCCATCGGCGCGGCCTTCGCAGGCTGGCTGTCAGACAAGTTCGGCCGGCGCTCCATGATGATTGTCGCCGCGGTCCTCTTCATCATCAGCGCCTGGGGCTCGGGCATCGCCGGCACATCCGGTGAGTTCATCGTCTACCGCGTCCTCGGCGGCCTCGCCGTCGGCGCGGCGAGCGTCATGGCGCCCGCCTACATCTCGGAGATTGCCCCTGCCCATCTGCGCGGACGCCTCTCCTCCATCCAGCAGGTCGCCATCATTGCCGGCCTGTTCATCGCCTTCCTCTCCAACTATCTCATCGCCGGCGCCGCCGGGTCTGCGGAGACAGAATGGATGTGGGGCTTCGAAGCCTGGCGCTGGATGTTCTGGATCGAGCTCATCCCGGCGGTCATCTTCCTCGTCGCGCTTCTGTTCATCCCGGAAAGCCCGCGCTTCCTCGTCGCCAGTGGCAAGGGCGAAACCGCCGAGAGCGTGCTGACGCGCGTCTCCGGCGCCCAGGCCGCCGGCATCAAGGTCGACGAGATCCGCCAGTCCCTCGCCAAGGATCACAAGCCGCGCCTCGCCGACGCCTTCTCTTCCAGCCAGGTGTTCAAGCCCATCGTCTGGATCGGCATTGGTCTCGCCACCTTCCAGCAGCTCGTCGGCATCAACGTCATCTTCTATTACGGCGCTGTCCTCTGGCAGGCCGTCGGCTTCTCCCAGGGCGACGCGCTCCTGATCAACGTCATCAGCGGCGCAGTCTCCATCCTCGCCGTCCTCGTGGCGCTGGCACTGATCGACAAGGTCGGCCGCAAGCCGCTCCTGCTCGTCGGCTCCATCGGCATGGCGATCACGCTCGCGGTGATGGTGTTCGCCTTTTCGCAGGCCCAGATCGTGGATGGCCGCGTCACGTTGCCCGGCGCAATCGGTCTGGTCGCGCTGATTGCGGCGAACGCTTACGTCGTCTTCTTCAACGCCTCCTGGGGTCCGGTCATGTGGGTCTCGCTGGGCGAGATGTTCCCCAACCAGGTGCGCGGCTCCGGCCTTGCGGTGTCGGGCTTCTTTCAGTGGGCGGCCAATTTCGCCATCACCATGACTTTCCCCATCATGCTTGGCACAGCATGGATCGGCCTTGCTGGCGCCTATGGCTTCTATGCCATCAGCGCGACCATTTCGATTGCGTTCGTGTGGTTCTTCGTCCGCGAAACCAAAGGCATGGAACTCGAAGAAATGACTTCCTGAGACCTCCTCCGGAAAGTCTGTTCGGCAACTTGCCCGGCTTCCCCTGAAGCCGGGCTTTTTCTTTGTCCGGACGGTCCGGTTTTCTTTGACGCGGGCGATTCCCTGACATACTGTTAGCGCAAACATAAAGCAGGAAGTCAGGGGAGAAGACTGATGAAACACACACTCTACCGCCATGCCAGCCTCGCTGCGCTCGCGCTCGGCCTTGCCGTGGTCACAGGCTGCGCGCAGGTGCCCGCTGCCGAACCTGCGCCGCCGGTCAGCCTCGAAGCCGCCGCGCCCGCCTTGCCGGAAACGCCGATCTACACAGACGCATCGCTGCCCGTGGATGTCCGTATCGAGGATCTCCTTGCCCGGATGACACTGGAGGAAAAAATCGGCCAGATCACAACGATCTGGACCGCGAAGACTGAAATCTTCGACGAGAACGGGCAGTTCGATCCGGCAAAGGCGTCAGCCCTCTATCCCTCCGGGATCGGACATTTTGCCCGCCCGAATGACCTGTCCGGGCCCACCAGCCCGCTGGAGAAGCCTTTCCGCGACGAGCGCCAGACCGTCGAGTTGATCAACGCCATCCAGGAATGGAACGCGCAGCAGTCGCGCCTTGGTATTCCTGTCCTCTTCCATGAAGAAGGTCTGCATGGCTATGCCGCCCGGGGGGCAACGTCCTTCCCGCAGGCCATCGGCCTGGCGTCCAGCTGGGACCCGGAGATGATCCGCGAGGTCTATTCCGTCGTTGCCCGGGAAATCCGTGCGCGCGGGGCGCATCTGGTGCTTTCGCCTGTGGTCGATGTCGCGCGCGATCCGCGCTGGGGCCGCATCGAAGAAACTTATGGCGAAGATCCCTATCTCGCCGGAGAAATCGGGGTCGCGGCCGTTCTTGGGTTCCAGGGCGAAACCCTTCCGCTGGCAGACGGAAAGGTGCTCGCGACCCTCAAGCACATGACCGGCCATGGCCAGCCGGAAAGCGGCACGAATGTCGGCCCGTCAAACCTCTCCGAACGTATCCTGCGCGAAATCTTCTTCCCGCCTTTTGAGGAGATCGTGGAGCGCACGAACATTCTCTCCCTGATGGCCTCCTACAACGAGATTGACGGCGTCCCCTCCCATGGCAATGGTTGGCTGCTCAACGATGTCCTGCGCGGGGAATGGGGTTTCGAGGGCGGCGTCGTGTCCGACTATTGGGGTATCGACGACATGCAGCGCCTGCATTTCGTAGAACCCGACCTTGAATCGGCTGCCGTGCGCGCCCTCAAATCCGGCGTGGATTTTGATCTTCCCGATGGCAACACCTACAAACTCCTGCCTGCCGCGCTGGAAAAGGGGCTCGTCACAATGGACGAGATCGATACGGCCGTCCGCCGGATGCTCGAGCTGAAATTCCAGGCCGGGCTGTTTGAAAATCCGTATGCGGATGCAGACTATGCCGAAGCGATCACCGACAATGAAGAGGCCCGCGCGCTGGCGCTGACAGCCGCCCACCGCTCCATTGTCCTGCTCGAGAATGATGGCATCCTCCCCCTGGACAAGTCCGCCTACAAGCGCATCGCCGTCATCGGCCCGAACGCTGACGCGGTCCGCCTCGGCGGCTATTCGGATGTGCCAACGCGTGTCGTGACAATGCTGGACGGGCTCAAGGAGGCGCTCGGTGATGGCGTCCGCATCGATCATCACCCCGGCGTCAAGCTCACGGCAGATGGCGACTGGTGGAAGGATGAGATCACGCCCGCTGACAAGGCGGAAAACCTCCGCATGATAGAACAGGCCAAGAAGACGGCGAAAGATGCCGAAATCATCGTCCTCTTCATCGGCGGCTCTGAGGCCACCAGCCGCGAAGGCTGGGCTTCAAACCATCTCGGCGACCGGGCGAGCATCGAACTGCCTGCCCAGCAGAATGAACTCGTTGAGGCCATGCTCTCGCTTGGAAAGCCGGTGGTCACGGTACTGATCAATGGCCAGCCTATGGGCGTTGACGAAATCTCCGGCCGGGTGAATGCCCTCGTCGAGGGCTGGTATCTTGGCCAGGAGGGGGGCACGGCCATGGCCGATGTCCTCTTCGGAGAGGTCAATCCGGGCGGCAAGCTGCCGGTCACGGTGGCGCGCGATGTTGGCCAGTTGCCCCTCGTCTACAACCACAAGCCCAGCGCCCTGCGCGGTTATCTCGATGCCACCACAGAGCCGCTTTATCCCTTCGGCTACGGCATCAGCTACACAACCTTCGAGGTGGGCGCGCCGGTGCTTTCAGCGTCCTCAATCCCCACAGACGGGACTGTGAGCGTGTCGGTGGATGTCACCAACACCGGCGACCGGGCCGGCGATGAAGTCGTCCAGCTCTATATCCGCGACCTTGTCAGCTCGGTTACCCGGCCGGTGAAGGAGCTGCGCGGCTTCCAGCGTGTCACGCTCCAGCCGGGCGAAACCCGCACCGTATCGTTTGAGCTGGGCGAGAAGGATTTCCGCTTCTGGAATGCAGACATGCAGCGGATCGTCGAGCCGGGCGACTTTGAAATCATGTCAGGCGCAAACTCGCGTGATGTGAAATCGGCCACGCTGACGGTTACCGAATAGGCCAGGGGGCGCGCCCGGCTCAGCCGGCTGTGGCGCGCCCTGCCGCCCTGGTTGATACGCTGACAAGGCGCGGCCAGAGGCTGAGAGACGCGACAAGCGTTTCGCCCGGTGGCAGGGCAACCAGTCCTGTTTCCTGAGCCGGGCCGGCCATGTTCACCATATTGGGAACATGGCTGGCCGGTTCGGCGCAGAAGAAGTCCTGTCCAGGGGGCGCAAACACCACCAGATGACGCATCGTGCCATCCGTCTGCAGGCGGAGTGTCAGCTGGCGCGAAGGCCATTCGATTTCCACCACCCCGTCACGCGTCTCGAACGCATGATCAAGGCTCAGTGAGCTGACAGGCGGATTGCTGACCAGGTGTTCCCCGTCGCCCGGCCTGCGGGCCACTCCGGGCAGCTTGTCGGCGCCAGGTGGCCATACGCGCAGCGCGTCGGCAAACAGCCGCGCATCCCCGCGCGGGAAATAGGGGTGCCATCCAAGGCCTGCCGGCATCGCTTCATCGCTGAGGTTTGTCAGCCGCATCTCGACCGACAGACCGCCCTTCGAAAGCACAAACTTCTGCTCGGCAAGGTAAGCCCAGGGCCAGTCATCCGCGTCATGCCGGTATTGCAGGGTTGCGCTCGTGTCTGTCTGTTCGGTCACGTCCCAAACGTTCAGCCAGCCATGGCCATGAATGGCATGCGGTTCAGGATGGAAGTTGGGCGCCAGCGCAACTTCGCGACCATTCCAGGCAAAGCGTCCACGGCCGATCCGGCCCGAGAAAGGCACCATCGGGAAGGCTGCCATTTCCAGCGGGTCTGCCTCCGCGTCCAGCCGCCCCCGCGCCGGCCGCAGCAGGTCAATCCCGCCTTGCGTCAGCCAGGCGACGCTGCCGCCGGCCTCCGGCACCAGGCCAAGGTCAAATCCTTCATGGCTGAGCTGAATCATGCGGCCCCGGCCTTTCGGCTGCGCCCGCCGGCCGCGCCCTTCCGGCGTCTGGCCTGCTGATCTGTGACCTCCCGGCTCAAGGCTTATGATCCTTTTGTTAGCCCTCACATTTGGGAGCGCTAACACATTCGCAAGGCGTGCGAAAGACCAGATCACGCCCGTCTGGCGTCGGTCCTGAATATCGGCCTCGCCATCTTCCGGAACGGTGACTTCATCATGCTCAAGCGTGACCGGAAATGTCCGCAAGTGGCCGGAATTGTCCTCTTTTTGGCAGCGTTTGACCGCGAATTGTCCCGCTGGAGACGTGTCTATGGCTGTGTTTTGTCCGCCACTTTCGGGGTCGCTGCGACGCGCTTGGCCAGCGGCGCAAGCTCGAACGTGACATGCTCGCGCACGATCGCCCGGCCCTTCGCGGCCGCCTCCGCCAGTGGCGTTGTGCCCTCGGCAACCTCTCCGGCCAGTTCCAGCAGTGGATTGTAGAGCGCCTCGGTCTCCCCCTGCAGCGTCAGGCCGAACTTGCTGTTTTCATTGGCAACTTTTGTCCATTCGTCCCGGATCTCCGCCCAGAATTCCGCCGTGCCGTCCCAATAGTCCAGCGCCACTTCGACCGGGAAATCACCATCGCGCTCATACGTGTTCACGCCCACCTCCCGCGCCAGCAGCACCGGCGCGCCGGACGAAAGCACCACCTTGTCATTGTCCTGCTCATGCACCCAGCCCAGCGGCGTAATCACATGCCGGTTCACCGCGTTGATTGTGTGGTAGTCATTGCGCGTCTTCATGTCCCGGCGCGGCAGGGGGCGCCATTCATGCCCCGGCGCCCATGTCGGCGCGCCCAGCTCATAGGTCCACGCCGCCACGGCGCCGTAACGCGGCGCATCATCCACCTGATAGACCGTCTGGGACCATTTCCCCTTCCGCTCGGCGGCGGACAAATCCCGCCAGTCCCACGCATTGCCGCCGATGAACACCAGCACGCGCGCAGGCTCATACTGCCAGTCCTGCCGCCAATGCTTGATCGGGAAAGTCTCCCCGCCATGCGTGGCCACCAGGATGTGCTGCAGGCTGATGAAATCCCCGCGATCCTCGATCATGCGCACCACTTCCTGCGCGCCCGAAATCTTCGGCGGCATCACCACATAGTCCGCGTCAAAGGAGACTGTCTCGATAAAGTCGAACGTCACCTTGTAGTCGCCCGCCATCGCCAGGATCGACTGCCGGTCCCGCTGAAAATCCGCCGCCATGCCAGCCTCTGAAGAGGGGGCTGTGGGTGCTTCGGCGAGTGCGACCTGCACGGAGGCACAGGCACCGAGCGAGAGCGCCAGAGCGGCGGCGCCAAGGAACAGACGGGGACGGAAGATGTACGGCATCATTGCCTCCATGAATGGGGGTTTGGGCGGAATGGTGTGCCACCTGCATAATGCGAATGAGAATGACTTGCAATCCACGCAAAGCTTTGCGACAACCGTTTCTGAGAATCGTTCGCAATATTTCAAAGGTGCACCCATGAAGTTCCAGAAACCTCCCGCTCATTTCCGGCAAGCTGACCGCTCTCGCGCGCGCCTTTTCCTGTCGGCCGGCATACTTGCGCTGGCGGCGGGGGCTGCGCTGGCGGAAGATGCCCCGGAGGAGCCCGAACAGCGTGAAGAGACCATCACGGTCTATGGCACTTCCAATCCGCTACCTGTCTTTGATTATCCCGGTCAGGTGACCGTCATCACGCGGGATGAGCTGGAGCTGATCCAGCCTTCGGCCATGTCCGACCTCTTGCGGGATGTGCCGGGCCTCGAATTCAGCGGCGGCCCGCGCCGGACAGGCGAATCACCCAGCATCAGGGGCCTCGGCCGGGAGAATGTTCTCGTCCTGCTGGACGGCGCCCGCCAGTCTTTCAGCTCCGCGCATGATGGCAGTTTCTTCCTCGACCCCGAACTCGTCCGCACCGCCGAAGTGGTCCGCGGGCCAGCCTCGGCGCTCTACGGCTCTGGCGCAGTCGGCGGCGTGCTGGCCTTTGACACGGTCTCAGCGGCGGACCTTCTGGAAGAGGGGCAGAGCTTTGGGGGCCGCCTGCGCAGGGGCTATCAGAGCGTCAATGAAGAATGGGTCGGCTCGGCAACGGTCTTCGGGACGGCCGGTAATCTCGACGCCCTCGCCAGCCTTGGGCTGCGCCAGTCCGGCGATATAAAGCTTGGCTCCGGCGCCGATCTTCCGTCTGAGGACGAGATCACGACCGGCCTCATCAAGCTCGGCTACCGCTTCACGGACGCGCTATCGGGCGAAGTGGCCTGGCAGAAGTTCAATAACATGGCCGTCGAGCCCAATAACGGGCAGGGCACGGCAGGAACCGGGGATACAACGCTGGACCGGGATGTCGACAAGGACATCACGAGCGAGCTCTGGCGCGGCGCACTGCGCTTTGATCCGGCCTCGGAACTGATTGATGCGAAACTGACTGTGTACCAATCGACCACCGGCGTGGACGAGTTTGATGCAACTGTCCCGCGCACAACGCTGCGCGAGATCGAGACCAGCGGCGTCAGCCTGCGCAATGCATCCCGCTTCCTGCTCGGCCCGGTCGATACAACCCTGACCTTTGGGGGCGACTGGTATGAGGACAGCCAGGTCGGCACCGATTCCACAGCGACCGGCGGCGTCCGGGGCGGCGTGCCCAATGGCAGCGCCGAGTTTACCGGCGTGTTCGTTCAGGCTGAGGCAGAGATCGCCCGGCCCTTCGGTCTGCCCGGCCGTCTCGTAGTCATCCCGGGCATCCGCCACGATTCGTTTGAGAGCAGTTCCGATCTCAGCACGGAGAAAGCCTCCGACAGCCAGGTCTCCCCCCGCATCGGAACCAGCTACGCGCCGGTCGAATGGCTCCGTCTCTTTGGATCGTATGCGGAAGGGTTCCGGGCGCCATCCGTCAATGAGCTCTATCTCGACGGGGTACACTTCTCCGTGCCGCACCCGACCCTGTTCAATCCCGGCATGGGGCAGTTTGTCTTTGTAAACAATAACTTCGTGCCCAATGCTGACTTGAAGCCTGAGTCGAGCGAAACCGTGGAGATTGGTCTCGGCCTGGATTTCAGGAATGTCCTCACGGAAGAGGACCGGTTTCAGGGCAAGCTCTCCTACTTCGAGAGCGACGTGACCGATCTCATCAACCTTTCGGTCGACTTTTCCTATGACCCGACCTGCTTTGCGGCGCCAACATTCTTTCCGTGCACGGCTGGAACTACCAATTCGGCCAATATTGCCGGCGCCAGCCTTGAAGGATGGGAAGCAGAAGCCTCCTATGATGCGCCCGTCTGGTTTGCGCGCGCCGCCCTGTCGACCATCGACGGAACCGACACTGCCACTGGCGAGGACCTTGGCACGCTGACGCCAGACCGTTTCACGCTGGATACCGGGCTCAAGCTTACCGGCTGGAACACCCGGGTGGGAACCCGCATTCAGGTGGCCGATGAGTTCGAGCGCCGGGCCTTGTCGGGCGGATCGCTCGCTGTGGCAGAAAGCCGGCCCGGCTATGTCGTGCTTGATCTTTATGGCTCCTGGCGCCCGGAATTTGCGCCCAGCCTGCGCATTGATGCCGGTGTCGATAACGTCCTCGATCACGACTATGACCGTGTCTTCGAGGGCGTGTCAGAGCCCGGCCGCAATTTCAAGATCGCTTTGTCCTGGCAGTTTGGTCAGTAGAAGGAGAGCCCCATGATCTGCATGCCCATTGATGATGCCCAGATGCTCTGCTGGCTTCGGTCTCAGTTGCGAGTGCTCTCGGCCTGGCGCGAAGAACTCGTCTGCCGCAACGAGACCGATCTTGAAGCGGTCACCAGGCTGGAACAGCATCATCAATGGCTGCATGCGGAGCTTGAACGGCTCGACCCCGCGATGCGCCATCACGGGTAAGGTTCAGATATCGAGCACCACGATACGGTCGAGCAGTGCGTCGATCGCCTCGGCGGATGTCTTGCTGTGGACCATCGCTTCGCGGAACTCTTCCGGGATGAAGCCGCCTTCGATGATGCGCTCCAGAAGGTCGAAGAAGGGCGACCAGAAACCGTCTTCATCCAGGAAGGCCATCGGCTTGGCATGCAGGCCAAGGCGGGCCCAGGAGAGGATTTCCACAGCCTCTTCCAGCGTGCCAATGCCACCGGGCAGGACGATGAAGGCATCGGCCTCGTCAAACATCATCTGTTTGCGGGTGTGCATGTCCTCGACGATGCGGTGTTCCACATCTTTGTAGATGCGCTCCTTCTGGAGAAGAAAGCGCGGCATGATGCCGAGGACTTCGCCCGACGCGTCATGGGCCGCGCGGGCGCAGGCGCCCATCAGGCCAACCCCGCCGCCGCCATAAACAAGGCGGATGCCCCGCTTGGCCAGTTCCCGGCCGAGGGCTTCAGCCAGCGTGATGTAGCGCGGATCGACCTTATCGGAGGCGCCGCAATAAACGCAGATCGAGCGTATTTTTGTCATTCTTTTCAGTCTTTCAGCTCATTCTTTCGCCTAATTGATAGGGTGGCCGGGGCAACTTCGCCAGATGGATTGTCAGGGCGCAGGCGGGGGCGGGTTTCACTTCCGCCCAAACAGCGCCATATGGCAGTCATGAGCCCGCCAAATACCGCTGTTCCAGCGCCCGAAAATCATGACCGGATCGACAGCGCCGATGGCGGCCTGTGGAAATCCATTCTGCGCATCCTGACGCTGCTTGCGCGTCCCGAACTGGCCAAATGGCGCCCCGTGATGGTGCTGGCCATCATTATCACGCTGGCCGCGTCCATCCTCGAGGTGATTTCGCCCCTCGTCATGGGCCATGCGATCAACCAGGCTGTGCCGGAGGGCGGCGCGGCGGCCAGCTTTGCCACGGCGGCGCTGTGGCTCGGCTACGGTCTTGCCCTGCGCTTTGCGGCGGCTGCGTTGCCCCAGATCCGCGACTGGCTGTTCTCGCCGGTCAGCCAGGACGCGCAGCGCGTGGCGAGTGTGGACGCGTTCGGCCATTCGCTCGCCCTGTCACTCGGCTTCCACCAGACGCGGCGCACCGGCGCGCTCAACCGCATCATCGAGCGCGGCGCCAGCGCCATCGACTATCTGATCCGCTTTCTGGCTTTCAATATCGGGCCGACCCTTGTGCGGCTCGTTCTGGCGTCGGTCGCGCTCGGCATTGCGTACGACATCCGCCTGTCGCTGATCGCGGTTGTCACCATTGCGCTCTACGTTCTCAGCACGGTGGTCATCACCGAATGGCGCGTGCGCCAGCGCCGGAAGATGAATGAGGCTGACACGCATTTCCGGGCAACCTCGGTCGATATCCTCACCAATTTCGAGACCGTGAAATCCTTCGCCGCCGAAACGCGGGAAACAGCCCGCTTTGACAGCGCGATGAGCGAGTACAACCGGCATTATGTCGACACCAACCGCAGCATGTACGTGCTCAACACTGTGCAGGCGCTGGTGATGAACCTTGGCCTCTTGGCCGTGATGGTTCTGTCGGCATGGAACGTCATCCAGGGCACGATGCAGATCGGCGACCTGACCGCCGTGATGCTGATGCTGCTCTCGCTGTATGCACCGCTGAACATTCTTGGCTGGGCCTGGCGGGAGATCAAGCAGGGCGCGGTGGACCTTGAGAAGCTGCACGGCCTGCTCGGCATGAAGCCTGAGGTTCAGGACAAGCCAGACGCCAAGGTGCTGGCGCGGCCCGAGGGGCGGGTGACGTTCGAGAATGTCGCCTTCAGCCATGAAGGACGGGCTGCGGGCGTTTCGGGGGTTAGCTTCGAGGTCGCGCCGGGGCGGAAGGTGGCGTTCGTCGGGACTTCTGGCGCGGGCAAGTCGACGCTGCTGAAGCTGCTGTTCCGCTTCTATGATGTGGAGGCGGGCAGCGTGCAGATTGATGGCCAGGATGTGCGGGACCTGACGCAGGAATCCCTGCGCGCAGCGCTCGGCCTCGTGCCGCAGGATGTGGTGCTGTTCAACGATACGCTCGGCGCCAACATCTCCTATGCCCGCCCCGAAGCGACCGAGGCGGAGCTGCGCGAGGCGGCCCGCCGGGCGCAGCTGCTGCCGTTCATCGACAGCCTGCCGGACGGCTGGAAAACCCGCGTCGGCGAGCGGGGCCTGAAGCTTTCGGGAGGCGAGAAACAGCGCGTGGGCATCGCCCGGGTGATCCTGGCCAACCCGGCGAT